>Ga0302324_100006812_pt1 | contig 24464 bp, 19 predicted proteins | sample Palsa_T0_1_FD_201949 | JGI IMG/M metagenome (GOLD analysis project Ga0302324, IMG submission 201949) | Peat permafrost microbial communities from Stordalen Mire near Abisko, Sweden - Palsa_T0_1 | ecosystem: Environmental > Terrestrial > Soil > Palsa > Peat permafrost | place: Sweden: Abisko... | reverse complement strand
AGTGGTGGTTGCGGGCATCGATTTCAGCCGAGCGGGGCCGTTGACGAACTACTGGCGCGTCGACGGCGCGCGCACGGCCGGTGCGGGCGAATGCCTGGTCGGGAGCACGGTGGCCGCGCACTTCCGCTTGAAGATCGGGCAGCGGACCGAACTGGGAATCGTGCGCGGCATCGTCACCACTGGCGCCGCTGAGGATTCTCAGGTGATGGTGCCATTTGGACTGCAAGAAGCCGCCAGCCTGGTTCAGGTACGGGCCGATGGCGCACGGCTCACCGAGGTGCAAGCCGCCCTCGCACGAGCGCTACCCGCAACCGATGTGCGCCTGCTGCACGCAGTAGCAGAAACCGAAGCCAACGTGGTGCTGAAAATCCGCTCCACGTTGTTCCTTCTGACCGTGCTCATCCTGGCCATCACCACGCTGTGTGTGACCAGCAATTTCAGCGCGCTGGTGTTGGAACGCAGCAAAGAGATCGGGATTCTAAAAGCCATAGGCGCCACGGAAAAGAAAATCGCGGCTCTCTTTCTCTCGGAATCGCTGATTCTGGGTTTGGCATCCACCACCGCGGGCTACGGCCTCGGCCTGCTGGTGGCCTGGTGGATCGGGCGGCAGATCTTCCCCGAGTCCGCGGCGGCGGGCGTGGGTGTAAACTATGGCGTGTTCCTGCCGGTGGCCGGCGTGACGCTGGCGGTGGCGGCGGCCGCCACCCTGGCAGCGGCGGCGCGCATCTGGCGCATCAAGCCCGCCGTGATTTTGCGCGGAGAATAGAAGCCATGGCATTCGTCGAACTGGAGAACGTCACCAAGGCATACGAGGGCGCGGGAGCGGCGCCGGTGAAGGCGCTGGACCGTGTCAGCTTCACCGCGGATGCCGGCCAGTGGATCGCCATCATGGGTCCATCGGGTTCGGGCAAGACCACGCTGCTGAATATTCTGGGCTGCCTGGATCAGGCCAGCGAGGGCGCCGTGCGCATCGACGCGGTGGACACTTCCACGTTGACGCGCGCCGAATTGGCGCGCTTTCGCGCCGATACCGTGGGCTTCGTGTTCCAGCAATTTCACCTGATCCCGCATCTGACCGCGCTCGAAAACGTGATGCTGGCGCAATACTTCCACAGTATGACGGACGAAGGCGAGGCCCGCCGCGCGCTGGAGCGCGTGGGCTTGGGCGATCGCGCGCGGCATCTGCCATCGCAGCTTTCGGGTGGCGAGCAGCAACGCGTGGCGATCGCGCGCGCGCTGGTAAACGATCCCAAAATCATCCTGGCCGACGAACCCACCGGCAACCTGGATGCGGCCAACGAGCAGATCGTGCTCGACCTGCTAACAGAGCTGCACGCCCAGGGACGCACTATCCTGATGGTGACGCACGACGACCGCGTCGGCCGTTGCGCCGATATCCGGCTGAATCTGGAGCACGGCCGCATCGTCGAAACCACCCACTTCAGCATGGAAGAGAATCAGGATTTCGACGAAGTGCTGGAGCAGTTATGGGCGGCGCGCGAATCCACATTCCACGAAGAGCCCGAGCACTTCACTGCCGCGCAGCACCGCAAGGTGTGCACGCTGATGGCGCGCATCGGACTGGTGGAGGTGCGCGGCGCCGAAATCGCCTTCACGCCGCGCGGCGAGGAGCGTGCCCGCAGCGTGATTCGCCGTCACCGCCTGGCGGAGCGCCTGTTCATGGATGTGCTGGCCATCCGCGACGAAGGGTCCATTGAAAAGAATGCGTGCACGTTCGAGCACATCCTGAGCCCCGAAGTGACCGACCGCATCTGCACGTTCCTCGGCCATCCGCGCACCTGTCCGCACGGCAGTCCGATTCCGGATGGCGAGTGTTGCCGTGGGATGGCTCCGCATAACGGCGCGGCTTTTGATGTGGAGACTCTGCTCGGGGCGAAGTAGCACGCCGGCCTAGCCGAAATCTATGCCCTTCCGACCCCGGAATGCGAGCACAGGGTGCAGTTCCGCAAGACCCTCGCCTGCCTGTTGACAGCAGGCTGGCCGTTCCTTATCCTGAAAGCACATGGAAGTTCATTTTGCGCCCGATACCGAGGCGCAGCTTAAACAATTCGCCGCGAGCAAAGGCAAGAACGCTGCGCAAGTGGTGGAGGAAACCGTTGCTCGCATGCTCGAGCGCCAGGCGCAGTTTATCGAGGGCGTGAATCGGGGTATCGCAGCCGCCGACCGCGGCGACCTCATAGACCACGACGAAGTGGTAAAGCGCATCGACCGGCTTTTTAAGTCGTGACCCGGATTCGCTGGACAACGGAAGCCGCAGACCAGTTCGAAGCCATCGTAAACCATATCCGCGATGTTGCCGAAATTCTTTACATCTGGCATGGGGCGCAGGACTGGCGTTAAGTGGTTTGCGGGCATGATTGCCCAATGCCACTTACTTTTCGCCAGTGAAGCGATTCTGCACAAATAGTGGGGCAGGCCCTCGGCCTGCGGCGGCCTCCCAGGCCGCCATTTTCTCTCCGCAAAGGCTTGATTTCGGACCGAGAAGCGGGTCCAAGGGACCCGCGCAGGCCAAGGGCCTGCCCCACTATTTATGCAGACCAATCGACGACTCTAAAGTAAGTGGCATTTGGCATGATTGCCCGCCATACGGCTTGCTATCTAAGCTTGCACAACGGATCGCCCACCACGATGTTCTGCCAACTCAGCCCCGGAATGGCCAGATAATAGCTCTCGGCCAGATTCCGGCCGTGGAAGTAAGCCGGGAACAGTTGGTCGGGGTGCGGTGTGAATTCCAGGTATGGCTCATACACGTGGCCGGAACTGCCGGTAGCTCCCTCGTGGATGTAATCCGCGGTGAGCGTTTGCGGCGAGCCCGCGAACCACGCGGACGGGTTCTTCCAGGTATTACCGATGTTCCAATCCGCCGGCGGACGCTTGAACGTCCGGCCATCGGTCGAGACATACTCGCTCACCAGAGCGCCGGGCAGCCACTGAAATCCCAGATTGCGTTGGTGACGGTTGGGATCGTTGGCCCCCCAACCGGCGTACCCGATGACGTCCTTCTGGCCAGTTAGGACCTTGGCAGACTCGTCCATCACCACGCGCTCCTTGGGCAGCGCCAGCGCCGCCGTACGCAGCCAGTCGTTGCCCGGGGCGTCATCGCCCGATTTCAGATCGAATACGAATTTGCCCTGATTGCGGGCGGCCAGCGAGCGATCGATAATGCCTTTCACATCGTCGAAATCGTAGCCGGCCAGGCGCGTCACCAGGTAGATCGGAAAGCTCGCGTGCGTGAACGCCTGGTCTTTGTGGCGATAAAATGGGTTGGGGACCAATCCGACGCGGGGGAAGCGTTTGCCCTTCATTTTGGCGTAAAGCAAAGCCAGCTCGGAATCCACCGCGCACGCCTCGGAGACTTCTCCCTGCCCATTGCCGGCGACCTTCAGCGGGACGCCCATGGTGGTGACGATGTAGAGCACCTGCTCGCGCAAACCCGCCTTGGCAAGGCAGCGCGCGATGGGCCGCTCCACTTGGTCGACATAATCGGCCCAGGAGATCTCTTCGTGGTCCGCCGGAATGTTCAGCTTGCATACATTCTTCAAAGGGATGCCGCGCTTGGGAATGTAGTAGTCCGCAATATGCCGCGACAGGTTGTTGGCGCGGTTCACGACCAGCAGGACGGATTCTCCGCCCTGCGCGTGCAGCGCGGACCAGCAAACAAGACCGCAGAAAAACAGGAATGGCGAGCGCACAGCGTCACTGGTAGTATCGCATGAGTGGTGGCGCGCGGTGATATCATGCGCCTGACTGCCATGCACATTGTCCATCGCTTCGCCGCGGCCTGTGCGGCGCTGATCCTCCCCGCCATCGCGCCGCTCCCCGCCCAGAACCAATACCCGTTTCAGGACCCCAACTTACCGCTGGAACAGCGCGTCGATAACATCCTGTCGCTAATGACGCTGGATGAGAAGCTCGCCTGCCTGGCGGCCAGCACCGCCGTGCCGCGCCTGCACATCCCGGATGCCGGCGGAACCGAAGGACTGCACGGCCTGGTGCGCAAGGGCGACTTCAATCAGAAAGCCGTCACGACTACGCAACTCCCCGAAGTCATCGGGATGGCTTCCACCTGGGACCCGGCGCTGATCCGCCGCGCGGGCGCCGTGCAGGGTAACGAGGCCCGTTACATCTACCAAAGTCAGAAGTATCAAAGCAACGTCTTGGTTGTGTGGGGACCCAATGCGGACCTGGCCCGCGACCCGCGCTGGGGCCGAAACAATGAGAGTTACGGCGAAGATCCGTTCCTCACCGGAACTATGTCGGTGGCCTTCATCAAGGGGATGCAGGGCGATAACCCCAAGTATTGGCAGGCGGCGTCGTTGCTGAAACACTTTCTGGCCAACAGCAACGAAACCACGCGAGGCAGATCGTCTTCCGATTTCGACGAGCAGTTACTGCGGGATTATTACTCCGTGCCGTTCCGCATGGGATTCGTGGAAGGCGGCGCTAAGTCGTTTATGGCCTCTTACAACGCCTGGAATAATGTGCCCATGACCGTGAATCCCATTCTGAAGAGCCTGGCGGTGAAGGAGTGGGGCGCGGACGGGATCATATCCTCCGATGCGCTGGCCGTGGAATTGTTGGTCAATCCTCGCCAGTATTACAAGACTCAGGAGCAGGCGGCCGCCGCGGCCATCAAGGCCGGCATCGGCCAGATACTCGCATTCCTTTTCAATATCCCGAAAGTGACGAAGCAGGCGCTGGCCGACGGTCTGCTCACCGAGGCGGATATCGATGACGTGCTCAGAGGCAAGTTCAGAACCGTGATCCGGCTAGGTTTGCTCGACCCGCCTTCGATGGTGCCCTATTCCAGCATCGGCGCCGCCAGCGAACCGGAGCCTTGGACTACGGAGGAACACAAGTCCGTCGCGCGCGACGTGGCGCGGGAATCGGTAGTGCTGCTAAAGAACGCGAACGGCTTCCTTCCGCTTAACAAGAAAGCGCTCCGGTCCATTGCGGTGATCGGACCGCGGGCGGGCGAGGTATTGATCGACCTATATGGCGGCCGGCCGCCCTATGCGATCTCACCCCTGCAAGGTATTCGCGATAAAGCGGCCGCTCGTCCGGCGGTATACTATGCCCCAAACAACGAGAATGATGCGGCCGTAAAGGCGGCCAAATCGTCGGATGTAGCCGTAGTCGTGGTGGGCAATCACCCCACATGCGGCGCCACCAAGATCATCGAGATCTTCAATATGGACGTTTCGAGCAAGCCATGCGCCGATCCCGGTGAAGGCCGGGAAGGACGCGACCGCGAGTCCCTCGACCTTTCCCAGGAAGACTTGATCAAGCGGGTATACGCGGCCAACCCGAAGACCGTAGTGGTGCTGCTGTCCAGCTTTCCGTACGCCATCAATTGGACGCAGCAGAACGTGCCGGCGATTCTGCACATCGCGCACGCCGCACAGGAGCAAGGCAGAGCCATCGCCGACGTGTTGTTCGGCGACTACAATCCCGCGGGACGGCTGAACCAGACCTGGCCCAAGTCACTCGACCAACTGCCGCCCATGATGGATTACGACATCCGCCACGGGCGCACTTATATGTACTTCAAGGGAGAGCCGCTTTATCCCTTTGGATATGGACTAAGTTATACGACCTTCAAGTACTCACGGTTGTGGTATGGCTCAGGTAAAGTTAGTGTGGATGTAACTAACTCAGGCAAGCGCGCCGGGGACGAGGTGGTGCAGCTTTATGAAAAGCGCGCGGACGGGAAGCGGCTGCGGGGATTCCAGCGCGTCTCTGTAAAGCCGGGGGAAACCCACACCGTGGAAATGCCGTTCACGGCCGGCCAGCAACCTACGCACCTTGTGGTGGGGGGCTCCTCGGCCGATGAGCGGCTGGAAACGCTGGTCAAGTCAGCGCGTTGACCGGCGGCCTACGGCGCCCAAGTGCACGAAAAGCTGGTTCCAAGGATGGTTCCATAGCTCGTTAGCGAGCCGCACGTGGATGTTTGCGGGCTGCTGGAACTGCCCACTTTGTCGATCTCCTCGATATCGGCCGACGGGAAAGTGCCGATGCTGCCGCTGTTCGAGCTATCGGTCGCTTCGTTGGTGCCGCTCACACCGGTGTAGTCCGGACCAAAGAAAACCGTGCCGAAATCCGCCAGCGGCAGGATTCCTCCGCCACTCGTGCAGCAGGGCGCCTCGGCAATCCATTCAGCCGACGAACGCTTGGCTCCGGAGACCGTGGAACTCTTGGTATAGGATTTCCCCGTGGTTTCGTTGGTGATCGTTATAGTGAATTCCGAGCCGTTGTAGGTCACGGACGCCGACATTTGATTGCCGGGCGATACCGGCACACTGCCGATGTTGATCGAGGGGTGTGGGTAAAACTCATACCAGGCATAATAGACTGGCCCTGTCCCCACGCAGTCGGAATCGGTTCCGGTTTGTTCGACCGTCGAGGAACTGTATCCATCGATGCCCACCCAGAATGAGGCGTATTCGTCCTCGGATACGCCGCTGCAGTTGGCTGTCGGCACGGTCCAGGAACCTATGGCCGACGTAAAGGATGTTTCCGTTACCGCGTAGCCGCTCCAGTTGGTGCTGGTCGAGGTGCCGTCGCCATGATCGTGGAAGTCCCGGATCAGTCCATGCTGACGATGGGCGGATCCCTGCGCGAATGCCGGCAGGAGGGCCAGCGACCCTAAGATCCCTATTCGTTTCAAGACCATGTCTAGTTTAGCCTCCGTCACATCACAGAAGTGAGATCCGGAACATTTTAACCCGCTTCGACGTGCGGTAGTGGGTCAGTTTGGAGGGCGGCCAATCTTAGGCAGCCAGAGCCGGCTGAAAGCCGGCTGCGGGCAGAATTGCCCGCCCTCCAAAGCTCGGAACGCTGGTCAAGTCAGCACGCTGACCGGCTGCCTACGGCGCCCAAGTGCACGAAAAGCTGGCGCCATCGCTTGTAAGCGAGGTGCACGTGGACGTCTGCGGGCTGGTGGAACTGCTCACCTTGTTGATCTCTTCAATATCGGCCGACGGGAAGCTTCCGATGTTGCCGCTGTGCGAGCTCTCGGTCGCGTCATTGGTGCCGCTCACACCAGTGTAGTCCGGACCAAAGAAAACCGTGCCGAAATCCGACAAGGGCAGGATTCCGCTCCGGCCCGTGCAGCACGGGGCTTCGGCGATCCATTCAGCCGATGAACGCTGGGCGCCGGAGACCGTGGAACTCTTAGTATAAGATTTTCCCGTGGTTTCATTCGTGATCGTGATGGTGAATTCCGAGCCGCTGTAGGTCACCGACGCCGAAATTTGATTGCCGGGCGATATGGCGAGGCTGCTGATGTTGATAGAAGGGTGCGGGTAGAACTCGTACCAGGCATAATAGCTTGGCCTTGTCCGGTCGCAATCGGAATCGGTTCCGGTTTGCTCGACAGTCGTGGAACTGTATCCATCGATGCCCACCCAGAATGAGGCGTATTGATCTTCCGATACGCCGCTGCAGTTGGCTGTCGGCACGGTCCAGGAACCTTTGGCCGACGTAAACGACGTGCCCGTCACCGCGTAGCCGCTCCAGTTGGTGCTGGTCGAGGTTCCGTCACCGTGATCGTGGAAATCCCGGATCGGTCCATGCTGACGGTGGGCGATTTGCTCCGTCGTGTCTTGTAGGGGGGCGCTGGATACCTGCGCGAATGCCGGCAGGAGGGCCAGCGACCCTAAAATCCCTAATCGTCTCAATACCATGCTTTTTGGTCTCCGTTGCAGAAAGTGTGTAATAGTGTTCCCGGGACGTGCCCGAGATCCGGAACATTGTAACCCACTTTGAGGTTCTGCTTAATGCTGCCGTTCGGGTAGGCTGTCACATCCCCGTGGGGCAGGCCCTTGGCCTGGGGGACCTTCTGGGTCGGGGCTCCCCCGGGATGGAGACGAGGTGGTGCGGCTTTTACGGAAGCGTGCGAATACGAAGCACCAGCGCGGATTCCAGCCCACGCCCCAGCCCGTGTCAGGGATTTTGGTTGGCTGACTAAAGTGGCGGAGCAAACGGAAAAGCTGAGGCCTGCCGGGCGTAACTACCTATGGCACGACAAAGAATGGGACATTGCTCGCCAGCGCGCCGCCCGGTGTCATTACCTGAATGCTGCCGCTGTGCGCGCCGGCCGGAACCGCGGTCGTAATCTCGGTCGCAGAGGCAACGGTGAAAGACGCTGGTGTCCCGTTGAACGCGACGCTGGTGGCGCCGCTCAGATCGCTACCCAGTATGATGACCGGAGCGCCGGCCTTTCCGGCCGGAGGCCGCGCCTCCACAAACGGACCCAGGCCGGCGGTAAGACTGAATATGGTCCCCTGGCCGTAGCTTCCGTATTCCGGCGTCGTGCCATAAAAGTCGCCATTCGTCCCCTGTACCAACGCAGCCACCGGGTTGCCTCCCTGTTCGCAGCCTGCTTCTGGGCAAAAGCTGTACAGGCTCGCGAAGCCGCCGCCCGGCGACACGCGGAAAAGCGTGCCGCGGCTGTACACTCCGCCATACTCCGTGGTTCCGTACAAATTGCCGTCCGTGGCCAGCACGAGCCCGGCGGACGGCAGCTCCCCATCCGTGCAGTTCGCCTGCGCGCAGAAGCTGTAGAGGACGGTCAGCGCACCCGCGGGCGTGACTTGATACACTTCGCCAAAGTCGTAGGCGCCCCCGGAGTTGGTGGTTCCATAGAGATTTCCGTCGGGTCCCTGGACCATCGCGCCGTATGGGGCGGAGCCATTGCTACATCGGTTCGCACCCTCCGTGCAAAAGCTGGCCAGCCCGGTCCACGCGCCGGCCGGCGTGATCTCAAAGATTGTTCCGGTACTGTACTCGCCGCCAAAGAACGTCGTGCCGTAAAGGTTCCCGCCTGCGGCCTGAACCAACGAAGCAATCGGCCGCTCGCCGCCCGCGCCGCCCGTGAAATTGAATAAAGTCGTCAGCGTTCCACCCGGCGTCATCTGGAAGACCGTACCGCAGGACTCGCACTGGCTGCCTCCGTATTCGGTAGTTCCATACAGGTCGCCGTTGATCGCCTGTATCAGGCCGCCGGCCGGCCGCGCGCCATCCGTGCACGTGCCGGTCTTGCAGAATTCGTACACCGCCGTGAACTCGCCGCTCAGGCCGATTTTGAAAACCGTGCCGCAACCCGACAAGCACCGCGGCTGTGTGACTCCGCCTTCAAACGCCGTGCCATAAAGAAAACCATTGGCGGCCTGCACCAACCCCGCCATGGGGCTGGCCCCGTCGCTGCAGTTGGGCTGCGAACAAAAATCGTACAACTCAGTAAATACGCCGCCAGGCGTAATCCGGAAAATCGTTCCTTTACCGGACGCTCCGCCTTCCCGGGTAGTCCCATAGAGATTGCCGTCGGTGGCCTGGATCATCTGGTTACTGGCCCAATTGCCGTCCTCGCGATTGAAACTGAACAACGCCGTCACGGTCTGCGCACGCAAGCCGCAGGCCGCCGCCGCGCCGAGAGCTAACATCCAGGTAAGTCCGCCATGGGCTCGTATCATCAGGCTGTTTCCTTTCCGTTACGCAAGTTACAGTTCTTCGGTCTCTGCCGGCTTAGTTTAGAGCTATCGATGGGTCTGCATAAATAGTGGGGCAGGCCCTTGGCCGGGGGACCCTCTGGGTCGGGTCCCCTGGACCCGCTTGTCCCGGAAATTGAGACTCTACAGAAAGAAGATGGCGGCCTGGGAGGCAGCCGCAGGCCAAGGGCCTGCCCCACTGCGGCTACTTCTTCTTTCCCTGCGCGGCGACCGCTTCCATGGCCGCCTTCACCTTTTCCGGATCGCCGAGATAGTAGCTGCTCAGCGGTTTCAGGTCGTCGTCCAACTCGTAGACCAGCGGCATCCCGGTGGGGATGTTCAGGTTGACGATAGCGTCTTCCGGAACAGCGTCCAAATACTTCACTAGCGCCCGCAGACTGTTGCCGTGCGCCGCGATCAGCACGCGGCGGCCGGCGCGCACGGAAGGCGCGATGGTGTGGCGCCAATACGGCAGAAAACGGTTCACGGTATCTTTCAGGCACTCAGTCAGCGGCAATTCTTCCGCGGCCAGATCCTTGTAGCGCGGATCGTGGCCGGGATAGCGTTCGTCGTCCGGCGTCAGCGCCGGCGGCGGAACATCGTAGCTCCGCCGCCAGATCTTCACTTGGTCTTCGCCGAATTTAGCGGCGGTTTCGGATTTGTTCAGACCCTGCAGCGCGCCGTAGTGGCGCTCGTTCAAGCGCCACGAGCGGTGCACCGGAATCCACATCAGGTCCAGTCCGTCGAGCGTCATCCACAGCGTGCGGATGGCGCGCTTCAGCACCGAAGTGTAGGCCACGTCGAAAGTGTAGCCCCCTGCCTTCAGCACCGCGCCGGCTTCGTTGGCTTCCTGGCGTCCTTTATCGGAAAGGTCCACATCGGTCCAGCCGGTGAAGCGGTTCTCTTTGTTCCAATCGCTTTCGCCGTGGCGCAGCAATACGAGTTTGTGCATGGGCGATGCTCCTAACGGCGAAACGCGCTGCGCCCGGCGAACTGGGCCCCGCCGCCCAGGCGCTCTTCGATGCGCAGCAACTGGTTGTACTTGGCGATGCGGTCGGTGCGGCTGGCCGATCCGGTCTTGATCTGGCCGGCATTGGTGGCCACCACGAAGTCCGCGATGAACGGATCTTCGGTCTCGCCGGAGCGATGCGAAACCACGGTTGTGTAGTTCGAAGTGGCCGCCATGTGCATGCATTCCAGCGTTTCGGTGACCGTGCCGATCTGGTTCAGCTTGATCAAAATCGAATTGGCGATGCCGCGGTCGATGCCGCGCTGGAAGATCTCGGGATTGGTAACGAAGATGTCGTCCGCAACAAGTTGAATCTTGCCGCCCAAGGCATCGGTCATCGCCTTCCAGCCATCCCAGTCTTCTTCCGACATGCCGTCTTCAATCGAGATGATGGCCGGATACTGCCTCACCCAATCGGCCCAGAAATCCACCATTTGTTCGGAAGTGCGCTGGCTGTTGTCGGATTTCTTGAAGACATATTTGCCATCCTGGAAAAACTCGCTGGCGGCCGGATCGATGCAGATGCCCACCTGCTCGCCAGGTTTGTAGCCGGCTTGCGAGATGCCTTCCAGCAACAATTCCAGCGCTTCGATGTTCGATTTCAAATTGGGCGCGAAGCCGCCTTCATCGCCCACCGCGGTGGAATAGCCGCGCTTCTTCAGCACCTTTTTGAGCGTGTGAAAAACCTCCACGCCCATGCGCAGGGCTTCGGAGAATTTCGGCGCGCCGAAGGGTGCGATCATGAACTCCTGCACGTCCACGGAATTGTCCGCGTGCGCGCCGCCGTTCAACACGTTCATCATGGGCACAGGCAATACGCGCGCGCCAGCACCGCCCAAATACCGGAACAGCGGCGTGTGTTGCGACGCCGCCGCCGCGCGCGCGGCGGCCATGGAAACAGCCAGAATGGCGTTGGCCCCCAAACGGCCCTTGTTGGGAGTGCCATCCAGCTCGATCATCAGGCGATCGATATCCGCCTGCTGCGCGGCGTCTTTGCCATGCAGGTTTTGGGCGATCTCGCCATTCACATGGCTGACCGCCGATTGCGTGCCCTTTCCCAAATAGCGCGTCTTGTCGCCGTCGCGCAACTCCACGGCTTCGTGTTCTCCAGTGGAAGCGCCGGAGGGCACAGCCGCCCTACCCATGCTGCCGTCGGCAAGGTAAACATCCGCTTCGATGGTGGGATTACCGCGGGAATCCAGGATTTCCCGGCCTGTTATTCGAACAATGGTGGTCATAGCTTTTGAAACTATAAGGTAGCAGACGGCTCATGCGCGCGCGCGGCGGCGATGTGACAGAATGGCTACAGGAAATGGTGCACTTTAAGAGGTGTTCGTCTCAGTTCCCGATATGGGCGATTTGCGCCGCCGGTACCCTGTCCGCCGCGACGTTTTCCAAAGACGTCGCACCGCTTTTGCAGAAGCATTGCCAAGCCTGCCATCGGCCCGGAGAAGCCGCGCCTTTTTCGCTGCTCACCTATTGGCAGGCGCGCCCCTGGGCCGCCGCGATGAAGGAAGCCGTGCTGTTGAAAAAGATGCCGCCATGGTATGCCGATCCGCATTACGGCAAGTTCGCCAACGATCGGTCGCTGACGCCGGCCGAGGTGGATACTCTAGTTGCCTGGGCCGATGCCGGCGCGCCGGAGGGCGATCCTGCGGATCTGCCCGCGCAGAGCAACTTCACCAAAGGATGGTCGATCCCCAAGCCGGACATCGTGTTCGAGTTCCCGCGCGCGTTTGCGATTCCGGCCACCGGCACCATCGAATACGAAAAGGTGATCGTGCCCTCCGGCTTCACCGAAGACAAATGGGTGCAGTTCGCCGAAGCGCGGCCGGATGACCGCGCGCATGTGCACCATATGATCCTGTATGTCCGCGAGCCGGGCTCGCACTGGCTGCGCGGCCAGCCGCCCGGCGTATTCTTCGTGGCGCCTAAAGTGACGGACGATGCCACCGATACCAGCGCTTTGCCGAGCGACTTCCTGGTGGGCTACGCGCCGGGACAGCCGCCTGAAATCCTGGAACCAGGGCAAGGCAAGCTGGTCAAGGCCGGCTCCGATTTTGTGATGGAGATCCATTACACCACCAATGGCAAGCCCGGCATGGACCGCAGCAAATTCGGCCTGGTGTTTGCGAAGCAGACGCCCAGCGTGCGCGTGCTGACGCTGTCCGCCACCAACGGGAAGTTCAAGATTCCGCCTGGCGACCCCAACTACCGTGTGGACGCCGAGTTCCAGGCCGGCGCCACCGTCACCCTCGCCAGCCTGCACCCGCACATGCACGGCCGCGGGAAAGACTTCGAGTATCGCATCGTGTATCCGGGCGGCCGGACGGAAACCATTCTGCGCGTGCCGCGTTACGACTGGCATTGGCAGCTTTGGTACAACCTGACCACGCCGATCGTGTTGCCGAAGGGTGCTCGCATCGAGTGTACGGCGCATTTTGATAACTCGCCGAACAATCCGGATAATGCGGACCCCAGCAAAGAGGTCACCTGGGGCGACCAGAGCTGGGACGAAATGATGGTGGGCTTCTTCAACCTGGAGTTTCCCGCGGACATGCCGGTGCAGGAAGTTCTGCGAAAGACGGATTAAGACAGGTCAGCGACGTGGCGCACGCACTCCTGCGTGCCGCGATGGCACTCTGCCATCGCAGGCGGCCGATGGCCGCCTAGAGCCGGCTGCGGGCGAGCAAAGCTCGCCTAACGCGGGCTACGCCCGCGGCGACCGCAAGAGTGCGGTCGCGGCACGCTGAGAGCGTGCGCCACGTGAGGGTCGCAGAATGTCCAAACTCAAGAGGCGGCCAATGGCCGTCTATCTCGTGGCGAAGATCGGTCTAATTACCCACACCAGGGTGGCCACCAGTATCGCCACCAGGATGCCACCTTGCAGGCGCAGCCCAGCGGCCGGTTGCCCGAGCAGGTTGTCGCTTTTCTCCAGCAGCGCAAGCGTCCAGGCGATCAAGAGGTAGGCCAGATAATTCTCGCGCACCAGGTACTTGACGAACAGGACGGCAGCGGCCAAGTACATGAGCCGGACTCCGTAATACAGCAGGAACTCTCCGCCGGTGTGAATGGCGCCCGGCACTAACCCGGCGACGGCCACAATGCCCACGAGAATCGCTGCGCCGGGCCAGCGTTCGAGGCGCCGCACCACGAACGCGATCAGGACCAGCAGCGCCAGCCAGAAGAGCGTCTGCTGGCAGGCTCCGGCGATCCCGGATGCGGCCGGCGAAATGGTGGCGAACGCCATCGGCGCGTCGGCGGAGAGCAGCGCCTGCGGATGAAACCGATCGATCAGAAGCCAGCGCAGACGGCCCAGCGCCACGGCCAGTACGACAGCCACGCAGGTAGCCAGGGCGGCATCCAGCCCAGCGACTCTGCGGTTCGCCGCGCGGAACACAGCCATGGCGTCCGGCTGCAGCGCCAGGATCAGCGCCGCGGCGCAGGCCAACGCCATGAACACGGCCAATGCCCCGATAAACAGTCCGACGCCCATGGTGGCCTCAAACGATTCCAGAGAAAAGGTAGTGGGGTACTGGCTGAAGAGCAACGGGAAATTCATGGCCATGGCGCACAGGCTGACCACACCCAGCGGCAGCGCGATCCATAGCGCCTGGCTCCATCGCAGGGCGCGCTGCCGCGTACGGTCGATCAACAGCCAGATGCCCACCACCAACACGCCGGCGCTCACGCCAATGCGCAACACCAACAACAGATAGGACAGCGCGTTGCGCTGCTCGCGCGCTCGTTCGAAGGTCTCGGGCACCTTCCAATACGAGCCGAAGGATGCCACGCGATCGCCCGCCACCGTCACGCGCACGCGGAAATGTGCGTCGTCCAGGTTGCGCGGATCGCCGGCGCGCGCTTCCCAAACCAGCGTGTGATCGCGGCGCGCCTTCTTCTTATCGGAGCTGGTTTCCTTGAGGTCGAATCCTTCGAGGGCGGGCAGGCCAGGCGCGTGCGCCACCAGTTCGCGGGCGGCATCCGGCGACAAATCGGTGCCCGGCTGGTCTTCGGGCAGAATATGTTCGAACTCGAAGACCCGGCCGTTTTCCGGATCGAGGGAAACGCGCATTTCCTCGCGCTGCAGCGGTTTGTAGAAGCGTACGGTCCAACCGAGCAGAGGCGCGTCGCGGTGAAAGGCATTGGCGACATAAGCCATGTCGCGCCGCTGCACGAAGTATTTGGCGGTGAGGCGCGTGCCGGAATCGTCCCATTGGGTAACGGGGTATGCGACGCTTCGATAGCCCTGCGGATTGAAGCCTTGCGTGCGCGCGAATTGCTCGGCGGCGGCGCGGGCGCGCGTGGGGCCGATGGCAAAGCGCGGCTCGCCGCCGAAATCCTGGACGTGCACGGCGGCGATGACCACGACGGCCGCGATGAGCACGAGCAAAGCGGCCATGCGGCGACGGACGGACCAAGGGGAGGAGGGCAGGCCTTCGGCTGCCGGGGCCGGGGACCGGGGTTCGGGGGCCGGGGAATGGATGGGCTCCGCCTCTATCTGCTCCGCCGGCTCGAAACCGCCTCGGCGCAGGTAGGCGATCCCCGCGATAAGCACCGGCAGCACCATAATCCCCGCGCTGGCTGCTCCTGAGAGCACGAAGTATGGATGGTGCGAGCGTACCAACAGCAGCGCGGTGTACATGGCATCCACCGAATAGTGCCAGACCAGCGTCGGCAGGATGCCCCAGCGCAGCATGATCAGGCCCAGGGCAACGCCTCCGATGCCCACTTCAACGCCGCGAATCCAGAAGGGCTGCTGCGGGTAGCCCGCGTGCCCGAATCCCCAGATGAACGCGGCCAGCACCACCGCCACGGGCACGTAGCGCAGCAGCTTCGACAGGAAGGGGATGGCGAACATGCGGAACATGAACTCTTCTGAGACCGCCGGCAGGAATCCGCCCAGCAGCACGAAAAGCCACGGCAGGCGCGTGTTCAGCAGATCGTCATAGGGAACGTCGGCGGGCGACCAGGCGCCGAAACGGTACGCCACCATGTAGAAGGCCGTCTGGTAGGCGACGAAGATGCCGGCCAACGTGATGCCCAGAATGGTGCCCAGGAAGAATTGCTTGGTGCGCAATCCGCGCGCGCTAAAAAGACTGGCCGGTGGCAGATGCGCGCGGTAACGTTCGCGATAGAGCGGCTCGGCTCCAGCGGCGAGTACGAAGAGCAGGCCGCCGGCTCCCAGCGCGCCGGTCAGGTTGCGTAGAAATTCCTGGGCTATGAAGCTGGCATAAGAATCCGTGGTGGGATAGGAGAACTCGGCCAGCGGCTGCGCGTTCCAGTTCGCCAGAAAGTACAGCAGCGCGCCGGTGGCGCCCACGGCAGCGGCGAACCTCCATCGCACATCGTGGGATCGCACCCGCAGCAGGATGGTGACCAGCAGGGCTACGGCCAAGAGCATCAGGAAGCCCGCATCGACGGTTTGCGCAGTGAGATTGCGCGAGCGCATCCCTTCGTAAGCGCGCTGCCAGGTTTCGGGGACCTTCAGGTACTCGCGGAAGGCGCCCACTTCGCTGCCCAGGATGGTCACCTCGAAGCGGTAGGTGGAATCGTGGATATCGAAACCGCGCTCCTTCCAGGTAAATGTATGGTCCGTGCGCGCGGGGCGAGTGACGCTGGAGCCTTCCACGAAATCGAGCGCGGCCGGGTCGCGATGCATGCTGTCGCGCAGGAACCGCTCGGCGAGGGCGCGCCCTTCGTCGGCGGGCAGGCTGGGGCGGGCGGCGGCTTCGGGAATCTCGTGCTCGAACCCTGCCGGCTCGCCCGCGGTGGTGATGTCGACGCGGAATTCTTCCTTTTGCAGGGGGCGGAACCAGCGCCACGACCAGCGCCACAGGCGCACCCGGCTGCTCATCAGGCGGTTGGCCTGCTCCAAGCCAAGCTCGCGTTCGAGGAAAGTCTTGGCCGTGTCGTCGTAATTGAAGCGGGATGCCGACCGATAGCCATTCACGCGCAACCCCTGTGCAGCCAGGAACGCATCGGCCCGCGCACGGGACTGGTCGCGGGTCACCCGGAAATCGATGGAGGCTTCCGGGAAGGCGCGGTAGAAATAGCGCGCGGAGAACCAGACCGTGGCGGCCAGCAGCAGGCAGCAAACGGACAGAAAGCGGATGTCAGTACCGCGCAGGCGTTCCGGCATATGGCTTGATCCATAAGGATACCGCTGAAATCAGCCACGAATGCACACGAATGAAGAGCTGGCACGGGTACCGGTACTTGCGCTTGGGGCGACCCTTGACTTGGGTGAGGGCATATTCCACAATTCGGCATGATCAACAGGCTGGTGCTTCTTGTGGCAGTTGGGGTGCACGTTTTTGCGCAAGGTCCGCCGAAAGTGACCACGCTCTACGATTTCAGTTACCCAGCCCAGTTGTATAACCCTGTGGTGATTGGGAGCGGCGGTGTGCTCTATGGCACCACGTTCGGCGGTGTCTCATGCTGCGGCACGGTTTTTTCGTTGTCCCCGCCATCGTCGCCGGGCGGATCCTGGAACCTGACTACACTTTACAGTTTCACGGGCGGTGAGGACGGCTCCCTGCCCTCCGGACCGGTGGCGATTGGCGACGCCGGCGTCTTGTATGGAGCGACGCTGCAGGGCGGCAACGATTTCGGCACCGTGTTTTCGTTGATGCCGCCCACATCGCCGGGCGGCGCATGGACCGAGAAGGTGCTTTACAGTTTTGGGCGGCCCAATGACGGCGCTCCATCCTCGGGTGTAACGATCGGGCCGAACAACGTGCTCTATGGCACGACCGTGGCGAGCGTCTACTCCTTGATGCCGCCGAGTTCGTCCGGAGGCGCGTGGACGTTTGAGCTTCTTCACGCATTCAAATATCTCACCTACTCAGGTGTAGTCATCGGCCAGAATGGAGCGCTTTATGGGACGACTGGTTATGGGGGGAGCACTGACCACGGGATGGTCTACGTGTTGCAGCCGCCATCTTCACCGGGCGGCTCGTGGACGGAAGGGGAGGTCTACAGCTTCATGGGCGGGAGCGACGGAGCAGATCCGGTTGCGGGTGTGGTAATCGGCCCAGGCGGGGTGTTATATGGGACCACCTACCAGGGCGGAAATTACTCGTGTTCGTACGCTAACGGCTGCGGCACGGTGTTTCGATTGGTCCCGCCGGCGTCGCCGGGCGGAGCCTGGACCGAGACGATCCTGCACACATTTACGGGTGGCAGCGATGGCGCGAATCCGCAAGCGGGGATAACTATTGGACAGGACGGGGTGCTCTTCGGAACCACCGAAGGCGGCGGAGCAAACGGGGGCGGTACCGTGTTTGCGCTAATCCCGCCGTCGTCGGCGGGCGAGCCGTGGACGGAGACGGTGCTGTATAGTTTCAGCACAAACGTTCCCGGCATGGGATGGTTTCCGGAAGCAGGTGTGGCGATCGGCAGTGGCGGTACACTCTATGGCACGACGGTCTTCGACGGAAGCACCACAAGTTATTACTGTGCCGAGTACGGCTGCGGTACAGTCTTCTCGTTAACACGATAGCTATCCGGGACGACCGCTGACGAACAAACTCCCCTTCACCACAAACCGCAAAGGCCAATCCGCGCACTCTCGAATGCCGATGCGTGGCGTCACCGCAATCTCAAACGGCTCCTCCCGCCGCGGCGTGCGCACCGTCAGGCTCCCTCGCGTCACATCCACGCCGTTCTGCGCCCGCGTGATGCCCATCGCGAGCGTCAGGCGTCCAGGCCCGGAAGCCAGATCGCGCAGCGTGTGCGCGGCTGGCCTGCGCCGCTGCATCGTCTCGATCCCCGCCACCGGCTCCAGCGCGCGGATGAGGACGGCTCCGGGCTTGCCGTCCGGCTCCGTTACCAGGTTCAGGCACTCGTACATGCCGTAAATGAAGTACACATACGCGTGGCCCGGCGGCCCGAAAATCACCCGTGTGCGTTGTGTGATGCCGCGCGCCGAGTGCGCCGCCAGATCGTCACCGCCGCCCAGGTAGGCCTCGGTCTCCACGATTTTGCCAGCGGTGTCGTCATGCACCAGAATCTTGCCGAGCAGCCCGCGCGCCACCTCCACGGTATCGCGCGCATAAAATCCACGGGGGAGTATCATCCTATTTTGGAATTACTATGGTATGAGGATCGCGCAGCTTCCAGCAAATGCCTCTGGTTCCGCCATACATCGAATCGCTCCGGCCGTACGAGCCGGGCCGCTCCATCGACGAGGTGCGCCGCGCATACAATCTCACCGAAGTCTCGAAACTGGCCTCCAACGAGAATCCCCTGGGACCTTCGCCGCTGGCCCTGGAAGCCATTCGCCGCCAACTGAATGGCCTCAATCTCTATCCCAATGGCGGCCTCGACCTGCGCCGCACCTTGGCCGAAAAGTTCGATCTGAAACCCGAAAATGTGATCGCGGGCAGCGGCTCCGAAGGCATCATGTCCGGCATCATCCGCACCTTCCTGTGCGATGACGACGAAGTGCTCACCACCGATGCCGCCTTCATCGGCTTCCAGGTGCTGGCGCGCTCCCGCGGCGTGAAGTATCGCACGGTGCCCTACCGCGACTGGCATTACGATCTCGCCGCCCTCGCCGGCCAGATCACCGAAAACACCAAGATCGTCTACCTGGCCAATCCGAACAATCCCACCGGAACCATCTTCACCAAACACGAGTTCGACAGCTTCTACCGGCACGTGCCGGAGCGCGTCTTGATCATCCTCGACGAAGCCTACTTCGAATACGCCCAGGACAATCCACGCTATCCGGACTCCATGCACTACCGCTACGACAACGTCATCACGTTGCGTACGTTCTCGAAAATCTACGGCCTGGCCGGCATTCGCATTGGCTACGGTTTCGCGCACGAGGAACTGATCGCCAATCTGCTGAAAGTGAAGCTGCCGTTCGAGCCGAGCACGCTCGCGCAGGCAGCCGGCATCGGCGCGCTGGCCGACAAGGAGTTTCTGCACCGCTCGCTGGAGTTGAACGCGCGCGGGCTGCGCCTGTTCACCGAAGCGTTCCGCGGCATGGGCCTCGCAGTGGTTCCTTCGGACGCCAACTTCGTGATGCTGCCGCTCGCGAGCGCGGACGAAGCATGCGGCTTGACCGAAGCTTTGCTGCGGCAGGGTGTAATCGTGCGCCCGCTGGGGGCGTTCGGGTTGCCGCAATGCATCCGCATATCGACGGGCGCCGCGGAGGAAAATGAGCGCTGCGTGGCAGCCGTAGGGGAGCAATTATGCAAACACTAACAGAGACGCCAAGCGCCGTTCAAAAGGATTTCCTGCCCCTGAATGGCACCGATTACGTGGAGTTTTATGTGGGCAACGCCAAACAGGCCGCCTACTTCTACAGGTCGGCGTTTGGGATGCGCCTGACCGCTTATCGCGGGCCGGAGACAGGGGTGCGCGACCGCGCCTCGTGGTTGCTGCAGCAGGATAAAATCCGCCTGGTGCTTACTACCGCGCTGTCGCCGGACCATCCGGTTGCCGATCACGTGCGCCTGCACGGCGATGGCGTGCACGACATCGCGCTGTGGGTGGATGACGCGGAATCGGCTTACCGCGAGACCACCCAGCGCGGCGCGCGCGGCGTGCGCGAACCGGAGACCCTGCGCGACGAGCACGGCGAGGTACGTATTTCCGCCATCGCCACCTATGGCGATACGATCCACTCCTTCGTCGAGCGCCGCAACTATGGCGGCGTCTTCCTGCCCGGCTTCGTGCCCGCGGACCGCGCCGATTCCGTAGCGCGCCCGGTGGGACTCAAGTACATCGATCACATGGTGGGCAATGTCGGCTGGGGCGCCATGGACACCTGGGTAAATTTCTACCGCGATGTGATGGGCTTCCGCCTCTATCAGCACTTCGACGACAAAGATATCGGCACGGAATACTCGGCCCTGATGTCCAAAGTGATGTCCAACGGCAACGAGCGCGTGAAGTTCCCCATCAACGAGCCTGCCGAAGGTAAACGTAAGTCGCAGATCGAGGAGTATCTCGATTTCTACAAGGGACCGGGCGTGCAGCACATCGCCATGGCCACGGATAACATCATCGAGACCGTAACTCGCCTGCGCGATCGGGGCATCGAGTTTCTGCGGGTGCCTTCCACTTACTACGACGATCTGACAACGCGCACGGGGCCCATCGACGAACCCATCGATCGCCTGAAGGAACTGGGCATCCTGGTGGATCGCGACGACGAAGGCTACATGCTGCAGATCTTCACCAAGCCCGTCGAGGATCGCCCTACGCTGTTCTATGAAGTGATTCAGCGCAAAGGCAGCCGCAGCTTCGGCAAAGGCAACTTCAAAGCGCTCTTCGAAGCTCTGGAAAGGGAGCAGGCCCGCCGCGGCAACCTGTGATCCGGAATTGTGGCCAATTCCGCCCCGGGGGAGATTTCACAAACGCTGTGCCTCCGCTGTGCCCGGGCGTGTGCCAGGAATATTCCGACACCCCGGCGAACTTGAAGAGGGCCGACGCCATGGGGCCGGGAATATGCTCGCGGTAGCGATTCATGGCGGCCGTAACGCGCCCCCCGATGAAGTTGGCGGTGTCTTCCAGTGTCCAGATGAATTCGTCGCAGAGTTGCATGGCATCCAGCGGGATGGTGTTGGTTTCCTCGCGTTCCGCTATGAGGAAGACGGGATGCGGGGGTAGTGCAGGCGCACGCGATGTAGCAGGGAACGAACTTTGGCCTTGGTGTGAGAGTCGTCGTCGCGGAAGGTCCAGTCGACCAGGATGGCGTGCAAGCCGGCGTCGGAGATGACGATGGCTTCTCCGTCTTCGGGACAAATAGCGGTGACCACCGCGATGTGCCGGGCTTACAACTCGGAGACCAGAGCCCGACGTCGCGATTGTCGAAGCGGATGACTTGCAGGCCGCGGTCGACGAGCACATGGCAAAACGCATCCGGCCACGCAATAGACTGCGCGGCGATCCCCATGATTAGCAGTACTAAAGGCGCATCGGGGTTCCCGAGGCGTTGGTAGGCGATCTCGATCCCTGCTGGCCCTACCTTATTCGCCTTTTCGTCCACGATGGAAGCATCGAACCCATTAGCCAGCTCCGACATGCCGGTCCCCCTTTTCGCTGTGACGTACGGGTTCTGCCTCCAGCCTCTGCGGCCGCCCGGTGTCTTTACAATATTGCCTCAATTGGAACATCTTGCGCACAAACCGAAAGGCACGACGTTAGAGGGCTCGCGTGCGATACAATAATCGGGGTCCCCCCACATGGAACGCGCCAGCAGACTCATGGGCAAGTTCGCTTCCGGCGGAGGTCCGATCGATGCCGACGATCTGGCCCGCGCCGCTTGGCCGCTGGCCGTAGGGAAGAAGGTCGCGGCGCGCACCCGGGCCGCGCGCATGGTGCGCACGCGCCTTATCGTGGAAGTCGAAGACTCGACCTGGCAAAGGCAATTGTTCACGCTCTCCCGGCAAATCCTGACCAACCTGGAAGCTCGTCTGGGCCCTGGCATGGTCGAAGACCTGGAATTCCGCGTCATTCCGCCACGCCGCGAACCGCGGCGGGCCGCGGCGGCGCAACCCTCGCTCGCATTCGACGATGCCGACCAGATCGCCGATCCCGTGTTGCGCGGCATATACAAGACCGCGCGCAAAAAGGCCCTGGCGTGAAGATCACCGAACAGGAGGTTCGTTACGTGGCGGACCTGGCAAATCTGGATCTCAGCGACACCGAGGTCCACAAGTTCCAAGCCGACCTCGACGAGATTCTTGGCCACATCGCGCGGCTGAATGAAATCGACACCGCCAACGTGGAACCCATGGCGCAAGTGCTCTACGCAGCCGCCGATACGGCCACCTGGCGTGGCGACCGCGAATGTCCGCCCTTGGGAACGGATGTGGCGCTGGCCAATGCGCCCCAGGCGGGCGGCGGTTATTTTAAGGTGCCTAAGGTCATCGAACGCTGATCTATGGATTTTCCGTCGCTCACCATTGGCCGCATCCGGGAGGGCCTGCTGGGGCACAGCTTTAGCGCCGTTGAATTGGCGCGGGAAGCGCTGCAATTCGCCGAAGCGCAAAACCCGTCCACGAACGCCTACCTGCGTTTCGCCCCCGAGCGCGCACTCGCCGCCGCCGCCCGCGTGGACCAGCAGATCGCGCGCGGCGAAGAGCCGGGCCCGCTGGCCGGAGTGCCCATCGCGGTGAAAGACGTGATCCTCACCCAGGGTGTGCGCACCACCTGTGGGTCGAAATTGCTGGCCGAGTACGTGCCGCCCTATGATGCCACCGCCATCGTGCGGCTGGAACGGGCCGGTGGCGTAATCCTGGGCAAGACCAATTGCGACGAGTTCGCCATGGGATCGTCAAACGAAAATTCGGCGTTCGGACCGGTGCGCAATCCGCTGGCGCCGGACCGTGTGCCGGGCGGATCGAGCGGCGGTTCGGCGGCGGCGGTGGCGCAGGGTACCGCGGCGCTGGCGCTGGGATCCGACACCGGCGGTTCTATCCGGCAGCCCGCTTCGTTTTGCGGCGTGGTGGGCGTCACGCCGACCTACGGCCGCGTCTCGCGCTATGGGCTGACCGCATTTGCCAGCTCGCTCGATCATATCGGTCCCCTGGCCCGCACGGTGCGCGATGCGGCGGTGCTGTTGGGAGCGATTGCGGGCCGCGATCCGCTGGACGCCACCTCGGCCGAGGCCCCTGTACCGGAGTACACACAAGCGCTGGATGGAAACGTCAAAGGTATGAAGCTTGGGTTGCCCCGCGAGTATCTAAAAGATTTGACGAGCGAAACCGGGGATCTGATCGCCGCCGGCGTGGAGACTCTGCGCCAACTTGGCTGCCAGGTGCGCGAGATCAGCCTGCCGGCTACCGATTACGCCATCGCCTGTTATTATGTTATCGCGACCGCGGAAGCCAGTTCTAACCTGGCGCGCTATGATGGCGTGCGCTACACTTTTCGTTCCCGGGATTCCGGCACGCTGAGCGACATGTACCGGCATACGCGCGGCGAAGGCTTCGGCGCGGAGTGCAAACGGCGCATCATGCTGGGCACTTATGTCTTGAGCGCGGGATATTATGACGCCTATTATTTAAAGGCGCAGAAGGTGCGGGCGCTGATTGCCCAGGATTTCGCGCGGGCCTTCGAAGAAGTGGATGCGATCGTGGCGCCGGTGTCTCCCTTTCCGGCGTTCAAACTGGGCGAGAAGATCGACGATCCGCTGCAGATGTACTTGTCCGATATTTACACGATTACCGGCTCGCTGGCCGGCATTCCGTGCATGAGCGTGCCTTGCGGCAACACCGCCGGTGGGCTGCCGGTAGGAATGCAGATTCTGGCCAGACATTTTGACGAGCCAAGCATGTTCCGCCTGGCTGACGCTTTCGAGCGCGCCGGGCCAGTCAACTAACTAAACTTCACGAGGAGATACACGGAGATCGATATGCCTTTTACGCTTCCCGCATTACCCTACGCGTCCGACGCCTTGGACGTGGCCATCGACAAAATGACTATGGAGATCCATCACGCTAAGCACCATGGCGCTTACGTGACTAACTTGAACAAGGCGCTGGAATCGGCGCCCGACTTAGCCGGCAAGAGCGTCGAAGAACTGTTGGCTAACAACTGCGCCATCGTGCCCGAGAACATTCGCACCGCGGTGCGCAACAACGGCGGCGGCCATATCAACCACTCCATGTTCTGGACCATCATGGGCCCGGGCGCGGGTGGTGCGCCGGTGGGCCACGTGGCGCAGGCCATCACCGGTACGTTCGGCAGTTTCGACGCGTTCAAGGAGAAGATACAGGCCGCCGGCATGGGCCGGTTCGGCTCCGGTTGGGCATGGCTGATATTCGGCGGCGGCAAGCTGGACATCTACTCCACCGCGAGCCAGGACAGCCCGGTGATGGAAGGCAAGTATCCCATTCTGGGAGTGGATGTCTGGGAGCATGCCTACTATCTGAGGTATCAGAACCGCCGCGCCGACTATCTGGGTGCATGGTGGAACGTGG
>Ga0302324_100006811_pt1 | contig 24474 bp, 23 predicted proteins | sample Palsa_T0_1_FD_201949 | JGI IMG/M metagenome (GOLD analysis project Ga0302324, IMG submission 201949) | Peat permafrost microbial communities from Stordalen Mire near Abisko, Sweden - Palsa_T0_1 | ecosystem: Environmental > Terrestrial > Soil > Palsa > Peat permafrost | place: Sweden: Abisko... | reverse complement strand
ATCTATCGGCGCATACCGGCTCGAAGACGCGTCGCTCTACGTCACGCTGGAGCCCTGCGTGATGTGCGTCGGCGGGATTCTCAATGCACGCCTCGCACGTGTCTATTACGGCGCACGCGACGACAAATCCGGCGCCCTCGGATCGGTTTACGATATCGGCCGCGACGGACGCCTCAACCATCGTATCGAAGTGTACGGCGGTATCATGGAGTCCGAATGCGCAGCTCTCCTGCGCGACTTCTTCCGCTCCCGCCGCTGACGGATGATTCGAGGTAGAGCAGCGCTGAATCACGGTTTGTTTAGGAAACGGAAACCTCACAGAGAGTCTCGCTCGTGCGCACCTCGCAGACTCGTTAGCTCGGCTCGCCGGCTCGCCTAGTGTAGGTTTCAGACTTCCCTTTGGGCTTGACGCTCGCGACGCTCGGGCAGGGTGCCGAGCGGGCGACGAAGTGGTGAAAGTAGGGTCAGGTTGACTAGCTATCTGAGACGCGGAACGAAAATTATGCCGAGTTAAAGTTCATCGATCGTTCCGCTCAGCGTTGGGTTCACGTCCTGCGCAAAGTTTCGATCCAGTGCGGAGCGCGCGAGGAATCTTCCACGTCGGCGCGATCGACGAACATGCGGCGAGACTTCGGAATCGGAACAAGATCAGCAATCGGGATACCTGCGAGAGTGACGCGCATCGACTGCCCCGATTCGACTTCGAGCAGAACCGGGCTGATTCGATCGATCAACAGGAAGAGGGAAATTGTCTTCATCATCGTACCAGAACAATAATGCTCATTCTCTCACGGGAAGAAGCGTGGGTTAGATCTTCAAGAAGATTTCGCGGGAGCCCTCGACCGTCAACTGCTTCACCGAACTCACCCGGTCGCTGAATTGCGCCAGCGTCGATAAATCGCTCGAACCCACATCGACCAGCACCGCGAAGATCGAGAACTGCAAGTCCTCCTTGCGCTCCTTAAGATCGGCCAGCCATTCCGGACCCACCTGACATTCGCCGTCGGTAATGACCACGATGTCGCCGCGTTTGAGCTTCTTGTCCGCAATCAACTCGATTGCTGCGTCGATCGGTGCCTGAAAGTCGGTGCCGCCGCCGGGGAAGTATTCCGCCAGCTCGATCACTTTCGGCAATTCCGGCTGATAGCGCCGCTCCCGATTGAGGTCGATGATCTTCAGACTCTCGGCTCCCGACGAAAACAAGACCGCGCGAAACAGCCGCCGCTGACGCCGCGCGATGTCCATCAGGGTAAGGCTTACGGCCTTCGCCCATAATTCCTTGTCGCCCTGCATCGAGGAGCTGACGTCGATGCAGACAACCATTGGACCCTTGCCCTTCTGCTCGTCCTCGCGCAGCCGATATTGCAGCACCGCGCCTTCGAGCAGCCGCCGATGGAAGTCCGCGCGCAGTTGCGGATGATGCAGCGCCAGCAGCTCCGACGGAATCAGCCGGCCGAGATCCGCGCCGCGCTCGATGTCATAGGCTTCGGTCACGCCGCGATCGAGTGTCTTGCGCCGCAACGCCCGTGCATCCTGCTTGAAACGCCCGACCAGCCGCGCGAGTTCTCCCAGCTTGCGATTGCGCGCCAGCCGGCGGCCCAATTCCAGACGCTCGCCAGCCGAAAGCCGCCCGCCTTGCCCGAACTCGAGACTGAAATCGTGGCTGTCCTGCGCAACCCGATCGATTTCGTCGGCCAGTTGCGCGCTGCGCAATTGCATCCGCTTGAGCTCGGTATGGTCGCTATGCCGCAGTTGATCCGCGAACATCCGCGCCTTTTGATTGAGCCGCGCCTCGGATACGTTAACCGCGCGCTCAGCAGCCTCCTTCAGATCGTCGATCTTCTGCTGGAGAGCCTTCTTCTGATCCTTTTCCGCATCATCCCCGGCAGCCGATTCATCGTCGTTGGGCTCAGCCTCGCGCTGATTCTCTTCCGCTAATTCGGCCGCGTTCTTCAAAGCCGCCGCACTCTCCGCGAGGTTTTCCTCCTGATGCTTCAAGTCCCACAGGTCGAGCATCTCGCGCCGGTTGATGAGCTTTTCCGATCGCACCAGTTCCAGCACCTGCTCGCCCAGCACCAGCGCCGCGATGACCGCTTTGTCCTCCTCGAGCAGCGTCCGCGACTTGAGCATCTCGAAGCCTGCCGACGGGATCAGTTGTTCCAGAATGGTGCGGTTCAGGACGGCGCTGCGCCGCACCGCGTCGGGCTTCGACCACACCAGGTTGTACTTGAACAGTCCGAGGAACAGGTCGTGCAACAACGCTCCGAAATCCGGCACCAGCCGCTCGCCCGACTCCACCAGAGCGCCGATTGTCGGCGCGGTCAGACCAAGTTCCGCCCACGCCCGGCGATCATAGCCGTCGCTTTCGATCCACGACGCGTTGTCCGGGACTTTGGGGATGTAGAGCGGTCGGGGCTTGACGGTCTTGCGCTTGCGCGCCATCTGCGGATGCCTCTGCTTAAAGGGTAGCAAGCGCCGGGTCGCGGCGACACTGCCAACTGAGATGGGCGACTTCGGCCGCGGACGCGACTAAGCTTGAGCGCGTTGGACAGGACCCATAGTGCCGCGTGAACAGGTAACAGATTGTCGCAGTCACGAAATCCTCAAGCCTCGTCGAAACCCGCAAAATCATTGTCTTCCGGATTAGGCTGGATTGTGGCGATCAGGCTGGCCGGATTGCTTACGACCGCGATGCCGACCGTTGCAACCGCTGCGAACTTCGCCCAATTGAATCAGGCGGTAACGCCATTGCCCGCCGACGCGCATCGGCTCGCTGTGTACTTCACGCCGCCCTATGCGGCCGGTCCGACGCCGTCCCGGGTGTACCAGATTCTGCTGCGCAGCGCCCCGCCCGAAGTCGCTGCCTCCTGCGCCGCGATGATACAGGGCTGGGGCGCCACGGCACGCGGCAGTTCACGCGTCACGGTGAGGATTCTCGGTGTCGCCGACGGCAGCGCCTGGATCGCCTACAGATGTGATTCGCGGCTAGTCCAGTTCGCCAACTCATACAGCGAGCAGTTGGCGGCCTTCAACGCGGCGCGCGGCACCCTCCAGTTCCTCGATCTTGCCGCTCCGCAAGATCCGCCCGCTACGCTCTATCACGTCGGCCTCGCCACCACCCTCAAGCTCCTCGGCGCCGAGAACTCAGCCGCCTTCGAGGTCTTTGCCGTCGATCCGGCTCCGCGCAATGATACCGCCGATCGCGCGGCGCGTTCGTCCGAGAACCGCTACGTCATCGTCGCCAACTCACCGTCCGCAACTAAAGTCGCGCTGACCCTCGTGACGGCGCGCACCCGGCCCGGCGCGCCCAATAGTGACAGCGCCGCCGGCGATAGCAGCGAGTACCGCGCGATGCCGCGCTTTGACCACGATATCGCCGGTCATCTCACTTTCGTCACCGTGTACCATCGCGATTCAGCGGTCGCCTTGAAACGGCATTTCGGACTCACCCGCTATGCCTGGAACGAAGCGACTCTCAGCTTCGTTTCGGTCAAACCAGCGCCCTCGGCGCCGCTCAAGCCGCAACGCCATCCGCTGATGCCGCAAAGTGACCAGCTTGCGAATTGAAGCCCGCGTGGGCAAATTCTTCTGCGATGCATCCGTTGCTTTGGAGATTGCGCTTCGCCAACCGCCGCCCTGAACGTGAGGAAGTCCGCGAGTTTATCCTGCGCCAGATGCCCCGGCGCGGGATTGTCGCCGAGATTGGCGTCGATCTCGGCGATTTTTCCGAGAAAATCCTCTCTATCAATCGTCCCCGCGAACTCCACCTGATCGATCCGTGGACAGCCGAAGGTGGCGAATATAGCCAGGGCGTGCCGAACGGTGCCGTTACAGCTACCAATTCCCCTCGCAAGCTGAACATTGTCGCCCGCTATGCCTTCGTTCGCGATCGCTTTTCCAGCGATATCGACGGCGGTGGCGTCGTGATGCACCGTGAGACTTCCGCAATCGCTGGAGCCGACTTCCCCGATCGTTTCTTCGATTGGGTTTATATCGATGGTAATCACAGCTACGAATTCGTCCGGCAGGATCTGGAGCTGTATTGGCGCAAACTCAAGCCCGGCGGCTATATCGTCTGCGACGATTATCATCATCCGGGGTTCTGGCAGGATGGCGTCACGCGCGCCGTTGATGAGTTTATCGCCATCGGCCGCGCCAGGCGCATCTTCAAACGACGTTCGCAATTCGTGATGCGAAAGGCTGGCGAAAGCTGACCTTGTCCGGCTTTGCCCTTGTGTCGCGGACGCCAACGTAACAAGATGACACAGGCGGTTTCGGGAACGCGAGCGTTTGTTTCCGTATCGGTCGCCGTGGAACAAGACGGACTCAGCGAACCCCTCCGCGCCAGCTATGCAAAGCGGCGATTCACATGGAGGACTGACGCATCGGCAGCATGCCCTGCTGCTCGCTGCCGTGCAGGAGTTCATCGCGACCGCCGAACCGGTCGGGTCCCAGCAACTCGCCAATCGTCCGCAGGTCGGAGTCCGCGCCGCGATGGTGCGTAATCTGATGGCCGAACTCGAAGAGACCGGCTACCTGCTGCAGCCGCACACCTCCGCTGGCCGCATCCCGACCGACAAGGCCTTTCGCTATTACGTTGACCATCTGATGCCGCAACCGGGGATCGGTTTCGAGGATCGCAGCCAGATTGAACTGCACTACTCGACGCCAGCCGGCGACGTCCACGAGATTATCCGTGACACTTCGCGCCTGCTCACCCTGATGACCGGGCAGGCTGCCCTCGTGATGGCGCCGCGGCTCGAAACGATGGTGCTGGAACGCGTTCAGTTCGTGCGCCTCCGTGATCGCGAGGTTCTGGCAATTTTCGTCGCGGTGGCGGGCGGGATGCAGAATCGCTTCGTTCAAACCGACGCCGATCATAACCAGGTCGAACTCGATCGGATGGCGGGCTACCTCAACGAATCCTTGCACGGGCGCACGCTCGAGCAGGCGCGCCGGTGGATCGAAGATCGGCTGAAGGAAGACCGCGCGAACTACGATCGCTTCATGCATGCCGCGCTCGTACTTGGCGGCACTATCGCGCGCGGCTCAACCCCTGTCGAACTTTACGTCAACGGCAGCAGCAAAGCGCTCGATCAGCCGGAGTTTGCCAACCCGAGCCGCATGCGCGAACTGCTGCGCGCGCTGGAGGATCGGTCGGCGCTGCTGGACCTGCTGCAGCGCAGCCTGAGCCATACCGGCCCGATGATTTCGATCGGGTCGGAGAACTTCGACGCGCGCCTCACCGGCTTCAGCGTCGTCGCCGCCGCGTACGCCAGCGGAACGATGCCTTTGGGAAGTCTCGCCGTGGTCGGTCCCGTCCGCATGGACTATGATCGGGTGATCCCGTTGGTCAGCTACACCGCCCGTGCGCTTTCCCGCGTCCTCGAACATTAATCCTCGTCCGCTATCCTGGATGCCGGGTGGCGCGCCCCGCCACTGTCGGCGTCGCTTGATCGAGCGGTTTACGCGTATATGCTGGCGGCGGGGGGAACCCGATCATGAATTTACGTGTGCCGATCTCCGCCGCAGCGATTGCTTTGATCGTCCCATTGGTGGCGGTTTTCGCAATGCTGAGTATAGCTAGCTCCGCTCAGGCGGTTGTATTGTCCTGCCCTTCGATGATTGCCGTGAAGGCCGTCGGCGCCCCCTATCCATGGTCGGATGCCAAGAGCGCCGATGATGCAATTCTGCACTTCGCCGAGGCTTCCTATAGCTGCTCGAATGGAACCTGCACGCTCAGTTGTGCGTACGCCGCTTCCAGCAGCATTTACACGATGCTCAGCTACAAAGTCGCACCCGGCGTATGCCACTATACCAACGACGGCAGGAGCTTCTCCTGTGCGTCGCTTCCGCCGCCACGTCATCATTAGAAATTCGGCGGTTCGGGTTAGGCGGTCCCACTTGGTCCCTGCGAACCGCCCTCAAGCGACTTTTTTGCGAAACTGCTGCTCCCACCCTTGGCGAGAGGCATTTTCGTGCTTAGCTTCTCCAACAGGTGAAATTTCGAAAGATGCTGAAGCGATCCGAAATGGAAACCGACAACAACGACAACAAAGCTAGTGACATTTCGCCTGAGCATGCTGAGGGCGGAACTCCTCACCCGGACCACTCGGGAGAGGGCCCAGCCGTCGATAAGCTGCAGGAACAATTGGCGCAAACCAACAAGGAACTTGCCGACCTGAAGGACAAGTACCTGCGAGTTCTGGCCGACGGGGAGAATGCCCGCAAGCGGATCCGCCAGCAGAGCGAGGAAAGTGTTCGCCTCCAGCGCGAGAATTTTCTCCGCGATCTGCTGCCGATTGTTGACAATCTCGAGCGGGCGCTCGAGGCCGCGCGCGGCGGCGGCAACGGCCATCCAATTGTCGAAGGCGTCGAGATGGTCCTGAGGTCGCTGCTCGATTTTCTGCGCGCGGCCGGTGTCACCCCGGTGAACGCGGTCGGCCAGACCTTCAACCCGCAACTACACGAGGCGGTCGATCAGGTCCATAGCCCGCTGCATCCGCCGAACACGGTCGTGAGCGAGTTTCATCGCGGATATGTCATCGGCGAGCGTACGCTGCGGCCTGCGCGGGTGGCCGTGACCAAGGCTTATGGCGGCACTTCGACCGGCGGTGCGGACGGCGGCGGCATTGAAAATCGCTAAAGAGTGATTATTGAAAAGCTTAAGAGGTTTCCTGAGACATGGCTAAAGTAATCGGAATCGATTTAGGTACGACCAACAGTTGCGTCGCCATCATGGAGGGCGGCGATCCGGTAGTGATCGCCAATTCGGAGGGGGCGCGCACGACTCCCTCGGTCGTAGCCTTCACCGATTCAAGCGAGCGACTGGTGGGGCAAATCGCCAAGCGCCAGTCGATCACCAACCCAACCAACACAATTTTTGCTATCAAACGCCTGATGGGGCGCCGTTACGATGACCCGGAAGTGCAAAAGGCACTCAAGGTCCTGCCCTACAAGGTGATCAAGAATGACGACGGCGCAGCGTGGGTCGAAATTCGCGACAAGCGCTACAGTCCGGCTGAAATCTCCGCATTCGTGCTGCAGAAGATGAAGCAGACCGCTGAGGATTACCTCGGCGAAAAAGTCACCGAGGCGGTAATCACCGTGCCGGCGTACTTCAACGACAGTCAGCGCCAGGCTACCAAGGACGCCGGTCGTATCGCGGGATTGAACGTCCTGCGCATCATCAACGAGCCGACCGCGGCGTCGCTGGCCTACGGTCTCGACAAGAAGAAGGACGAAAAGATCGCGGTCTTCGACCTTGGCGGCGGAACGTTCGACATCTCGATTCTCGAGCTTGGCGAAGGCGTCTTCGAGGTCAAGGCGACCAACGGCGACACTTTCCTCGGCGGTGAGGACTTCGACCAGCGCATCATCGATTACCTCGCGGACGAGTTCAAGAAAGATCAGGGCATCGATCTCCGCAAGGATCGCATGGCGTTGCAGCGGCTCAAGGAAGCCGGCGAAAAGGCCAAGTGCGAGCTCTCCACGGTAATGGAGACCGACATCAACCTGCCATTTATCACGGCGGATCAGTCGGGTCCGAAACATCTCAATATGAAGCTCACGCGGGCCAAGCTCGAGGCGCTTTGTGCGGACCTGCTCGAACGGCTCGACGCGCCGTGCCTGACTGCGCTCAAGGACGCGGGACTGCGCACCAGTGACATCAATGAAGTCGTACTGGTGGGCGGCATGACCCGCATGCCGGCGGTGCAGGAGCGCGTGAAGAAGCTCTTCGGCCGCGAGGGTCATAAGGGCGTCAATCCGGACGAAGTGGTGGCTATCGGCGCTGCCATTCAGGCCGGCGTGCTCAAGGGCGAAGTGAAGGATGTTCTCCTCCTTGACGTGACTCCGCTTTCGCTCGGAATCGAGACCCTTGGCGGTGTATTCACCAAGCTAATCGAGAAAAACACGACCATTCCGACGCGCAAGAGCCAGGTCTTTTCGACCGCGCAGGACAATCAGACGGCCGTGACGATTCGCGTCTTCCAGGGCGAACGTGAGATGGCCGCGGACAACAAGCTGCTCGGGCAGTTCGACCTCATCGGCATACCTCCGGCACCACGCGGACTGCCGCAAGTCGAGGTCACCTTCGATATCGACGCCAACGGCATTGTCAATGTCCACGCCAAGGACCTTGGCACCAATAAGGAGCAGTCGATTCGGATCACCGCGTCCTCGGGTCTCAACGAGGAAGAGATCAAACGGATGGTGGGAGAAGCCGAGCAGCATGCGGCTGACGATAAGCAGCGGCGTGCGCTGGCGGAATCCCGCAACAAGCTCGATAACCTCATCTACACCACCGAGAAGACACTCAAGGAATACGGTGAGCAGCTCGACGAGGCGTCGCGCAAGGGCGTCGAAGATGCGCTCGCGGATGCCCGGACCAAGCTCGAGGCCAAGGATCCGGCAGAACTCGATCGCGCAGCCGAGACTCTCTCTGGCGCGTCGCATAAGCTGGCCGAGGCGATGTACAGCAAGACTCGGCAGGCTAGCGGCGACGCGGGCGGTGCGAATGCCGGTGGCGGCGCCGATGGCAACGGCGGATCGGCGGGTTCCGATGGAGCCGGCGAAAGCAAGAAGGAAGACGTCGTGGACGCCGATTTCAAGGAAGTGAAATAGGCCGGACCAAGCCAACGTCGGTCGCATCCAAGCTAAAAATATCGATTCACGCGACGCTCCAGACCGGGGCGTCGCGTATGATTTCTGTACCGCGAGAATAAAAGACCTATGAACCCTTACTTCGATACTCGAACTGGACTAAGATTGCGCAGCGATGCCTGCTGACAAAAAGCGCGATTATTACGAGGTGCTGGGGGTCGCGCGCGGCGCCAGCGAAGAAGACCTCAAAAAAGCCTACCGCCGCTGTGCCATCCAGTTTCATCCCGACCGCAACCCCGGCGACAAGCAAGCCGAAGAGAAGTTCAAGGAACTCGCCGAGGCTTACCAGGTTCTTTCCGACCCGGAGAAGCGCGCCCAGTACGACCGCTTCGGGCATGCCGCATTTCAGGGACAGCAGGGCGCCGGCGGCTTTGGCGGCTTCGATTTCACGCAGGGCTTCGAGGAAGTCTTCTCCGACATTTTCGGTGATTTTTTCGGCACCGGACGCGGCCGTTCGCGTTCGCGCAGCCGTCGCGGCGAGGACCTCCGCTACGATCTGGAAATCGAGTTCGAGGAAGCCGCCAGCGGCACCGACAAAATCGTCAAGTTCCAGCGCCTGACGCTGTGCGATGCGTGTGAAGGCAGCCGCTCTCGCGGCGGCGGCGAGGGCGCGCGTACCTGTCCAAATTGCCGCGGCACGGGCCAGGTTCGATCGCAGCAGGGCTTTTTCTCGATCGCAACGACCTGCGGACAATGCCGCGGCGAGGGCATGATCATCGCCGACCCGTGTCCCAAGTGCCAGGGACAGGGCCGCGTGCGCAAGGCCGTCTCGCTCTCCGTGAAGATACCGCCCGGCGTTGACAACGGCTCGCGCCTGAAGCTGCGCAACGAGGGCGAGGCGGGCTTCGGTGGCGGTCCCAGCGGCGATCTTTACGTCGTAGTCCACGTCAAAGAGCACGCGCTGTTCGTGCGCCAGGACAACGACGTCGTGATCGAGGTTCCGGTCAGCTTCCCGCAAGCCACCCTCGGCACTGAGATGGAAGTTCCGACGCTCGACGGCAAGTTCAAGCTGAAGGTTCCGGCCGGCACGCAGTCGGGCAAGGTCATCCGCCTCAAGGGCAAGGGGTTTGTCGATCTCCACGGCTACGGACGCGGCGACCAACTGGTTCGCATCGTGGTCGAGACACCGCGGCGCCTGACCTCGCGCCAGCGCGAACTGCTCGAGGAGTTTGCCAAGGTCTCCGGCGAGGATGTGAATCATCCCATGTCGAAGGGCTTCGTGGACAAGCTCAAAGAGATGTTCGGCTAACCACCGCGCAACAATTCCAACATTTCACAAAGCCTCCCGCGCATCGGCGCCGGAGGCTTTTTCGTTTCAGCGCCGCCAGCCGATTCAAAATGCGCGAGCACCGTTTAGCGCCACTGTCGCAACGACTTCACGAGTGTTCCACCCCTTGACGAAGCGTGAGGCGTGCTTAATTTCCAATCGGAGACGGCAGCTCTACAAACTCATTCGAACAGGAGGCTTACGATGGCTCTCATTCGTTTGCAGCAACTGGATCCGGTCAGCAATATGCTGGCGTTACAGCAGGAACTTGATCGCTTTCTGCGCAACCCGTCCTTCAGCCTGGGTCTCTCCGCGCACGGCGCATATCCACCGGTCAACATTTTCGACCACCGCGACGGGGTCGTCGTGATTGCCGAATTGCCGGGGATGGACCCAGCGGGCGTCAAGGTGTCCGGGCACAACAACACCCTGACCCTGAGCGGGATCCGGTCGCGCGACTCCGAAGGCGCAGCGCAGGGTTTTCATCGGCGCGAACGCCGCTTTGGCGAGTTCTCGCGCTCGATCCAGTTGCGGCCGGGTCTCGATATCGGCAAGGCCGAGGCGCGTTACGAAGCTGGCGTGTTGACCATCCGAGTACCCAAGGCCGAGGAAAGCAAGCCGCGTCAAATCTCAATCCAAGCCGCGTGAAGGAAGTATAAAGAGAAGGAGGTGAGTCGTAATGATGCCCGAACAGGAAATCGCGAGCCGGGAAAAACAGCAGGTTGAAGGCACTGAGCAGACGCGTCCGGGCCGCTACTTCATGCCCGATGTCGATATTTCGGAAAACGACGACGCCTTGCGGCTCTGGGCGGACATGCCCGGCGTATCTGAGAAAGACGTCAACATCACGCTCAAGGACGGCGTGCTGACTATCACCGGCATGGTTTCGACCGCCGGTTACGACGAACTGGCGCCGCTTTATACCGAGTACAACGTGGGCAACTACGTGCGGCAGTTCACGCTCAATGAGCAGATCGACGAGGCGAGCATTAAGGCCCGGATGCGCAACGGCGTGCTGCAGGTCGAACTGCCCAAACGCGAGCAGGCGAAGCCGCGCAAAATCGAGGTGACGGCAGGCTGAGCATACAGCGACGCAGGAATCGCCAGGCGGTTTGTGGCAATTCAACTGTGACATGAGCGAGCATGAAAGTCGGCGCCGGAGCAACGCCCGGTGCCGATTTCATTTTTAACTGCGGCCGAGCGCCAACATCAGTGCCGTGCGCATTACACCGGAGGGCGGCGCGACGCCATTGAACAGTTCGAACGCCAGCACCCCCTGATTGATCAACATGCCAGCGCCGTCGATTCCGCGACGCCCGTTGGCAAGCGCCGGGGCAAGGAACGTAGTCGCTTCGCGCGCGTAGATCATGTCGTAAAATACGCACTCGGCCGGCGTGGTCGTGTAGCTCAGCGATGTGAAGGCTCCCGTCTTGAGGCCCATCGGCGTGGCGTTGATTACGATTCCCGCAGCGCCCATGGTGGTCGCGTTGACGAGCGCGTCGAGGCCGCGCGCCTCGATCGTCTCGTGCGGACGTCCGCCTCCGCGCGCGCCCAGATACTGCGCAAAGCTGCGCGCCAACCGATTCGCCCGTGATATCGTGCGATTGCAGATGACGATGCGCGCCGCGCCCAGCCGAATCGCCGCGAGCACCGCCGCCGACGCGGCTCCCCCCGCACCGATTATCACCGCCAGCTTGCCGGTTACGGTTACGTCCTGTTCGCGCAGGTCCGATTCGAGGCCGCGCGCATCGGTATTGTCGCCATGGAGTTCCCCGTTTCGATTGATCACGCAATTGACCGCACGCAGCAGGCGCGCCTCTTCAGTCAACGTCGCCATCATACGCATCGCGCGTTCCTTGTGCGGCACGGTCAGGTTGACGCCGGCGATACCCAGGGCCGGAATCGCGCGCAGCGCCTCACGCAGATGCGCCGGCGTCACGTGAAAGGCCACGTACGCGCGGTCCATCGCGAGCGCCGCGTAAGCCGCGTTATGCATCGCGGGCGACAGCGAATGCACTACCGGGTCGCCGAAGATCGCGGTCAGCAGGGTGCGTCCGCTCGGGCCGTGAGCGGGATCCATCGCGGTCACCCGGCGGCGGCGCGAGCCGCGCGGATTTCCTCGGCGGTAAACAGGAAGACGTACTTCAGACCTTCGCGTGCGAAGGCCTCGGCGGCGCCCTCGCCACGCTCCACCAGCGCGAAAGCGTTGCGCACGGTCGCACCCCCCGCGATCATTGCCGCGACCGCCTGCAGGCTCGAACCGCCGGTCGTGATGGTGTCGTCGATCACGGCGGTCGTGCGATCCTTTTTGAACGCTCCCTCGATTTGCTGCTGCAGCCCGTGAGCCTTCATCTCCTTGCGCACGAAGAAGCCGGTTAGGTCGCAGCCCCTGCGATGCGCCGCGTTGATGATCGCGTCGGTCACCGGCAGGGCGCCCGCCGCCATCCCGCCAATCTGAGCGACGCCCTCGGCCATCACCAGATCGAGCATCAGCTCACCCGCCAGATGGGCGCCGCGCGGCAGATAGAGCGTGCGCTTACAGTCGATGTAGTAGTTCGAAGCGCGGCCCGAGGCCAGTGTCAATTCACGCTCGAAATAGGATTCGCGCGCCAGCAGTTTCAGCAATTCGGTACGGTCGTTTGCATTCATTGGTGGGTTCCCGGTCCTGGCGCAATCTTATCTTTGACGGCGGCTCGAACAAGACCCCTCGGGTTGGCTCACGCGATCGGCATGGTATGATTTTGCGCGATGTTCCTGGCGCCATTTATTATCTTGTACGCTCTCGTCTTCTTCTTCATCCTGGCGTTCTTCTTCGTTCTGCTCGAAATCGGCGTTATCCATCACGCGTTCCTGGCGGTGGGACTGCCGCCCGAATTGGCTTTTTTGGCGTTATTCGCAAGCCTCATCGGCAGCTACATCAATATCCCGTTGTTCAAGGTGGCAGGCGGGCCGCCACACCCGCATGAGATGGTGCACAGCTTTGGCGTGCGCTACCGGGTGCCGATGGAATACGCCGATGATTCCACCACGGTCGCGATTAACGTGGGCGGCGCGTTGGTGCCGATCTTCATTTCGATTTACGTGCTCCGCATGCAGCCGGGCGCGCTTTTGCCGGCGGCGATTGGCGTGGCGCTGGTTGCATTCGTGGTTAATCGCTTCGCGCGGCCGGTGCCCGGGTTGGGCATCGCCACGCCCATGTTCATACCGCCGATTGCCGCGGCGCTGGTCGCCTGGGGCCTAAACGGGTTGATGGGTGCGGCTGGGCAGCTCGACGCGGTCGCATATGTCAGCGGCGTGATCGGCACCCTGATCGGCGCCGACCTGATGAACCTCAACAAGCTCGAAGAACTCGGCGCCCCGGTCGCATCGATTGGCGGTGCCGGAACCTTTGACGGGATCTTCCTGACCGGCGTCGTCGCGGTTCTATTGGCCTGAACCTGCCAATCACCCGCCGGTGAAACGAGCGGACATTTGCCGCGCGGCCCTTTCGTCCTCGGCAGGGCAGGTCTTAGGTATCTACTGGTGCCTCCGCGCGATAATCAGGCGGCCTTGAATTTCACCAGCGTGCTCTCGGGCGTGACGTCGTCGAAATACACCGCGACTGGCATCCCGATTTTCAACTGATCCTGCGGAGCGATCAGATTCGTCGTCATCCGCGGGCCCTCGTCGAGCTCGACGATCGCCAGTACGTAGGGCCCATCGGCGAACGATCGAGTCGAGGCGCGCCGCACGATGGTGTAGCTGTAGAGCTTGCCGCGGCCGCTCACGCGCTCCCACTTCAGGTTGTCGGACATGCAGGTGGGGCATCGCGGGCGGGGATAGTAGATAAACGCGCCGCATGCGCCGCAATGTTGCAATTGCAGTTCGTGGCGCTTCGCCGCTTCCCAATACGGGCGGCTGGTCGGCGACGGTTTCGGCAAAGGCTTGATGTACTCGCTCATTAACGGCGCTCCAGAATCAGGCTGACTTGCTCGCTCATGATGCCGCCGTTGCCGTTGACATAGGCCAGCGCGGCATCCTTCACCTGGCGGCCCTCGCCGCGCCCCATCAACTGGCGCACGCCCTCGACCACGTGGCTCATGCCGCCGCCCAATCCGGGCTGGCCGAAGGAGAGTTGTCCGCCGTGGGTGTTGCACGGAAAGTCGCCCGCGTATGAGAGGTCATGCTCGGCGGCGAACGGTCCGCCCTGGCCTTTCTTGCAGAAGCCCGCGTCCTCGAGCGTCACCAGCACGGTGATCGTGTAACAGTCGTACGGACAGATCAGATCGACGTCCTTGCGATCGACGCCCGCCATCTTGAACGCCGCGTCCGCAGCCGGCTTGATCGGCGATTCGGTTAGTGATGGTGCGTAAGTGATCGACGAGTGATTGGAATACTCGCCGGCGCCCAGCAGCCAAATGGGAGGATTCTTCGCGCGTTTCGCGACCTCGGGCGAGGCCACGATCACCGCCGAGCCGCCGCTGCACGGACTGACGATTTCGAACAGGTGAAGCGGGTCAACGATCATGCGCGAATTGAGCACGTCGTCGATCGTCAGCGGCTTGTCGCCGAACGCGGCGAGCGGATTCTTAAGTGCGCTTTTGCGCTGATCGACGGCGACCTTCGCCATCTGTTGCGGCGTGGTGCCGTACTCGTACATATGGCGATTGGCGATCATCGCATAGCCGCAGTTCGCGCCGATATTGCCGTAGGGCGACTCAAACTCCCGCTGCACCGAAACCACCGGTACGCGTTGATCGCCCACCTTGTTCAAATCGGCGACCAGGCAGATCACCGCGTTGCACATGCCCGCCTGGATTGCCGCTGCCGCCCGCCAGATCATGCCAGCCGGACTGGCTCCGCCGATATCGACCACGTTGAGCATCCGCGGGTTCAGGCCGAGCACCTCGGCTGCCGCAGCAGGGTAGATAAACCCCGGCTCCGCACTCGGCATCCCGACCAGAAAGCCGTCGATATCGCTCTTCTCGAGGCCTGCATCCGCGATCGCATCGGCGGTCAAACGCGCCATCAGGCTGAGCGGCGTGATATCCGGCGGGGCGTCCTTCAGCGGCTTGAGTTCGGCGAAACCAATCGCCGCGGCCTGATTCTTGAGACTCATGGCAGATGCACACTCCTGAACGGAAACTTGAACTGTTGCAGTAGCACAAAGTTCCTGGAGCCGCTAACGCGCTGTGCTCGCCGAGGCTGACAGCGCCGAGCGCATCGTGTACCGTGATGAGCCTCAAGGAGCTTTACGCATGGCCTTCATTTTCTGCGACGATCACAACCTGTCGGTCGAGGCCGACGGCATGGACCCCGCTACCGCGCGCAAGCATATGCTGAGCGAGCCTAAGCCCGATCCGACCGCGATCGAACTCGAAGTGATCGAATTCGGCAAAGTTCATCGCGAATGTAATATTCGCGTCCTCGCAGATTGAGATCCGGTACACGCTCTAAAGCACATCTTGAACGCTGCGGACGGCTACGCGCTGCATCATCGTCCGTGATCGATCGGCGATCGCAGGATCATGCGCGGACCTGACCACCCCATTTGCGCCATCGTATTGACCAGCTCGCCATGAGGCCGTTAGTATTCGCGGGCGGGGTGGAGCAGTCTGGTAGCTCGCCGGGCTCATAACCCGGAGGTCAGAGGTTCAAATCCTCTCCCCGCAACAGTAAATCTCTTTTCTTCAGTAGCAAAACTTCGGCGGACTAAGCGTCCGCGCAAAATTCGTTTGCGAAGCGAGCCCGCTTTGCGAGGGCCCATCACTGAGGCCCAATCCATTCTTTCTTTTCCATTTTAACCGCGCTGAGCCCATCCAGCGTAGTACAAATGGTTTACCTGTCAGGAATATTTTACCGAATTGCCAAGGGATTCCTTGAAAGAACTACCGAATCTTGAAAATGTCAAACCCTATTTGATCCAAAAGTGAGATATTAAGCGACGCATAGATAGCTTGTAACAAATTTACGGGAGTCATGCTGCTTGGGAGTAGCGTGGGGCTGGCTTTTGAACACAAAACTTGATTAAAGTAACTACGTGGATGACAAACGTAAGAAACCAGGCTCAGCCCCTTCACCACCAAGGGTTCTGACAGTGAGAGAGCTATCGGAGTACCTGCGGGTACACCCAACCACTGTGTATCGGCTGCTGCGTGCAAAACAGCTCCCAGGCTTTCGCGTCGGTTCAGAATGGCGCTTCAGCATCGATGTGATCGATCGCTGGCGTTCCGGCGAAGAGGAAGCCTCGGTGAGCGCGCGGCACCGTCGCAGACGCGCCGGATAGCTATTTTCCGCCGGTCGCAATCGCCGGCTGAAAGTCTAGGTGGTTCCCTCGCTTCGCGCGAGGTAGGAACATTTTCGTCCTCCTCCAGACTATGCCGATTCCAAATCAGCGAGGGCTTCACGCCTCTCCGCCCTTTTAGCTATTGATGTTACCTAGCCGCGACTCCCGACCAGGGAGCGGTGGGAAGATGAAATTTACGCCGCAGGCACAGAAGTGGTGGTTTAACGTCGTGCAGCGAGGTACCGCGGCGAATCGCTGAACGAAGCTCGCGACGGTACGGTTCTGCGCCGCAATACAGCATAGGTTGGTACTCAACCCAAGATATCATAGGAATCCAGCGTCGGCGCCAAAAATCGGGGAAGGAATCGACTCCGCACGGTTGCCGTGTTGCGGACGTGTGATAAAAGTTGGCGCTGTGACGGACTCCGCAGAAGCTGAAAGATTCCGATTGCTCTACGAGCTTGGTTGCGCGTTTGCCGCCAAGACTGATCTCTCGGAGCTGATCCCTTTTGTGATCGCGAAGTGCCGCGAGGCGCTTAACGCCGAGGCAGCCTCGATGTTGTTGCTCGACCCTGAGCGCAACGAACTCTATTTCCCTTACGTGTCTGACGAGAACGCCTCGGTTGCAGGATTGCTCGCGCAGATGCGCGTGCCCGCCGACCGCGGGATCGCCGGCGCGGCGTTGCGGACCGGCAAGCCCATTGTCGTGGCAGACGCGCAAAACGACCCGCGGTTTTACGCCAACGTCGATCGCGAGACGGGTGCCGTCACGCGCAACCTGATTGCGGTGCCGCTCACCGCGGGCCATGGCGCGATAGGAGTACTGGAGGTACTCAACCGCCGCGACGGCGAGGGTTTCGGGGCGGCCGATCAGACTTTCCTGGAGGCCGTTTCAGGCAGCGTAACCATCGCGATTGAGAATGCGCGCCTCTACGAACAATTGCGCGATCGCGAGGCGAATCTGCTTACCCAGGTGAGCGTCCTGCGCCGCGATAATGCGCGCAACACCCTCTTCGCTGAGATCATCGGCAGCGGCGCCGAGATGGAGGATGTCTTCCGCCTGATGGAGAGCGCGGCGGCGTCCTTTATCACTGTGCTCATCGAGGGCGAGACCGGTACCGGCAAGGAACTCGTCGCGCGCGGAATCCATCGCGCCAGCGGGCGCTGTGAAGGACCGTTCGTTGCGGTCAATTGCGCGGCTCTGCCTGAGACTCTGCTCGAGAGCGAGCTGTTTGGGCATCGGCGCGGTTCGTTTACCGGCGCCATCCGCGACAGTCCGGGGGTTTTCCGAGCGGCAGCCGGAGGCGTGGTGTTCCTCGACGAGGTCGCCGACATGCCGGCGCATATGCAGGCGAAACTGCTGCGGGTGCTCGAGCAGGAGGAAGTGATTCCGGTTGGTGACACTTTTCCGGTCAAGGTGGACGTCCGAATTTTGTCGGCAACCAATCGCGACCTGAAGGCGGAGGTCGATGCCGGCACGTTTCGCGAAGACCTTTACTATCGGCTCTCGGCCTTCCCAATCCGGGTGCCACCGCTCCGCGACCGGCGCGACGATATCCCGGTAATCGCGAGCCGCTTTATAAGTAGTGCCGCCGAGCGTCACAACAAGCGCATCAACGGTATCGACGCGGCCGCGATAGAGTTGTTGATCAAGTTCGAATGGCCCGGAAATGTTCGCCAATTGCGTAACGAAGTCGAGCGTTCGATAGCGCTGGCGCGCGACGGCGAAACGATCACTCCGAGGCATCTGTCGGCCAGTCTGAGGGGTGAGGCAGAGGCGCCACGGGCATCGCGCGCAGCTTCAACGGGCAGGCTGGCGCCATTGGCGGCGGCGGGCGATACCGGTGAAGCCCTGGACTCGACGCGACCGCTGCGCGAGGCGCGCGCCGACTTTGAGGCGAAATACATTTCTGAGGTCCTCCGCCATCATCAGTTCAATGTATCGCACGCGGCGCAGGCGCTGGGGATCTCACGGCCGGCGCTGCAGGAAAAGATGAAGACCTACCGGCTGCGCTGAGTGAATCTGTCATCATGCCCGCCGCCTGCCAAGAGGACCGCCACCGTGGCTGGCCGCGCGCAAAATTAACTGGCACCATCACCGCCAAATCCGCCGCAACTGCTGTAAAGACAGTGTCAGGCCGCTGCCAAGCTTGACAGTACACCTGCCAAGCGAGGGTAGCATCAAGCGCCAATTGGAGTTGGCACCGGTCCCGAATTGTCACATTTTGGCCACGCTCTTACTTTCTGTTTAATCAATAAAATCAGCTATTTAGCTAAACTTAATCAAATCTGGCGCAGTCGGCACCTCAATTGCTCTTACTACTGGTGGAATACTGGGGTGGAACTCAATGCGCATCAAACAATATGGAGCTCGGCAACCAATTCGGTCGATGGACAGTTGCCGCCGCACGGGATCTCGGCAGAGCAACGACCTCGGCATGGCGATGTTGAAAATCGCCCGCTTGCGCTACCAGATATTCCGCGATCGATTCGGCCGCGACCCGGGCCCGGACGAACCGTTGTTTTTCGACTCCAAGCAGAGCGAACCGGTGGTAGCCGGAGCCCGCGAAATGAGTTCGCAAGTGATGCACGCGGCTAATGCTACACGCTCAGATTATTTGTCCGTGATGAGGTATCTTGGGCTGGATTGAGGGTCGGCCGTGGGCCGGCGTCAAGAGGGGGAACCGCGTCGGGGGTGCTCATCGGAGCAACCCCCAGACGTGGTCGTGATTCACTCGAACCCATTGCTCCGGAATGGTGCGATCGCGTTCCGTTCCCGCCCTAATTTCGGGCAGCCCCACACGTTCCTTGTCGGATGCTCCCGTTATCGCCTATGTAGTGAAAGGCAGCGGCGCGCGGAACGGCCGCGGATGAGTCCCAGGGTGATGCCGGCTGCACTGGCGATGCGCCCGGGATATCGAGCACACGGAGGACGAGAATCGGATGGCGGGAATACTTGATGGCAAGGTAGCGATAATCACTGGCGCCGCGTCGGGAATCGGGCGGGCGACGTCAGTCATATTTGCTCGCGAGGGAGCGAAACTGCTGCTCGCCGATCTGCAGGAAGATGGCGGCAACGAGACCGTCAAAATGGTGAAGGAAGCGGGCGGGACCGCGGCCTTTATGAAGGTTGACGTGTCGAAATGGGCCGACGTCGAAGCGATGGTGGCGAAGGCGGTCGCAAGTTACGGCCGGCTTGACTGCGCTTTCAACAACGCGGGAATCGACGGCAAGGGCGGCCTTACTCATCAATGCACCGAGGAGAACTGGGCGCGGGTGATGTCGATTAACCTGACCGGCGTCTGGCTGTGTATGAAGGCGGAAATCGATCAGATGCTGAAGCAGGGACACGGCGGCGCGATCGTCAACACGTCGTCCGATGCGGGGCTGATTGGAGTCAGTGGAATGCCCGCATATGTTGCGTCCAAGCACGGCGTCGCGGGGCTGACCAAGGCGGCGGCGATCGAATACGGGCGTCATAAAATTCGAGTCAACGCAGTCTGTCCGGGACCGATCCGCACTCCGATGCTCGGTAGGCTGCTGGCATTGAAGCCGGGTAACGAAGAGAAGATCGCACGCTTGGAACCGCTAAAGCGGCTCGGGGAAGCGTCGGAAATCGGCGAGGCGGTCGCGTGGCTGTGTTCGGATCGTGCGTCATACGTGCATGGCTTGCCGATGCCGGTCGATGGCGGCTTCATGGCGACGTAATTCACGTTTCAACAATGGAAATGAAAAGAGCCGCGGACTTATCGTCTGCGGCTCTTTTGTTGCGTGAAGTTTAAATGGAGCTTCGCTGACATTCTGAACGCAGCTCAGGAGCTTCGCTTGCTCGGCTCGTCAAGCTCGCCTGGTGACCCCCGACCCCTTCTAAAGAAAGGGAAGGGAAAGAAGAGCGCGGACATTGGCGTTAGCCGAGGAGGTTGCGAGCGACCACTTCGCGATGAATCGGTGCATTGCCGAGATTCGCCTCACCGGCCAGCGCGCGCCGATGATACAGGTGCATGTCGTGCTCCCAGGTGAAGCCGATGCCGCCGTGGACCTGGATGGCCTCCGAGGTGACGTTCTTCGCCATATCGGAGGCATACGCTTTCGCCATCGGGACGGCGGTAAGCGATTCGTCAACGCGCTCGTCCACCGTCCAGCAGGCGTAGTAGGTGAGCGAACGCGCGTTCTCGACCGAGACCATCATATCGACGCACTTGTGCTTGACCGCCTGAAAGGAACCGATCGGCTTGCCGAACTGGACGCGAGTCTTGGCGTACTCGACGGCGATGTCGAGGGCCTTTTGCGCCGTCCCAACCATCTCGGCCGAGAGCGCTGCAGTGGCGATTTCGAGCGTGCGGCGCAGGATCGGCCATCCGGCGTCGGCGCTGCCAATAACCTCGGAAACCGCGACATCGTCGAACTTCACGTGGCACATGCGGCGCGTCATATCGACGGTCTTCAACTGGGTGACGGTGACGCCTTTCTCGTTGGCCGGGACGCATAGCAGGGTGATGCCGTCTTCGCCGGAGCCATTGCCGGTGCGCACGGCGACGACGATAGCGTCGGCGACGTGGGCGTCGGGAACGAAGAATTTCTCACCCGTGAGAGAGTAGCCGGAGCCTTTCTTGACGGCTTTCAGTTCGATGCCGCCGGCGTCCCAGCGGCCGGATGCCTCAGCGACGGCGACTGTCGCGATAAACTTGCCAGCGGCGATTTTAGGCAGGAAGTCCATTTTCTGCGCGTCGGAACCGCCTTCGAGAAAAACTGGGCCGCCGAGCGTGGTCGCGGTGGAGAATGGACCCGGCAGCAGCGCCTTACCGGCTTCCTCCGCGATGACGGTGAGGTCGAGGAAGGTACCGCCCTGGCCGCCGAATTCTTCGGGAATGATCAGCCCGGGCCACCCGAGGCCGACCAGCTTGTCCCAGAAGGCGGGGTCGTGGGCGGTCTCATGCGCCATCATTTGGCGGACGTATTTGGTCGAGCAGTTATCGGTGAGAAAGCGCTTGGCCGAGTCGCGCAACATTTCCTGTTCTTCTGAAAAACCGAAGTCCAAGTTGATCTCCTTCGACGCCCCGATCGTTCGGTAAAGGGGCTGAAGTGTGTCCTATTTTTACTCGTTCTGAGCTACCATTATCGGTCCCGACGCTGCAAGCGCGAGGTCCCGGACATCAGCGCGTCGCATCGTTTCGGACATATTGGGGAACGAAAGGCAGGAGAGATCGGATGGCGACGAATGCCGAGGTGGAAACCCAGGACCATAAGGCGAGAGTGCGCAGCGAGTTCACGCGCCAGGCCAAGGCGTATGCGGCAGCGCCGGTTATCAACGACGCCGAACGGCTGGCGCGGCTGGTGCGGGCGATCGATCCGCAGCCAGAGGATCGCGCGCTCGAAATTGCGACCGGTCCCGGCTATGTCGCGATGGCGCTCGCGGAGCACTGCCGCGAGGTCGTGGGAGTGGACCTGACGCCGGCGCCAATCGCGATCGCGCAGCGCACCGCTGGCGAGCGGGGGTTGACGAACGTCCGCTTCGAGGTGGGCGAGGCCGACAGGCTCGCGTATCGTGACGGCGAATTCGACATCGTGGTTTGCCGTTTCGCGTTCCATCATTTCAGGAATCCTGAAGCGATCCTGGCGCAGATGTACCGCGTCTGCCGCGTGGGCGGAATGGTGGCGGTCGAGGATCTATATGCGCATGAGAATCGCGAGCGGGCGGAGCGCTACAATCGGATCGAACAGTTGCGCGACACTTCGCATACGCGGGCGCTCCCGTTGAGCGAACTGATTGCGATGATGGGGCGGGCGGGACTCGAAGTCGAGAGCATTCATTCGGAGCGGTTGACGACCCATCTGGAGAACTGGCTGGCAAGTTCGCAGACGCCGCCGGATAAGGCCGCCGAGGTGCGAGGATTGCTCGACCAAGACATGGGGGCGGATCGGTCGGGAATGCAGCCGTTCAGACACGATGGTTCTGTCCACTTTCTTCAGCGCATCGCGGCGATCGTCTGCCGCAAAGTGTGAGGGGGCCAAGTGAGCCGTCCGCTGTTTCGCAACAGCGGGGCCGGTTGTTGAGACTGAAGATCGCCATCATCGGTCTCACCTGGGAGGAAGCGAACTGCGCGAGCTGATTAACGGAGGACGAGGAGGTCGATCGACATCGCGAAGCCGATCAGAGCGAGAAAGATGGCGATGCCGATGACCAGAAACGAAGGGCGTCCCGCTATGTAGGCGCCCTCGTGCAACTGCCTCGTTGTGCGCAGATGATGAAGGGTCGCCGCCACGTTCACGAAGACCCCGAAGAGGACGAGGCCCACGCCGACCTCGATCGAAAAGCCGCTCGAAGTGACTTTGCGGCTGCCTTCGTGCTCAAGGAATTCGCGCATAAAGATGCCGAATCGCGCGCAGACGAAACCGAACCCCATGAGCGCTAGGCCGGTGCGGATCCATGCGAGAAACGTCCGCTCTGCGGCCAGATAGACGTTGGGGTCGTTGCGCGGGTCACCAGCCATCGCAGATCACATCGGTTTGTCGGAAATCAACGCCAACACGCCGCAGTATTGCAGCAGGCCGGTGCGATCGCCCATCGGGCCGACCTCGAAGCCGGTGAAGAAGCCGGCGACCGGTACGTTGCCGAGATATTGGCCGATGTAGGCGGAATCATGGTCGGGGAGGTTGTAGAGGCCGGAGCCGCGCGAGACACAATCGAAGTACAGGCCGAAGGCGGCGGGATTCGCGAGGCGCGCGGTCAAGTCCTCGAGAGTGGCCTTCAACTCCGAGCGCGAGCGCTCGCTGTCACGCAGGACGAAGCCGATCGTATCGCCGAGTGCGGGGCGATGAGCGACTGCGATAGCGCCATGATCGGGACTCGCGCCGGTGATGTTGCGGACGTAGAAGGTGCCGCGCGCGATACGATCGGCCCCGGGAATCAACGGGATGCCGACGAAGACGAACGAAAGCGCGCGCTTGAGATCCTCGGCGAGGGGACCGGCGGCCTCGGAAAAGACGTCCCAGGCCGGGCGGCCGTCGAGTTTGAGAATTATGTTGTCGCGGACCGCGGTTACGCGATGGGTGGGGCCGATTGGGGCGCAGGCGTTGGCGGCGCCGAGGTTGATGTCGAAATCGCCGGCCAGCAGCATCCCGGAGACGGCGTTGGAGCTCACCACGTCGCCGCAAAACTGGAAGGTCTCGCCGATCGAGCCGTCCTCGGTCGCGCCACCGCCCACGACGGTGACGCCAGGGAGTTCGCGCGCCAGTTCGGCGAGCAGCGGTTCCGGATCGAGGTTGTAGGTATCGGGAAAGAGGCAGAGCAGGTTGCTGGCGCGCAGATGGGGCTGGACGGCGGCGACGAGAGTGTGCGCGACCTCGCGCGGGCGTCCGCGGAGTTGCGGCACGAACAGGCGTGTCGCTTCGATCGCGCCGCCACCAATCACCATTACCGCGAGCGCCGGCCCCGACTCGAATTCGCGGCCGCCGGAGATGACGCCGATGCTGCCGCATCCGGCGACCTCACGCGTGGCGGCGGTCTCGGCGACGCTGCGTACTATCATCGGATAGGCGCCGCCGTACGCCGTGCTCGCGAAGATAAACGCGCAATCGGCGGTTCGCAGGCCCGCCTGCTGGAGCGCGGCGGTGGTCGCCTCGACAGCGGCTTTGCGTGGATTGGTCGCGGTCGAAGAGCCGGTTCCCGCACGAATCATAAATCGTCCTCCTGACCTCGATACTATTTGGACGTACCGAAAAGTCTCAGCAGATCGACCATCCGGTGAACCCCGGCACCTAATTCCTTCACCGAAATCCGCTCGTTGATGCCCTGGGCCCCGCGCAGCTCTGCCGGCGAAGCCTCGATCGGAACGAAGCCGTAACAGTCGAGTCCGGGCTGACGAAAGTAATGACTATCGGTGAACCCGGGAATCATCATAGGAATGACGATCGTATCATTTTCGGCGGCCAGCTTGCCTAGCGCGGTCATCAGTTCGGATTTGCGCGGAGAAGTGGCCGCGGAGAAATTGAGGATGACGTCCAGCTTGATGCCATCGTCAGCCATGACCTTGCGCAGATTCGCGATGACCTGCTGCGGATTTTCGCCGGGCAGCAGGCGCGAATCGATTTCGGCTGATGCGATTGCGGGAACGATGTTGACCTTGCTGCTGCCGGCGAGGACGGTTGGCGCGAAGGTGTCTCGCACCAGGGCGTTCTGGCTCGGCACCGAGAGGAATTTATCGGCAAAAGCGGGATCGCGTAACGCGACCGTCAGATTGGCAAACTCGGGCGGACCGCCGTCGAGTTGTCCGAGCGC
>Ga0302324_100006810_pt1 | contig 24477 bp, 25 predicted proteins | sample Palsa_T0_1_FD_201949 | JGI IMG/M metagenome (GOLD analysis project Ga0302324, IMG submission 201949) | Peat permafrost microbial communities from Stordalen Mire near Abisko, Sweden - Palsa_T0_1 | ecosystem: Environmental > Terrestrial > Soil > Palsa > Peat permafrost | place: Sweden: Abisko... | reverse complement strand
AGTCTCGTACTCGCGCAGGATTCGCCGCAGATGGCCCTGGTTCCAGATGAGGGTGCGGTCCAGCAGCTCGCGCCGGCATCCCCCGATCCTGCGTTCGGCGATCGCGTTCATGCGAGGTGTCCGGACGCTGCAGAGCACGGTCCGGATCCCGGCGTCGGCGAGGACCGCGTCGAACGCGGCGGTGAAGTTCGAGCCGCGGGTCGCGGATCATGAACTTGGCCCGGTGCGCCTCATCGCCGAGGTCCATCAGGAGGTCTGCCGCGGAGCGCGTGTGCGGCTGCTTCGTGATGCGAGCCCGATTGGCCGAGCGAACGGGCACTCGAGGGCACTACGAGGGGTTTGGGTCGGCCTCCTCAAATGACGCAGTGAATAGGTACGGTGACCGGCCGGTGTAGCCCGCGGCCGTGAAGAAGTACTGCTCGGCATCCTGGAGGACGGGGAGATCGCCGGGCTTCTCATCCGGATTCATCAAGCCGAACACCAGGTTGATCCACTCATGGCGCTCGCGCGACCACATGGTGAGGTGATCGGGATGCCAGAGTACCCATACGGTATCGAGGTCACCCACGTCCTCCAAGGGATCCAGGTACGGGCCGATGACGTAGTCGCTAAAGCATTCCGCGGTCACGTAGTCGAACGGGTGTATTACGAGGAAGGCGTTCATCGATGTACCGCCGCCGGTCTTCCGGCGGAGCTGGCTCCGCGCGTCAAGCAACCATGGGCGGGCGTCACGCAGAACATCCTTAGCAGCCCGGACCTGGGCTTCCAGGGAGCGGCCGGTTGCATCCACACCGCGATCTTTAGCCTGGTCTATGCGGCCATCGAATTTCCGAAAGCCGCCCGGCAGGGACTTGACCTCGAATGCTGCGCTGGCGGCTCCGGCTGGAAGGATGTCCGCAGACCGGGGCTCACATCTTTCGGAGAGGTCGAACCATAGGTCGACGCCGCCTGTGGTGTCGACGGCGGCCGGGCCGGTTCGCAGGAAGGTGGTCGTCAGGAGGGCAGCCAGGTGCTCACCGGCGCGGACGTCCAGCTTTCTAAGCTGCTCAGGTGCCAGCTTCTTCACCAGCTCATCGACGGCCCAATAGAGCGTCCGGTGCCACGTGCCGATCGTCCATCTGCCTGCCGCGTCCTCTATGGCCATGCTCCCAGTGTGCGCGGACACCGTCGATGCGGTCATCTCGCCTCGGATCCGGAATATCGCGAGGCGCGACCATAGGTTCTTGCGTCACAACTTGGCTCCTTCCGCATCCCTCTCTCAACAGACTGCAGCAACCGTGGCCAGGGAACCTACGCCGACCCGCTGACGCTTAGCTAACTGCCACGAGCGGCGCACTCTCATGCCGCGGACAGCGCATGTTCGGTAATGGTTCGCCTACGGTGCCTGCGCCGCAGGCACTCGCATCCCGGACCGCGACTGGCGGTTGGATACCCGGACTGTCGCCGGGGTCCCGCCGGAACCTGCGGTAGCAAGTCAGTGGCTGCCGAGGTCGATGGTAAGGATCTTGACCACGCCGTGTGGGTCGCCGCGTGATCCCTCGGTCGTCGAAGGGTTGAACTGGTAGTCGATCCTCCCCGCGCCGGTGATCTCGTAGTGGATGGTCTTGGAGTATCCAGGCCACTTCGGCGCGGCGTACTTGCCCTTCATCATGCTGGATGTGCCGACCTTTGGCGGCTGCCCCGGCGTCATCGCGACATGGTCCCAGAACTGCTGAGCATTGGCGAGGCCCACCCGGCCGGGCAGCTCGTTCCAGATACCGAGGTACTGGCGATGCACGAGCACCCGGAAGACTGGCTTCGCTGACGGCCGCCCGCCGGGACGGCGGGCGGCCACGTGGGGACGGTAGGAGCCGGGCGCAGGGTCACTGCTGGGGCCGGGCGACCTCGGCATAGTCATCGTCCCCCGGCCCAGTCAGGATCGCCTGCCGGAGCGGGTCCGACAGCGCACGGGCGGTAGTGCGCCACTCCCGCAGGCAGGTCTCGACGGGTGCAGCGTCGCGGGTCGCTTCCGCGACCGACAGCGCATCGCGCAACTCCTCGAAGAACTCCAACCGGTCGTCGTCTTCGAAAACTGCGAGCCAGGCGAGCTGGCCGAGTTCTGCCGGGCGTGCGGATTCTCGGCTGAGCGCCGCCAAGGCCAGCAGCGCGGCAACTGCCGTTCGGGCTACTTCGGTGATCGCCTCTAGCTGCGCCAGCGGAACCATCGTCAGCGCGAAGCCGTCGGTGTCGCGCAAAAGCGCGCCTCCCTCGCGGGCAGCACCGAGGAACTCCCGGCGCTTCGCCCCGGCGAGATCGCTTGCTTGAAACACTGCGCTCGTAATCTTGCACACGCCCCCTCAGTAGGATTGTACCCACGATTCTATCACGATCTTACTGACCATATCCAGGTCCCACGAGGCGGGCCATCACGGCCGCCGACCGTCATTGGCGTGCATCATCGACGGGCACCTGGATCTGGCGGCGACCTCCAGACCAGCAACGCGTCGAGCCGGCGGTCGGCATCGGGGTAAGTTGAGACTTGAACTACCGGCACAGCCTGCGGAAAGGCTGCGGCGGGCAGCGCCGCGCCTAGGACGTCAACCGCGCGCTCGCCGCACATGTCGACGTCATGATCGGGAACGAGGAGGACTTCACCGCCTGCCTGGGCTTCGGTGTCCCCGGCACCAGCGAGGACCTGCTGTGGCTCGACGCCGCGAACTTCAGGGCCATGATCAGCGAGGTCACGGCCGGGTTCAGCTTCTCCGTCGTCGCGACGACGCTGCGCACGGTCCTCAGCGCATCCGTGAACGACTGGGGGGGCCATCGCCTGGTCGGCGCCGAGCGGCTTCGTCGAGGCTGAGCACCGGCCGTCGCTGGAGATCTACGACCGGGTCGGCGGCGGCGACAGCTTCGCGTCCGGGCTGATCTACGGTCTCCTCACCACCGGGGACCTGCAGACCGCCGTGGAGTACGGCGCCGCCCACGGCGCGCTGGCCATGACGACCCCCGGCGACACGTCGATGGCCAGCCTGGCCGAGGTCGAGGCGCTGGCGGCCGGCACCGGCGCCCGCATTCAGCGGTAAAACGCGTTAGCGATCCGCTCGCCTGGTTCCAGCGGCATGTCCGGCGGGACGGTAGGTGCTTTGGCCAATACCCCTACGAGCGGTCTAGGTGGCTGGTGCCCATGGAGCTAGCAACTCGCTCACGGGCAGAGGTGTTGTCGCCACCCTGACCGCAAGGCTGCCCTTTACGCGGGCCTGGGCGTTGGTTGCCGATGCTTCCCATGTCCCGGCGATGACTGAGCCTGGCGGTTCGTTGACGATGAGAACAATGTCGTCAAGGGCGACATGTGCACGCGGCCGGAGCGTGATGGATGCAAGCGTCACCCTAGCTGAAGCCGAGTTGTCGATTTTCGGGGCGGGTGAAGGCTCGAAATTTGCGGACTTGGGGATCACGGAGCTACGTAGATGGAACGAGTCACGGCCGAGATCGAGCAGTGGTGTTCCCGTGCCAAACGGGCGCGGGCGAACAGGTTTCGACCTTGCAGGCCGAGATAGTTCGTGCGGGTCTATCGCGGCTACACGGCCAGGGAAATATATCTCAACCAGTACTTCTTCGAACACGCGGTCCGTTGGGTTGACAAGAATGAGTCTTAGTACTCCAGCCGTAGATCGTGCTCTTCATGCCTGAGTGGCTCGGTGCCGGGGTCGGCGCAGCGTCCGCCCGCCGTTCTTGTGTCAGGAGGACATGTGCAACGTGGCGAAGTCTGGTGGGTGGAGTTCGACGAGCGGCGGGCGGTCGTACTGCTGTCGGGAGACGACGCGTCCGGGATCCGGGTAATGCAAGTCGTTGCTCCAGCGGGTGTCGACATCACCGGCTGGGGCGTCGAGGTGGCAGTAGGCGCCGTGGAAGGACTGCCCTTTGAAGGGGTGCTGCGGTTCGCGTTCCCGCGTCCGGGCTTTACCCCTTGCACGTGGCTGACCACACTGTCCCGGGACGACCTGATCGAGCAAGCGGGCGTTCTGTCCTCCGCGAAACTCAGCGAGATTGAGAACGCCCTCCGTCTCGGTGGACCCGGGTAGGCGGAGAAGGAACAGACGCCCGCGACGGCGTGGTCGGTCTCGTCCAGATGATCGACGCTGCCACCTGCCTCCTCGGCGCCCCTCACGATCGAGATCACGAACTACGGCTGGAGTACCAGTTTCTCTGCAGCTTCAAGGGCACGCCCTCCGGGCGCGCCAGCTGGGCCGAGGCCCGGCCGATTCCGTGCAGCATCGCGACGCGGAGGGAGTTCGTCAAGCGGCGTGAGGCTAGCCGCCAGGAGCCGGACGGGGTGGCGGGGCTACCCGGCAGCTCCGGGGCGGCGGCCTGCCCGCGACCTATGGGCGGTAGCCCTCCGGTCGCGGACGCCGCCGCCGCGCCGATGCCCCGCACCCGCAGGCGGTACCGGCCGCAACGTTCCCTCAGCGCCGCGCCCGCACGAATGGCCGGGCCGTCCTCCTCGCGCCGGGCAGTCTCTCACCGGGCAAGATCACCATCAAGGGCGCGCCTGCGGCGCGTCGCCGCTTCGCAGCGCAGACCCTTGACACTGATCTTCCCCGGCAAGACCTCGGCACCTATCAGGAGGACGGACCAAACTCGACTCGGGTTCCCTCCAGTGCAGTTCGGTCAGTCTCCCCAGGTCGTCCAGATGATGCCTTCCTCATCGGGGGCAGGGGAATCCTCCATCATCCGGTGCAATGCGCCGGTTTCGATCTCCTCTTTTAGCCAGATCTCCTCAAAAGTTTCCCGGCCAGGCTCGCGCGGGAAGTGGTGACCAAATCGAATGCCAGGGAATTTATCATGGGAAAATAGAACAGCGATGCGACGCCCTGGTCCGGTCCCCGTGATGGTCACTTCGGCATCCCGGACATTGTTAATGAACGGGAGAGGCCGCAACGGCGGGAGGGGATCTCCTGGCTGGGCGCCATTGCGGACCGCCTGGATGGCCGCCTGATCGAGCCCGGTCCAGCCGCCGTGACCAAGGATCTTGCGGGCTTCCGCGTACACCTGCTCGGTGACGACACGCGGTTTGCCGTAATCGGGTGACGCCCACCCATTGCGGAAAGAACGTTCGATCGCAGCACGCTGAAAATTAAGATCGCCTTCTGGCTCTTCGATCACGACGAGCATCCTAGAGGCAGGGCAGGCCGTGCTCCCTACGTGCCCGACGAGTCAGTCGGTGAGTGAGCCCTTCGCGAGGAAACGACTAGAGCGATCGTCACTCTCCAAGGTACTGTCCCCGGCATGGATGCCGAACGCGTGCAGCGCCAGCTCCGGCTGATCGGCGATGCGGTGGCCATGTCGGAGCGACTCGGCGTCCAGATCTGGCTGCGCGGCGGCTGGGCGATGGACTTCTTCCTCGGCCAGGTAACACGCGATCACGTCGATATCGACTGGGACGCCTGGATCGATGATGGGCCTGCCATCACCGCAGCTCTTCACGCGGAGGGGTACCAGACAATTACAGGGCCGCCCCCGGATCAGCAGCTCGACGTGGCCAAGGACGGCGAGGAAATGGGCTTCGGCTGGCTGGCCCCGGGACCTGACGGGAAGGTCACGGTGGCCGGTGGCCCGTATGCGGGCGAGCCGTGGCCCGACGGCATGCTGGACTGGCCTCCGGGGCGGATCGGGCCGGTGCGGTGCCCGATCATCAGCCCGCACGTCCAGATCGAGAGCAAGGAGATGATGCCCGTCTGGGTGCCTGGCCGTCCTCGACGCCCGAAAGACGCTGAGGACATCGCGCCTGCGCGAGGCGCTGCAATCGCGCCAGCCCTAAACTAGGATCCGATTTTGGTGTACGACGGCGTCTAGCGAGCGTGAAATGACGGTCGACTTTACCTTTGCCGAGCAGAGTATCGACCGGCAAGCAAGGACCGAGATATTCGAGGGCCGCCAGATTGAGCTTGTCACCGGCCGCGTACTGCTTCACGCGCTCGACGTCGACGGGCGCCCGGTCTGCGGCCATGACCTGGACCCGCTGACACCGATCAGGCAATCGTGGAACGCTCAGTACCTGCCGCACCTGCCGCGCTGCCGAGACTGCGTGACGGCTCTGATCGACGCCGGGCACCCTCAGCGTGAACCTGGGTTCGGGCGAGCCGCGCCGCAGGCAACCGGAGTAGACATCCGGACGGCTCATGGCACCGGCAACGAGCGCGCAGCCGCGGCGGCGCTGCGCAGGGTGCTCGCCGGTCGTGACCTGCGGCCGTGGATGTTCACCGACGTTGTGATCGTTGACGAGGAGATCCGCGGAGGTTTCAGCCACCCGATGACCATCAGCCCGGGCCTGCTGATCCAGCGACCCGCCCTGGCCCTGACCACGTTCCTGCACGAGCAGCTTCACTGGATAGAAGGCCCGGCTACCGACAGCGCGACAGCGGAAGCAAGCGAGCGCTGGCCTGACCCGCCGCCGCTTCCGGGTGGGGGCGGCCGCAGCCCTCAGTCCACCTGGCTGCACATGAGCGTTTGCGCGCTTGAGTACCTGAGCCTCAGCAAGATCATCGGACAGTATGACGCCGTCGCCGAACTGGCGCAGCACAGGGGTTACTCCTGGATATACGGTCAAATCATCGCTGACCCGGCATGGTTCTGCGTCTACCTCCACCGGCACGGCCTCGGAGTACCCGAACAGCCCCCAGTCCCTCGCCGCTATTTCGGCGACGCCTGGTGGACGAAACCGAGCGGACTTCAGGACCGGGGCTGACGACAGACAATGGCGACCGCAGGCGCCGCATCTGAGGAAGTGGCCGAAACGGGACAAAGAGCAGGACTTCTTTAGTGTGCTACAAAACCGTCCACGCGTGAAGAAGCGGCCAGCTGGTCTTTCCTCCTCCTCCTCCTCCTCCTCCTACAAGTGATGGCCACTAACAGGTTATTCAGCAGACTCCTCACCGGAACTGGAAGGTGAGCCGGGTTGAAGCACCTCCGACATTAGTTGTGTCAGTGCATTGACACGAGCAGCTATCCGAATAGTCACTGATTCAAATGCGTCCCAGTTGGAAAGGCCGGAAATCCCTAGATCCTTGGTTGCTTTGCCTCTTCCTGAACCAGCAAGATGAGCGACACCGCCCCGAGATCGGAATCCCTGGAGATCGCGAAGAACAGCGGTTATATCAGAAGTGTCGCCCAGTTCTTGGGCATACCTCCGCAGAAGCCGGAGAGATTTCTCATCCTTCTCGAACGTCTTGAGATGCGCTTTGAGCGGTGCTGGATCAATCCCATCTACAAGAGCCTTTGTCAAAATAAGCAAAGGCGGACTAAGAGCTGCGGGATCATCCGTCAGGGGGCCAATAAGTGATTCGAACTCTAGATTGACATCATCTGGAAGTTGCTGCCATATCGGTGCACCAAGTAGCTTTTTCGAGATAGTTGCGGCCTTTGCGCGCGCTCGGCGTAGGTCACCAACTGGGTCTTTGGAGCTGGCCCACTGATTCAAGAAGTCCCGACGGAATCTTCCCTCATCCATCGTCCCCTCTGGGGGAACGTTGTAGGAACGCCAATGTCCCCATTCATCCGACGGAAGATCACGCCCTAGATCGCCCAGGTAGACTTCGACGAGCCCAGTCCTATTGAACGAAATCGCAATCCCCCACAGGTCAAGGCAAGAAAGCCGCGTGGGCGACAGCCGATACTTGGTCGGTTCGGCGGCGTATGGCTGCAGCACTTCCCGCTTGAAGTAGATAGGCGTCAAGTAGTGCAGCCGAGTACCGTCCTTATCGAAGTAGGACCCGAGCTTATCTGGATCGCAGGTATGCGTAAGCGGATGACCAGTTTCAGCATCGATTGCGTAGATGAATGTCGGATAGTCGCGGTCCTGCCTCCTCTCTTCAAAGCGTGGGACCTGCGAATTTCTAAGACCAACCACCACGTATTGTCCGAACAGCCCGGAAAACGCCGGCCGATCGTCCACTGACCATTCATGCAAAGCATAAAACCCAAAATGCGCCCATTCGTTCTTGAATTCATCATCTACGCGCTCAAATTTAGGCCCAATGGTCTCATGAATGTAATCAAGCTGAAGGATGGCGTTCCGCCCACAGTCCGCCAGGAACTGACGGAACTCAAGGACGCGGACCTCGATCTTCCAACTGCTTTCTGTGCGTTCCCAACGAATTAGCTCTTGCTCCCTTCCTGCACGATTCAGGTATCCCCAGCCGTCTGAGGTGGGGAGAGCATCCCAATACCATAGGAAGGGTTGACTGACTTCAATAATCGGCAACGGCGCTCCGCTTGGTCTCCGGCCCTGCGCGAAGAATTCTACCCGAATATCTCCGTCGGTCACCTCCAGCCCATTACCGAATCCGCCATCACCCCATACGCTCGCCGCGCCCAGATCTCGCCCAATCCAAGACGTTTTATCCAATGCCGCACCCGAGTCTTCGGGACGAACCAGGACGCAGCCAGTCCCACCATGTTTCGCGTCAGTGAAGAAATGCTCTCTGATAGTCAGCCACCCCGAAGGGTTGTTAGAAACAATCCGCAGGTGATCGATAGGCCAAAGCTCGTTCGGAAATGCGCCTACAGGCCTTGGCCAGAGGTCAACAAGCGTGCTGTGTGCCGGATGCTCAAGGTACCCCGGAATCGACGGAACGCTCATGGTACGAGCCTAGGGCCAGAGAGAGCCGAGCTGGGCAGAATCAGGTGCGGGGGGGCATTCGATGTAGCCGAGCCTGCGGGGGCCGTACGTTCAGATGACCAGGCGCGCGTCAGCTTCCCGGTTGACACCCACAGTTGACACCAACAAGGACGGATCTCCCCGGATTCTGATGGACTCGCGAAACGAGTCATCCCAGGCCGAGGACAACGCTGGACAGCTTGTGCAGATTTTGCAAGCAAAGGGTCGGGGAAATCCTGGCCCCGCCGTGCCCGGGTGAGGCCAACTGAGTAACGATCCCACCGGCTGCGAGCGCATACCGGTGGACGTTGATGGACGGCCATGCCAAGGTCAAGTGCCAGACGCGGCAGGGTGGCGAGGCGCGGACCTGGCTTCGGGACGAAGAGGCCGCCGGGCTCTCCAAAATGCTTGATCATGCCCAGTACGTGCCCAATTCGAGCGTCGAACCTGCGCTTACCCAGGTAAGGGCGCCTTCGTGGGGGGTCTATAAAACCGTCGGCTAAGCTTACGTTGGTTCGAACCCAACACCTGCCACCAGCCGAAACAGCAGATCAGGCGGCTCGCCGCTGCCGATGTCCGCTAGGCGCATGCAGCTGGATGCCATCAGACGCTGCCGTCAGTCGCTAGCCGTGGGATATGCGTGGGATTCCTTCGAGGCCGTCTGGCGTGTGCTTGCTGGCTAGCGCTCCGGGGTTGTCCACCACTCAACAGCAAGGAAAATCACCATGCCTGCGAACAGCACCAGCCAGAAAGAGGCAAGGGTCATCACCGGCCCGGCCTCAGGGATCAGTTACCGGACCGCTCGTGAGCTCCTCGCCGCGCTGGCCGTGGGGGAGCGCCGATGAGCGCCCCGCTCGCACTGATCACCGGTGCCTCGTCCGGCATCGGGCGGGCCTTCGCCGAACGGCTTGGGGCGGACGGGACCGGCCTGATCCTCGTCGGCCGCCGGCGTGATCGCCTGGAGGCGGTCGCGGCTTCCGTGCCCGGGGTCTCGGCACGCGTGGTGGTCGCCGATCTCGCCGCCGACGAGGGAATCGATGCGGTCGCGGAGCTGTGCGCCACGGAGCCGCTGACCATGCTCGTCAACAACGCAGGGGTCGCGCACTACATGCCGCTCGCCGAGCTTCCGGCCGCGAAGGCGCGCGAACTGGTCCACGTGAAGTCGGTCGCCCCGGCGATGCTCACGCGGGCGGCGCTGGGCAGCATGATCTCCCGCGGCACCGGCACCATCGTGAACATCGCGGGCATGCTCGCGTTCTCCGGCCCCGAGCCGGCCGTCCAGGCTCGCGGCCAGCGCGCTCTTTACTCTGGAACGCTCGCCGGGACCGTCGCGTTCACGCAGGTCCTGGCCGCTGAGCTCGACGGCTCCGGTGTCAGCGCGCATGTCGTCTGCCCGGGAATCGTTGCCACGGAGTTCCACGAGGTCCAGGGCATGGACCTGTCGGCCCTCCCGCGCATGGCTGCCCCGGACGTGGTGACCGCCACTCTCGCCGGCATCGCCCAGCACGAAGTGGTCATCGCACCCGGCCTTGAGGACGTCGGCCTGCTCGACGTCGTCTTCGCTGCCGACTCAGCCGCATTCCACGGCCAGAGCACCCAACTGGCGACCCGGTACCGCCCTGCCCGCACTGCCACTCCGTCAGCCGGACAGGCATCATGACTCCTTCGCCTCGCGGCCTGGCGCATCCCCTACGTGCCTGCGCTGGGCCCAGACGGCACGGCGGCCTTGCGGGGAGTCATGGCTGACCAAGGCGGCCAGTAGCGCTCAGCCGTCAGAGCTGGACGCCCTGCTGGAGCACTGCAGCGAGCTGAAGCGCCAACTGGTTGGGTTCGCATGTTCACCGCGCTTTTCCGAGCACCTCGACCGGGCGTTTAAGGAGAACGTCACCGGCCCGGCCGCCAGCAAGGCCGACGTTACCAACGTGGTAGGCCATTTCACCCTCCAGCAACCGCTGGCGGACGGCCGCACCGTGGCGGAGGTCTTCGCCGCGGAGCATCCCGATCTCACCGATGACGACCGCCAGGTGCTGCAAAGCTGGCGCGAGGTGGTGGCCGGCGTCTTTGAGATCCGTGAGCACGCCGGGGACTCGATCACCGCCGCCAGCCTCGGTGATGGCCGGACCTACCGCATCCGAGCCAACGCTGGGCCTGATGCCCTGGCGCCGATGCGGCCGGGCTGCTTCATGACTGCCCGGATCGTCCCGGTCGGCGATCACTGGATGCTCAGCGGGGCCCAGCAGCTGTACGCCGCCTCAGAGCGCCCCGCGATGCTCCGGCTGGCCGCTGAACTGGCCGTCGACGTGGCCACCGGCCGCCCGCGCGCTAGGACCTCGACGAAATGAGGATGATCAGCCACGCGTGGCCGCCCGCAGGAGGCGACCTGGCAGGACCAATCGGCAAAGCGTCAGATGTCAACCGGCCCCGACCAACCTTTACCTAAGCATTGTCATCTCTAGGCCAAGGATGTAAACTCGCCATGCGGTGCGCAGGGAAAGGTTGCCGTTAGGGGACGTGAAATGACTGACAGCGCATTGATTACGCCTTTCGATATCGTCACCGAATTGCCGGCCGATCAAGAGCCCGAGGCTCCTTACAGCTGGCCTCAGCAAGTACGAAACGAGGAAGTGCCCCGCCAGGCACTGGAGAAGCAACAGCGGGCTCTGGGCGGCCAGCGCCCGCCCAGAGCAGTCACGCGAGATCCAGGTTCCGATCCTTCTCCGCCCGTTCAGGGGCATGCATCCTAGCGTTCGGCAGAATCTGCCATCGGATTGCGCTCGCAGTTCCCGGTTGGTCATTTTCAGGCGTGAGGTGCAGCGGTGCGAAACATTCCATGGCACCCGTCGGTGACACAGGAAAGCGAAACTGGCCTACTCCTGATCATCACAACGTCTTATGATGCCACCGTTGACTTTCTGGTTCCTTTGCTGCCGCCTGGCAAGGTCTTCCGGTTCAACACCGATCTATTTCAGCAGTATGAATTCTGGTTCGACGCGTCCGGCTTTACCCTGACGGATCCATCAGGGAGAAGCTGCAGCAGCCAGCAGATATTTAAAGCGTATTGGCGATGGCCTGACTGGCCCGTTACCAGGGGCGCGGAAGAACGGTACGTCCAGGCTGAGCTCCGTTACTTGCTTTCGGAAATGACAAACCTGCTCTGGGCCGATAGCAAGTTCGTGCTCGTTGAGCCCGGAGCACCCAGGCGCGCCGGCAAGCTGCTTCAGCTTATGCGAGCGGCAGAATTCTTCAACGTGCCCCCGTTCAGGGCCAGCCTCAATACTCGGCACTCAGCCGGAGGCGAACCCGAAGTTGTGAAATCTCTCTCCAAGAGGCTCCCCGACGGCAGGTTCATCTTCTCAACGGCTGTCGACCCGTCCCGGCTCGCACCCAGTCTGCCGTGGTTCGTGCAAAGCTACGTCGAGGCCGACTTTGACATGACGGTAGTCGTCGTCAGAGACCATCTCTTCGCCTTCAAGCTGCCGCGGGATTTCCTGGATCGCAGCATTGACTGGCGCGCCATCACGGGCCTGGAAGAATGCTGGCAGCCCATCGAACTCTCTACATCAATTTCCGGTAGTATCCTGCGTTATATGAAAGCAATGCGCCTCGACTTCGGCCGGCTGGATTTCCTCATGGGCTCGGACGGTGAGATGTATTTCTGCGAGGTAAACCCTAACCCCCAGTACGCATGGCTCGACTATGACAGAGAATATGGTCTCGTGCTGGCAGTGCTCGAAGAAATCTCCCCGGTAACCCCACGGCATCCGATTCCGCTGGCCCACCCTCTCGCGGAGCCTCGGCCGTGAAGGAGCTGACGTTCAGCGAGGCACGAGCCGACTATCCTCGCTGCGTATTTCGCTATGAGGTCCAGGGCGCCCAGCTGACGAAATACCTGGACATCTCAGGTTTGCCTGAAGCCGCGTTCCGGGTCGCGGATCAGTCGGTAGTCAATCACATTGTGGCTCATATAGGAATGGCGTACCTGCCGCAGCTGTACGCGCTGGACGATTTCGATGTGGTCAGGATTCGACCACTCCAGCTTTCGGCGGAAGGGATCGAGTTCTATGAGACGTACATCCAGCGCGGCCTGGCCGAACTACGATTCCGCAATAAGCTCGATGTCACCAAGCCCGTGCTACTGAGCGTTGATCCCCGTGCCCGGCAGTACGAGGCCGGCCAGTACCTGCCGCGCCAGCGTGCGCTGCTCCTGAACGGCGGCGGGAAGGATACCGCGGTTGCCGGGGAGATAATGCGGGAGGTGGGACTTCCGTTCACTTGGCTCATGCTGGGCATGACCCGGGCGATGACGAGGGTGATAGGCCTGTCCGGCAACACACGCTCGGTCACTCTGAGGCTAGGCGGAAGCACAGAGTTTCTCCGCAGGAATGCTCGGTACCCTGGGCACAGGCCGTTCACCTCGTTGGTGGCCTTCGCAGGCCTGCTTGCTGCTGTCGTCGGGCGGCAGGAGTACATCGTGACTGCAAACGAGTACTCGGCAAACTTCGGGAATGTTCTCGTCGATGGCTTCCAGATCAATCATCAGTATCCGAAGTCGCATCATTTTGAGTCGCAGTTCGCGCGTCTAGTAAAAGCAGAGATATTGCCTGAGGTGACCTACTTTAGCATCCTGAGGCCGCTCTATGAAATACAAGTCACGAAGCTATTTTCCGACTACCCGAAGTATCTTACATCGTTCCGAAGCTGCAACCTGGGTCACCGGGCCGATTATTGGTGCCTGCGCTGCCCTAAATGCGCGTTCATCCTGCTCGCGCTGGCGCCGCATCTAGGACAGAAGGACCTTATCAGTATTTTCGGGACGAACGCCTTCGCTTTTCCGCGGCTGCGCCAATGGATCAGGCGGCTCTGCCGCGCAGGTATCAGGCCATTTGAATGCGTCGGCACCCGTCGGGAGTCGTTGGTTGCCCTGTGGATGTGTCACCGGAGGCATCCTGACGATCCTTACGTCACCTCTCTTTATGGCGAATGTAGCTCCGAACGAGAGATGCCCGAGCTCGAGCGGCTCTACATGAACCGGATCGACCGGCCCCATAGCCTGCCGCCGGACCTGGCCGAGCCGGTGATGAGCCATTTCAGGGACAGGCTGGTGCCGATTCCACAGGCCGTCGCTGCTGAACCCGTGCTGCAGGAGTCACAGTGCGAGGCATAGTAGTGGACGGCGAAGAGTCCAGCGTCGCTGCAGGGGGGCGCACGCCTCGGCTCATGAGGTTCATCGCCCGGTATCCGCGGGCCTCGGCGACCACCGCACGCGTGGTTATCGTCACCGCTTATGACAGCCAGGAGCGATTCCAGCAGAGCCATATGGGAAGCGTGCTCATCTGGGGGCTCAAGAGGAAGGGCCTCGACTGGGTCCTGCACAATCCAGTGAAGCAGCATCTTGATACGAGGAGTTTCGACGCCGCGCTTTTCTGGCCCTATGGCTTCAGGGAGACACCTGGCTTCCTTAGCAGTTGCGCGCGGTTCGAGCGCCGCCTGCGGGACAGCGGTATCCCAGTAATTAACAGCCTTACCGGATGCGACTTGCGTCATACATGGTGCTTGCGCCTTTGGACGCGTTCCGGACTTCCGTGTGCCAGGTATCAACGCCTAAGCCCAGATGAAGATCTGCGATTGGAGTACCCAGTAATATTGCGCACTGACGGAATTCATCGGGGTATGAACATGTTCTACGCCGAAGACCGCGAAGAAGCCCGGCGTATTTTGCAGCGCAATATAGCTCCGCCCCTCGATCTGGGCCTGGAATTTATTAATACAAAAGGACCTGATGGCTACTACCGAAAGTGGCGCAGCCACGTAATCGGCGACAGGGTGATCCCCCGGCAGGTGCAGCTGACCAAGAACTGGAAGGTCAACCTTCATGCCGCTGTGGACTCCGAGCAGGCTCTCGAGGAGGACCGGAAGTTCGTACTGGAAGGAGAGCCGCACGCCGGCTTGGTCGCTCTTGCTGCACGGGTGCTGAACTCCGACATTATCGCGCTAGATTACTCCAAGAGGGAAGATGGCAGTTACGTCTTCTGGGAAGGGAACAGGAACTTCGACCTCTCTGTCGGCGGCGAGATGTGGGCGCAGTTCCTCCGCTCGACGGGGCGCTCGGACGCGGAATGCGTAGAGAGCGTAAGGGCAATTGGAGATTCGATAGCTGAATTGATCCTCGAACGGGCGGATCACCGCTGAGCCTGCTGTGGTCCGCAGCCGGCGTCTCGGGCATGGCATAAATGGATGTGGATGATGAAAAGCTCAACGAGGACCGAATTGAATCCAAGGCTGCGAAGCATGCCCTGGTGGGATCCTGATGAGATCCCTGCCACTGCGCTCCTGGAACAGAACTATGAAGCGATAAGAGTCGAATTTCTGAATGTTCTTGTCTGCGGCTTACTTCGCCTCCATCCGCAGAGCAAGGACGGGCCTGGCAAACAGATCGCCAATGGGAACTGGAATATATTCGAGCTATTTTCTCGCGGCCAGGCCAACACGCAGAACGTGACTCTGGCGCCTCGGACGATCGGCGTGCTCCGGCGGCTGCCCGAGATAACCACGCACCCTTGCGGATTCGCGTACTTCTCTGTCCTCGGCCCGCGGGTGCGCATAGCTCCGCACCGCGGGCCAGTTAGTTCGCGCATAAGAGTGCACCTTGGCCTGCGCGTGCCGCTAGGCGCCATCATGCGCGTGGGACAGGAAAGCAGATCCTGGGAAGAGGGCATGTGCAGTGTCTTCGATGACTCGTGGGAGCATGAGGTTGTCAACCCCAGCGATAGCTACCGCGCGGTGCTACTTGTGGATGTCTGGCACCCGGATCTCACGCTCCGGCAGCGTTCACGGCTAGTCTCCAGGGTCTCGGCACGCGAGCGCTATAACGAGAAGCTGGAGAAGGGGCGCAGGGGCTGGCTCAGCATTCCCGGGACTAGTGCCGCAGTGCCCTCGCTTGTGAGCCTCGTCGGCACCAGGCAGCTGCGGGAGATGATCGCCTCGGCGGCGAAGACAAGCGCGTCGTCCGACCAGATTCTGGAAACGCTCCGCGACTTTGCGTGTGGGTCAGAGGGCGACGCCGGGGCGGCAGGCCTGGGGCCGCTAGCAGCCAGATCTGCCGACTGCCACCATCTGTGGCCTGCGCTGGCCTCCCTTGCAGCCCGCCGGCCTACGGGCCTCTCAGCGGATGACGTCGTCAATATCATCCATATCTGTTGCGCATGGTGGCGGTCATCACCCAGTAATGAGCGGTCCCTATGGCGGTGGATGAGGCGCGTCGACCCGCGTGCGCCGCTGCTGACGGTGCCCCCGACGGTGCGCGGAACGAGCGACGTACTGACGTGGTGCGCCATGCAGGGTGAAGCGGCGCCCTTTGCTGTGATAGCCGCTTCCGCGGTGGTCGCCATCCGCAAAGCCGGCCAGCCCCGTGGCCGGTTTTGAGTCCTCAGCGGTCCAGTCAGCTCTGCTGGGCAGCAAGGACTGGGCTACGTTCTGCGCCGACGATGGCCCTGTCGGCCGCATGATCCGGCAACGGCCAGCCCCGCCGCGGCCAGCGTGCCGCGGCCAGCGTGCCGCGGCCAGCGTGCCGCGGCCAGCAGGTCGCGGTCAGCGTGCCGCGGCCAGCAGGTCGCGCTGATGCCGCTGGCACCAGCGCCGCGCCCGGGCGGCAGGCTCCGCCACCTTACGCCAGTGGTCGGCGAATCCCTGGTGCCCGGCGGCGGCAGCCTCGGTGACGATGGCGTAGGTCCAGTCGTGGTTGGCCACGACCATCTCAGCCACGTGACGGCGCTCGGCGCGGGTCAGCCCGCTGGCGTGCACGAAGATCCGGAATCTCTCCAGCGCGCGGCCTTGCCGGCAGTCGGTTATGTCCTGGTCGTCCTGCAGCGGCGCCCAGGAGCGCGCAGCGGCAGCGAAGTCCCAGGCGGCGCTGCCGGGACCGGCCAGGTCAAAGTCGATCAGCGCGACGGCCCGGCCGTCGCGGAACACCAGGTTGGCCGGGTGTACGTCGTTGTGGCTGACTAAGCCGGTCCGGAACTGGGCCGGGACCGGCCGGGGCCACTGGTAGCCCGCCGGGTCGAAGGATGCCGCGGCCAGGTGGTAACGGCGCAGCAGTTCGGCCACGCTGACCAGGGCGGCGTCGGTGAGCGTGGCCGCCGGCAAGGGCGGGACCGCGGCCTGCCCGCTGATATAGGTCAGCATCTCGGTGGCAGTGCCCACCGCCAGGACCCGGGGAGCGCCGTCGAAGCCGGCCAGCGAGAGGTGGGCAAGCAGCGCGTGGGTGGCGCGCCGGCAGGGCGCGGCCGGCCGGAGCACGGTGTCACCCACCCGGATGACGAGGCCGCGGTTGGCGGTTCCTCCCGGCAATGGGCCGCCGGACAGCGGGCCGCCGGACAGCGGGCCGCCGGACAGCGGGCCGCCGGACAGCGGGCCGCCCGACAGCGGGCCGCCGGACAGCGGGCCGTCCGCCTGGAGCGCGTGCGGGCTAGCGCTTGGCGCCCCGCCCCTCAGCCAGGCTGAGCAGGGCGCGGGCGAGACTCGCGTGGGTGACCAGGCCATGGACCATATCCCCTCGGATCGTGGCGAAGACCGCAGGGCTCTTGGAGACGCCGAAGGCGACGGAAAGGACGAACGGGATCCGCGCAAGCGCCGCGCCCGGCGTCACGATCATGCGGCTGTCCAGCGGGGTCGCGACAGGCCTGCCGTCCTCGCCGATGAACACCCCGGCCATCTCGGCGCACACCCCCAGCCCGGTCAGGGCGTCGCGTTCGGCCGGCGTGATGCCGTCATAGATCGTCGACAGTCCGGGCGCCCAGGCTCCGATGGCGACCACGGCCATCGTCACCGACGGCACGAGGGCGAAGGCCCCGGCGATGTCGGCCTGGCGGCGAACCGCCGCGGCCGTCTGCGCGTCCTCCAGGATCATCGGCGCATAGAAGACGTGCGCCGGGCCGCCGCCGATGCGGGCGACGCTGCGGACCAGGTCGAGCAAGTCCCGGCCGTCGGGTGGCGGCACCGCGCCGGTCAGCTGGACGATCGGGCAGGGCGGCAGCTGGGTCAGCGAGGCCGCGAGTCCGCTCAGGGTGCGCGACCAGGACATGCCGAGCACGTCGCCGGGCGTGATGATGTCCATCAGCGCCTGGCCTGTCGCCTCGCCGAGGCGGCGCCGCAGCGCGGGCTCATCGTCGTCGGGAAAGTTGAACACGAAGGCGTGCTTGAGCCCGAAGGCCGAGCACAGCTCCGCGGACAGGCCCACGTCCAGGCTCCCGCCGGGCAGCCCGATCTCGATGCGCACCATCCCGGTCTCCCGGGCGGAGTCGAGCAGCCGGGCGACCCGGAACCGGCTGATGCCCAGCCGGTCGGCGATGCCGACCTTGGAGATGCCCTCGAGGTAGAACTGCCGCGCGACCCGGGCCGCGAGGACGACTTCGGACGGCCGGTCGGCCGACAACCCGGTCATGTGCCCCTCCGGTACAGCCGGGCTGGCCGCTCATTTGAGCGCATAAATCTCATATTCGCAGCTTTTCTTGACTTTGCCTAGCGGCCAGCTCAGTGTGTGGTCATGCGCATTTATGAGTGTCATCCGCTCATATGAGCATACGCAGGGACGCAGTCACGGCAGCTAGGAGATTCTCCATGGGCCCGGAATGCCGAAGGGGCGTCCGCCCGGCCGGGGCCCTCGCGGCCGCCGTCCGGGGTTCTCGCGGCTGGCGGCCACGGCCTCGCGGCCGCCGTCCTGGCCTCGCGGCCCATGGCGGAGATCTGCCTCCCCGCCACCCCCCCTCTCACCGTTGCGGAGGTTCGTTCATGAGCTATCTCCGGTTCAGGCCCCGGGTGCTCGGGGTAATCGGCTGCGTAACCGCCGTTGTCGCGGTGGCCGCCTGTTCGAGCGGCAGCAGCAGTGGCAGTGGCAGCACTGGCAGCACTGGCACGGTGACCGTGGCCGTGGTGTCCAACCCGCTGATCACCGGCCAGATGATCCCGCTGACCAAGTCGAACTTCGAGAAGAAGTACCCGGGTATCAAAGTCAAGTTCGCCACCTACACCGAGGGCGACCTGCGGGCAGCGATCGAAAAGGACGTCAGCACGCACAGCAACGCGTTCAACGTCATCATGATCGGCCCGTACGAGGCGCCGCTGTTCGCCAAGAACGGCTGGCTGGACAACCTGTCCACGCAGTACATCGCGAAGGACCCGAGCTACGACGCCAGCGACCTGCTTCCGCCGATCGCGAAGTCCCTGTCGTACAAAGGCGGCCTGTACGCGGTGCCGTTCTACGGCGAATCGTCGATGCTCTACTACCGCAAGGACCTGCTCACGGCAGCCGGGATCACCATGCCGGCGCACCCGACCTGGGCGCAGGTGGCGGGCTACGCGGCCAAGCTCAACCAGCCAGGAAAGGTAGCCGGAATTTGCCTGCGCGGCCTGGCCGGCTGGGGCGACAACATGGCCTCGCTGGATACGGTCGTCAACACCTTCGGCGGCGAGTGGTTCAACGAGAAGTGGCAGCCGCAGCTCACCTCGCCGGCGTTTGAGGCCGCGACCAGCTTCTACGTCAACCTGGTCCGCAAGTACGGCGAAGCCGGAGCCTCCAACGACAGCTTCAACCAGCTGCTGACCCTGTACGGTCAGGGCAAGTGCGCGATGTGGTACGACTCCACGGTCGCGGCGACCTCCATCGCGGGCACCTACCCGTCCGTCTTCGCCAAGACCGGGTACGCCTTCGCGCCGGTCGACAAGACGACGTCCTCGGGCTGGCTGTGGACGTGGTCGCTCGGCATCCCGCAGGGCACCTCCAACCAGGGCGCCGCCTGGAAGTTCGTGTCCTGGGCCACCTCGAAGAATTACGACTCGCTGGTCGCCAGCAAGTACGGCTGGGCGGCGGTCCCGCCGGGCAGCAGGACCTCGCTGTACAACACCCCGCAGTACCAGTCGGCCGCCAAGGCGTTCGCGGGCATCACGCTGGCCTCGATCGACTCGACCGACCCGGATCACCCGACCGTGAACCCGGTGCCCTACGTCGGTGTGCAGTACGTCGACATCCCCCAGTTCGAAGTCCTCGGTGTCGAGGTCGGCCAGCAGATTGCGGGTGCGATCGCCGGCACGGAGACCGTGGCCCAGGCGCTGAAGGCAAGCCAGGCGGACGCCGCCGCGTACACGCCGGCCGAACTGTCCGGCGGCAGTTAGCCTGCACGCGACGGGGACCCCGGAGCCGGACCAGGCCCGCCGGGGCCCCCGTCGGTGCCGCCACGTCGTGAGGAGGGCTTCGGAGTGGCAGTACTCGAAACAGGCGCGGCGCCGACCCCCCAGGTCGCGCTCCGGCCCCGCGGGGCCAGCCGCCGTGAGGGATGGCAGCGCCGCCTCCCCCTGCTCCCGGCGCTGATCTACATCGTGGTCGTCACCCAGATCCCGTTCCTGGTGACGCTCTGGTACAGCTTCCAGAGCTATTTCTTCAACGTCCCGGCTCCCGCGCACTTCATCGGCTTCAGCAACTACACCGCGGTGTTCACCAGCGCGGCCTTCCGCGGCTCGCTGGTGCGCTCGGTGGTGATGACCGCCACCTCAGTGATCGTCGCCATGCTCCTGGGGACCGCCTTCGCCGTGCTGCTGGACCGCAAGTTCCTCGGCCGGGGCGTGGTCCGGACGCTGATCATCACCCCGTTCCTGGTCATGCCCGCCGCGGCGGCGCTGGTGTGGGAGGGACCGATGCTCGACCCGAACTTCGGGCTGCTGAACTACCTGCTGGAGCCGTTCGGCGTCCATCACGTGGCCTGGCTCAGCACGCACGCGCTGGGCTCGGTGATCGTCGTCATGATCTGGCAGTGGACGCCGTTCATGACCCTGATCGTGCTCGCTGGCCTGCAGAGCCAGCCGCCGGACACCCTGGAGGCGGCGAAGGTCGACGGGGCCGGGGCCCTGGCCACGTTCCGCGAGCTCACGCTGCCGCATCTGCGGCCCTACATCGAGCTCGGCATCCTGCTCGGCTCGATCTACCTGGTCAACGCGTTCGACGCGGTCAGGCTGATGACCAACGGCGGCCCCGGGACCTCTACCACCAACCTCCCCTTCTACCTGTACGAGCAGGTGAACTACGCGTTCAACGTCGGGGGGGCGGCCGCGGCCGGCGTGGTCACCGTGATCCTGACGATCATCGTGGCCACCTTCGCGCTGCGGATGTTCGCCCGGGTCTTCCAGTTCGAGGAGGCGTCGGGATGACCGCCTTGCCGCTGCGACCCGGCCGCTCAGGCCGCCCTGGCCGCTCCGGCCGACCCAGGCCGCAAAGGCTCCGCGAGATGTCAGTGCGGGCGGGCTGGGGGATCATCGCGTGGGTGCTGGCGATCGCGTTCTTCGTGCCGGTGCTGTGGATGGTGATCACGGCGTTCAAGCCGGAGTCCGCCGCCGAAACATGGCCGCCGCGGTTCATCTTCAGGCCCACCCTGTCGGAGTTCCGCCTGGTCTTCTCCGGCATGGGCCCATTCCTGACCCACTCGGTGGTCGCGACGGTCGGGTCCACGATCCTGGTGGTGCTGCTGAGCGTCCCTGCCGCTTACGCCCTGTCCGTGCATCCGGTCAAGCACTGGCGCGACGGGCTTTTCTTCTTCATCTCCACGAAGATGCTGCCGATCGTGGCCGCGATCGGCCCGCTCTATGTCATTGCCCTGCACCTGCACCTGCTCGACAGCATCTGGCTGCTGATCATCCTCTATACCGCGATGAACCTGCCGCTCGCGATCTGGATGATCCGCTCCTTCATGCTCGAGGTGCCCAGAGAGCTGCTCGAGGCGGCGCGGCTGGACGGCGCGGGCCGCGTCCGGGAGATCACCGGGGTGATCCTGCCGATCATCTCGCCCGGGCTGGTATCGACCGCGCTCATCTGCGTGATCTTCGCGTGGAACGAGCTCTTCCTCGCGCTCAACCTGACGGTCACCAATGCCGCGACCATGCCGATGTACCTGATCAGCTCGGTCCCCCAGGAAGGGCTGTACATCGCGCACCTGTCGGCGGCAGCAACGACTGCCTCGGTCCCGGTGATCCTGGTGGGCTGGATAGCCCAGCGCTCGCTGGTCCGCGGCCTGTCCATGGGAGCAATCAAGTGAACGGCCGCGCATCCTGCGACGCACTCGGCGGAGGTCCCCGATGGCTCAGGTGAAATACGTAGCGGCGAGCCGCGTCTACGCGAAGGGCGCGCCGCCCGCGGTCGACGCCCTGGACCTGGAAATCAAGGACGGCGAGTTCATGGTGCTGGTCGGGCCGTCCGGCTCGGGCAAGACCACCGCGCTGCGCATGCTGGCCGGCCTTGAGCCCCTCGACAGCGGGTCCGTCGAGATCGGCGACCGGGACGTCACCTTCGTTCCCCCGAAGGACAGGGACATCGCGATGGTGTTCCAGAACTACGCCCTGTACCCGCAGAAGTCGGTCGCGGAAAACATGGGCTTCGCGCTCAAGATGCAGCGCGTTCCGCGTGAAGAACGGGACCGGCGGGTGCGGGAAGCCGCCCGCCTGCTGGATCTCGACGACCAGCTACTCCAGCGCAAGCCCAAGCAGCTCTCCGGCGGGCAGCGGCAGCGCGTGGCGATGGGACGGGCCATCGTGCGCGAGCCCAAGGTCTTCCTGATGGACGAGCCGCTGTCCAACCTGGACGCGAAGCTGCGCGTGCAGACCCGCGGCCAGATCGCCGAGCTGCAGCGCCGCCTCGGGATCACCACGGTCTACGTGACCCATGACCAGGTGGAGGCGATGACCATGGGGCACCGGGTGGCAGTGCTGAGCGGCGGGCGGCTGCAGCAATGCGCCACGCCGCGCGAGCTCTACGACAACCCGGTGAACCAGTTCGTCGCCGGGTTCATCGGCTCGCCCGCGATGAACCTGCAGACCGTCCCGATGACCGACGGCGGCGCCCGACTGGCCGGCACCACGCTGCCCCTCCCGGCCCCGATCCGCGGCGCAGCCTCAGCCGCGGGCCTCAGCGAGCTCGTCATCGGCATCCGGCCGGAGCACCTGCACCTGGCGGACGGATCCGGTGAGCTGGGCGGTGACGTGATGCTGGTGGAAGAGCTCGGCGCCGACGCCCTGCTGCACGTGCGCCTGGCCGAGGGCGAGGACCCGGTGGTGGCGCGTGCCGAGGGGCGCAGGCCGCCGGCCCTGGGGCAGCACGTCACGTTCCACGTCCAGCCGGACGACATCTTCGCGTTCCACCCGGGGACGGGCGCCCGCCTTGGGTGTTAACCAGGGCCCGGGCGTGGTCAGCCCGCGACCGCTGAACGCGCGGACGCTGGCGTACTGGAGAGGCCAGCTGCCGGCGCCGGCCTATGACCGTGGCCTCGTCACCCCGGGCGTGGTCCACTTCGGCGTCGGCGGGTTCCACCGGGCGCACCAGGCGATGTACCACGACCGCCTGATGAACGAGGGCATCGCACTGGACTGGGGCATCTGCGGCGTCGGGGTGATGGCGGCAGACCGCAGGATGAAGCAGGTTCTGAGCGCGCAGGACGGCCTCTACACCCTGGTGCTCAAGCACAGCGACGGCACGTACGAACCGCGGGTGATCGGCTCCATCGTGGAGTACCTGTTCGCGCCCGACGATCCGGAGGCCGTCATCGAGAAAATGGCGGCGGAGTCGACGCGGATCGTGTCGCTGACGATAACCGAGGGCGGCTACAACATCCACGACGCCACCGGCGAGTTCGACGAGGCCAGCCCGGACATCATCCGCGATCTTGAGCCCGGCGCGGTTCCGCGGACCACATTCGGCCTGATTACCGAGGCGCTGCGGCGCCGCTGGAAGCGCGGCCTGGTGCCCTTCACCGTCATGTCCTGCGACAACCTCCAGGACAATGGCCGCCTGACCAAGCGGGCGCTCACTGCCTTTGCCCGGCTGGCAGACCCGGAACTAGGCGACTGGGTCGAGCGCGAGGTGCATTTCCCCAACTCGATGGTCGACCGCATCACCCCGGTGACCACTGACGCCGACCGGGCTGAGGTCAGGGAGGTCTTCGGGATCGACGACCAGTGGCCGGTTGTCTGCGAGCCTTACACGCAGTGGGTGCTGGAGGACACGTTCACCGCCGGACGGCCGCCGTACGAGCGGGCCGGGGTTCAGCTCGTCGAGCAGGTAGAGCCCTACGAGCTAATGAAGCTGCGGCTGCTCAACGGAAGCCACCAGGCCATGTGCTACTTCGCCTACCTGCAGGGCTACCGGCTGGTGCACGAGGCCGCTCAGGACCCCCTGTACCAGGCCTTCCTGCTCGGCTACATGGACAAGGAGGCCGCCCCGACGCTGCCCCCGGTGCCCGGAGTGGACCTCGACGGGTACAAGCACACGCTGATTGAGCGCTTCTGCAACCCGCACATCCGCGACACCATCGCCCGGCTGTGCGCGCAGAGCTCGGACCGGATCCCCAAGTGGGTACTGCCGGTGGTCCGCCATCAGCTCGCGAACGACGGCGAGATCAGGCGCTCGGCCGCAGTGGTGGCGAGCTGGGCGCGGTATGCGGAGGGCGTCGACGAGCAGGGCGACCCGATCGAGGTGGCCGACCGGCTCGCGGACAGCCTCACCCGGATCGCCCGCTGTCAGCGCGAGGACCCCGGCGCGTTCATCGCCAACCGTGACCTGTTCGGGGACCTGGCCGACGACAAGCGCTTCGCCGCCGCCTACCGGTCCGCGCTGGCCTTGCTGCATCAGCGCGGGGCACGAGCGACGCTGGAGTCGCTGGCCTGACGATGGCGCGGCACGGCTGTCGGTGGTTGGGTTTACCGTGGGGGCTACAGCATCCCAGCGTGAGTAAGGGGAGGCCATGACCACACTCGGGAACCGGCCGAATACAGCGCTCCTCGTCATCGACGTGCAGAACGGCGTCGTCGAG
>Ga0302324_100006809_pt1 | contig 24481 bp, 22 predicted proteins | sample Palsa_T0_1_FD_201949 | JGI IMG/M metagenome (GOLD analysis project Ga0302324, IMG submission 201949) | Peat permafrost microbial communities from Stordalen Mire near Abisko, Sweden - Palsa_T0_1 | ecosystem: Environmental > Terrestrial > Soil > Palsa > Peat permafrost | place: Sweden: Abisko... | reverse complement strand
AGAGTCACAAATTCAAGACGTAACGACATGGTTGTTGGGGTGTTCCAGGACATCCCAAAGTGTCAACCATGTCTCCGAACACTTGTCAGCCATGTGTCCGGGCTATACACGCCGAGCCGTCCCTACCTTCCGTCGAGAGTCAACTTCCCGGCATCAAGCCGGAACACCGCGGCCCGTTCCGCGGAGGTCATCCAGCCGATGTCCGTGGCGGTTATAAATTTTTGCGAAGCCGCCGGCAGTTTCTCCAGGAGGGAGTTGCGGCGCTGGAAATCGAGTTCGCCGAAGACGTCGTCGATGAGAAGCAGAGGTGGCCGGCCGGCGTGTTCGGCGAGGAGCGCGCAAACCGCCAGCTTGAGGGCGGCAGCCACGGTGCGCTGCTGGCCTTCGGATGCGATCTCCGGCAAACGGGCGTTCAGGTGAAGACCCAAATCGTCCCGATGAGGGCCCACGGTTGTTTGCCTGAGCCGCAGATCTTCGGCGAACGCCGCCGCGAGCGCCCGCTGGAAATCAGCGCCGCAACCGCTGTGGTAAGCAAGGAGAAGTGTTTCCGCCGAATGACTGATCTCCTCGTGAGCTTCCTTTGCGCCGGGCTGGAGTGCCTCTATAAGCCGCCTGCGCGCCCGCGAGATGTATTCGCCGGCTGTGAGGAGCGGCACATCAAAGGCGGCGATCTGGCGGCGGTTCGGCCTTGGCTCCTTTAACAGAAGGTTGCGGGAACGGAGAGCCCTCTCGTAAGAACGAAGGTGGGTCCGGTATGCGGGATCGAGCTGGAAAGCGGCGAAATCCAGGAATTTCCGGCGGACTTCCGCCGGGCCGCGGACGATCTCGACATCGCGGTTCGAAAAGAAGACGACCCGCCCTATCTTGAGGTATTCGGACGCCGATCTCTGTTCCACGGAATCGAGGGCCAGTTTCCTGCGCTTTTCTCCCAGGTAGAACTGCATGTGGCGCCCGTCGAACCGCCCATCGAGGAGGAACCCTTTCCGGTCGTGGCGGATGGCGGCGGCGAGGGACGAGACACGGGGCGATTGAAGCCGCAGCAGGACACATATGGCTTCCAGAAGGGAAGTCTTTCCCTGCGCGTTCGGGCCGCAAATGACATTCGCGCCGGGAGCAAAGCGCCCCTCGAGGGCGTCGAAACAGCGGAAATGCCGCAGCTTTAACTCTGCGAGCATGGATCGCTCAAGGCCTGGACATGCGCCGCCGCGGCCTTCGCGATTCCTGCGAGGCTGTAGCCGCCTTCGAGCACGGAAACAACTCTCCCGTTTGCATGGCGCCCGGCGATTTCGAGGACGACCCGGGTCAAGTCCGAAAAATCCTCGTCCGTGAGACGGAAACCGCCCAGCGGATCACCGGCGCGAGAATCGAAACCGGCGGAAATCAAGACGAGTTCGGGCCGGAATGCATCGGCCGCCGGGACGAGTTTTTCCTGGAACGCGGTGAGGATTTCCTTCCGGCCGGCGCCCGGCGGAAACGGACAATTCAGTGTTGTTCCTTTTCCCGCGCCCTCGCCGGTCTCCCCTTCCGATCCGGTTCCCGGATAGAAGGGCGACTGGTGGGTGCTAAAGAAGAATACGGAGCCGTCCCGGTAAAAGGTATCCTGCGTGCCGTTGCCGTGGTGGACATCCCAATCGACGACGAGAACTTTCCGGATGCCATGCTTTCGCTGGGCGTGCCGGGCGGCGATGGCAACGTTGTTGAAAACGCAGAAGCCCATGCCGCGATCCGGAGTCGCATGGTGGCCTGGCGGCCGGACGACACAGAATGCGTTTTGATGAATGCCTCCCATGACGGCATCGACGGCATTGAGCGCGCCGCCCACGGCAAGGAGCGCCGCCTCCCAGGAACCGGGCGAGACGACGGTGTCGCCGGTGCTCAACTCGGGGTAACCCGAGGAAATCTCGCGTTCGGCGAGAGCGATGTATTCCGGCGTATGGCAAAGGGCGAGTTCCTCCCTGGACGCGCGGCGCGATGCGATGCGCGCAAATCTTTCTGACAGTCCTTCGATCCCCTGCATGACTGCGTCAAATCGCTCGGGGCGTTCGGGATGGCCGGGACCGGTGACGTGTTCCTTGCAAGCTGGATCGGCGTAAAGCGCCGTCCGGGAAGTCACCGCCTACTCGACTCCTCTCTCGATAAGCCACTTCCGGGCCGACTCGATCTCGCGTTGGGTCAGGCCGTGAGTCGCATTCTCGATGGCCAAGGTGACGTGCGCGCCCGCCGTCCTGAAAAGCGACGCCAGTTCGTGGCTGTTTTCCTCGGACACCAGCGGGTCGAGATTTCCCGCGGAAATATAGACGTGCGTGCCCGAGAGATCGCAAACGTTCTCCGGTTCGAACGTCACCTGCGGGCGGAAGAGAACGGCGGCGGGAATGTGCCCGGGGCGAATGAGCAGCATGCTCGCGGCAATATTCGCTCCGTTCGAGTACCCGACCGGAATGACCTTGGCCGCGTCGAGCCCATAAGTATTCGAGGCCACCTTGAGAAAGGCGGCGAGCAGATGGGTCCGCATTATAATGTCCTCGACATCGAAAACCCCTGCCGAAGCGGGGCGAAAAAAGCGCGCCATGCCGTTCTCGTTGACAGGCCCGCGGAGACTGAGCAGGGAAGCCGAGGGCGCGAGGATGCGGCCAATCGGGATCATGTCCGTTTCGTTTCCACCGGTCCCGTGAAGCAAAAGGAGCGTAAACGGCGATCCCTTCCCCGTGATGAATTTATGGACGAAAGCAGACTCTCCCGAATGCTCGACCACTTCTCCGGCAATATCACTTCCGCGCATAGATTTGCGATTCGGCCGGGACGATGGCGATCTTCATCTTCTCGACGCCCCGGACGATGGAGACCGTGGTTTTTACTTCGATTTTCACGAGCGTGAGCAGACGGTGCAGGTCGTCAATGCTGGCCACCGGTTTGTCATCAAACCCGACGATCACGTCGCCTTCCTTCAATCCGGCTCGCTGGGCGGGACTGTTCGCCTCGAGGGAGACAACGAGGATGCCGCTCTCGACTTCCAAACCGTGAAAACGGACCACCCGGCGAAGGAGCGGCACATTCTGGCCGCCCACGCCGATGTAAGCGCGCCGCACGTGCCCGTCCCGCATGAGGAGGTTGACCACGAACTTCACCGTATTGATCGCGATGGCAAAACAGAGCCCCTGCGCCGGCAGAATGGTCGCCGTGTTGACGCCCACCACTTCGCCTCGCGAGTTTACCAGCGGGCCGCCGGAGTTGCCCGGATTCAGCGCGGCATCCGTTTGGATGATGTTGTCCATGAGCCGCCCGGAATAGGCGCGCAGGGACCGGCCCACGGCGCTTACGACTCCAGCCGTCACGGTGCGCTGGAACCCGTACGGGCTTCCAATGGCCACCACGAGTTGCCCGACCAGGAGCTGATCGGAATCGCCCAATGTGGCAGGCACGAGGCCGTCCGCGGCGATCCGGATGACCCCGAGATCCGTATCCGGGTCGTCGCCGATGAGCATGGCGGACGATTTACGGCCATCGGCGAGGGTTACCGTCAACTGCGAGGCGTCATGGACGACGTGGCTGTTGGTGATGACAAAACCGTCCGGAGTAAGAATGAAGCCCGACCCGCTCCCGTGCGATTCGCCTTGGCCGTCGCGAGTCTGCGTTACCTCGATGTTGACGACGCAAGGGCTTACCCTTCCCGCCGCTCCCACCACGGCGTTCGAGTAGGCGTCCAGCAGGTCGTCGTCCGTTGCGGCAACGCGCGGGCCGGCCGGCGAATCCTCGGGCCGAACCCCTTCGTTGAGAAGGGGGCTGAAAATTGGATCCATGAATCAGTCTCCGGCGTTTTTCAAAAATGGCAACCTTTTGGGACAACAGCGGATTGCCAAAGTGGTTTGATTTAGCCGGATTTGGTTCGATGTGGCTTGAGGAAGCTTGATTTAGGATTCCGGTGTCGCCTGCCGAGGGGCATGTCGTGGGGCGGCTTTGCGTGAGGCATATGCGCGATGAATCTCGCACAGGTATTTCCAATGACCTAACCTTCCATTGGCTCCGTGGGCTCCATAGCACTAAATCGTATGTTAGAGTGAGGACGGCTGAGACAGCCGCCTCCACATTCAAAGGGGGTGGCGTCAACCGCAGGCGGCAGCTTCCTCCCTGATACTGTAGATGCGGCTGTCTCAGCCGTCCTCACTTTTTCTCTTCCCGGCATAGAGCCGCGCCAGGTGGCGCCGGTTGATTTTTCCGCGCTCGTTGGGGGGGATTTCATCGACCAGCCAGACATCCTTCGGAACCTGCCAGGCGCTCAGGACGGAATGGCAGTAGCGCAGGAGATCGGCGACGGGGAATGAGGCGTCCGCGGCGACACAGGCGATCGCTTCCTCGTTGCGGAGAGCGGAAGGCACGCCGAAGACAACGGCTTGCCTTACTCCAGGAAAGCCGGCCAGCCGGGCTTCCACTTCCATGGGATTGAGCTTTCTTCCCGCGACGTTGATGATATCGGAAACTCTGCCGGCCAGCGATATTCCTCGTTCGCTTCTCTGGATGAGATCGCTCGGGAAGAAATGTCCGCGCCCCAGGGACGACGGGTCGGGCGCCGGGAAATAGCCGTCACCGACGGCGGCGCTCGTTATTTTAATGAGCGAGGGATCCGCGTCATCAAGCAGGGTGATTTGGACGTTTCGCATCGGCTGGCCGACGAAATGATCCTCGTAATCGAGGGATTCCGACGCGTCGTACGCGATGCCTCCGCATTCGGATGCGCCGTAGAAGGAGTGTATCTTCAGGTGAAATTTCTCCGTGAAGCCGCGTCCGGTGTATTTGGAGAGCGGAGCGCCCGCGGAAATGCAGAGGCGCAGGAACGGCAATGCGGGGATGTCCTCCATTTCCGCGAATGCCTGGTAGAAGACGGGCATGCCGGGGAAGACGGTGGCCCCGCTGCGGCGCAAGTCCGACAGAATGGCGCGCGGCAGGCGGTCCTCGGAGGCGGCGAGAGGGACGCCCCGGCAGAGAAGCGGGGTAATCAAGTTGCTGAAGCCGTACGAATGCGAGAAGGGGATGACGCCGAAATTCAGATCGGAGGAGGCGATCCCCATTGTGTCACAGATGTTATCGCAATCGGCGACGAGCTGGCGGGTTTGGAACCTGATGGCGCGCGGAGCGGCGGTGGTGCCGGAGGTTAGTTTAAGGAATTTCGGGGGCGGTTGGGAAAAGGAGCGGCTTCCGGCGCGAGGGAGAGCCCCCGAGATAACGGTGGCGTTTTGAACGGCTTCAACGAGGCAGGCCACCGAGCATGTTTTGAGGGCTGCCCCGAGCTCGCCGGCCTCGATGTGCCTCCCAAGCGGCAACGGGATGAGCCGGAGCCGGAGGCAGGCGATAAGGAGGGCCGGCCACGACGGGTGATTGCCGATCTGGATGGCGACGACCGACAGGGGCGGATAGCCCTCGAGCCGGTTCTCGAAGGCGGCGGATTCGGCCTCGATGTCCGAAAACGTTCGCAGGACTTCGCGATCGGGGGCATAAATGGCGGGGTCGCCGTTCCGCGTGTGGAGGGTGCTCCGCCAGCGCTCCAGAAGGAGCGGCAAAGGCTCGGATTCACGGTTTTCATTTGCGGCCATCTCGGAAAGAGGCTACTTTCCCTCTTCTTTTCCAGCCATGAAAGCAGATATTCATCCCAATTACGTCGAATCGATCATGTCCTGCGCGTGCGGGGCCGTTTATAAAACGCGTTCGACAAAGAAAGAAATCCGGATCGGCATCTGCGCGGCCTGCCATCCCTTCTTTACAGGCGAGCAGAAGTTTGTCGATACGGCCGGCCGCGTCGAGAAGTTCGCGCGCCGCTACGGCAGCACCAAGGCCACCCGCGCCGTCCACAAGGGAGCGTAGGGGGCCTTCGCCGCCTTTGCCCGGGCTGTTCCTGCCATTCATCGGCTTGTTCGCCTGAGGGCGCTGAGGAAAATGGATTTCGAGCCTCTCATCAAGAAAAAGGCGGAGCGCTTTCGCGAACTCGAAGCGGAGATTTCCTCGCCCGCCGTCTTCGAAAACCCGCAGAAGGCTCGCGAACTCCTGCGCGAGCATGCGCGGGTAAAGGAGCTTCTCGCGAGCCACGAGGAATTCGAAAAGGCGCGAATCGAGCTTCGGGAGAACCAGGCGCTGGCAAAGTCCGACGACGCCGAAATGGCGGAGATGGCGCGGGCGGAGATCCCGGCGCTTGAAAAGAAGATCGCGGACTCCGAGCGCAGCATCCAGCTTGCCCTGCTTCCGCCGGAAACCGCGGAGGATCGGGACGCCATCGTGGAAATACGCGCGGGAACCGGCGGGAACGAGGCGGCGCTGTTCGCGGCGGATCTTCACCGGATGTACACGCGGTACGCGGAAACCCGGGGCTGGAAGATCGAGCAGATGGAAGCCAGCCCGTCCGAGCTGGGCGGGTTCAAGGACATTATTTTCCGGGTGGCGGGCAACTCGGTTTTCAGGCAGATCCGCTATGAAAGCGGGGTTCACCGGGTCCAACGCGTTCCGGCGACGGAGGCGCAGGGAAGGATCCATACCTCGACCGCGACCGTGGCCGTTTTGCCGGAAGCCGAGGAGGTGGATTTCGAATTGCGTCCCGAGGATTTGCGCATCGAGGTCTGCCGCTCGGGCGGCCCCGGCGGGCAGGGGGTGAATACGACCGACTCGGCGGTGCAGGTGATGCACATTCCGACGGGGAAGATCGTCCGGTGCCAGGATGGCCGCAGCCAGCAGAAGAACAAGGAGAAGGCTCTCAATATCCTGCGCTCGCGTTTGCTCGAGGAGAAGCAGCAGGAAGAGGCCGCGAAATATTCGGCGCAGCGCAGGAGCCTCATCGGCTCGGGCGGCCGGGAAGAAAAGGTGCGGACTTATAATTTCCCGCAGAACCGCGTCACCGACCACCGGGTCGGGCTTACTTTATACAACCTCGACAGGTTCATCGAAGGCGACATCGACGAGATGGTGGAGGCGTTGCAGACGAGCGACATGGAACAGCGGCTGAAAGAGGCCGATCCCGAAGCCCGAATGACGCAGCCCGCAAAGGCAAACTAGTTCCACTCGATTTCCACGCGGCGGCGTTGCGAGAAGCGGTCGTTGTAGAAGAGTTCCTTGTTCTTGCAGCCGTACTCGTGGAGCAACCGGGTGACTTTTACGTCGATGCAGCAATATTCGGCGATCTCCAACAGGCGTCCCTCACGCCACCACCGGATGGCTTCCATCCCATCGCCGCTCTTGCCGGCGCCGATGGTCGCCCGCGCCAGCGCATCGAGGGCGAGCCGATGGCCGAGTTTCTTTTCGATTTCAACCAACAGATCGAGGGTTGGAACATGGTGTTTGAGGTCAAGGATGGTATAACCCATGAGCACCTCATAATCGAAGTTGATGATGTTGAACCCGATGACCAGGTCGGCCTTGAGCAGTTGCTCCACCAGTTCGTTGACGCGCTTTTCACCGTATATCCTGTATTCACCGCTGGCGGTGCTGTAGGTGACGCCGAGTGACATTCCCATATCCTGCTTGCGCTCCCAGCCTCCGGCGTCGTTGGACGTCCGTTGCGTTTCGAGGTCGAAATAGACGATGTTCCGGGGCATCGTGGATTTGTAAAAAATCCGGCGCGATCTTTCAATTCCTTACGGCCTGGTTTGCAAAGAATGAGTCTCCTTACCCGAGATTACGATTTTGATCTTCCCGATGCGCTGATCGCACGCCGGCCCCCGACGCGTCGTCAGGATGCGCGGATGATGGTACTGGATCGCGAACGGGAATCGATCGAGCACGGGAAATTCGAAGACTTTCCTTCGCTGTCCGCAAAGGGCGATCTGGTGGTGCTCAATGACACGAAGGTTATTCCGGCGCGCCTTTTTTCCGACGATGGACGCACGGAGGTGCTCCTGCTTGAACAGGAGGGGGACACACTATGGAAATGCCTGGTCCGGCCGGGGCGCAGGTCGCGCATGGGCGGGACGTTTCCCTTGGGAGGCGGCCCGGCGGAGATCGTCGAGGTGCTGCCGGACGGTGAACGGCTCGTGAGTTTCCATGAGCCGCCGGATCTGGAGAAGCTCGGGCGCGTCCCGCTGCCGCCGTATCTGAGGCGGGAGAGCGATGCGAGCGACAGGGAACGCTACCAGACTGTGTACGCGAAGATCCCGGGCGCGGTCGCCGCGCCGACGGCGGGACTCCACTTTACACGGGAAATGCTTTGTTCCCTGCCGCACGTCTTCATTACCCTTCACGTGGGGGCGGGCACGTTCAAACCGGTGAAATCGGATCTCCTGGAGGGCCACCGGATGCATTCCGAGCGGTTTTCCATCTCGGCGGAGGCGGCGGGGGCGATCAATCAAGCCAGCCGGGTGGTCGCGGTTGGCACGACAACGGTTCGCGTCCTGGAAGACCGCATGCAAAAGGAAGAGGCGCTCTCGGCGGGCGAAGGCCGGACGGACATTTTCATTCATCCGCCCTTCGAGTTTCGGGCGGTGGACGCGCTGCTGACGAATTTCCATCTGCCAAAGTCCACGCTGCTGATGCTCGTGAGCGCGTTTGCGGGAAGGGAATTCGTCCTGGAAGCTTACGCCAGGGCCATCGAGCAGAATTACCGTTTCTACAGCTACGGGGACTGCATGTTCATCCGGTAACGCTTGATTCGGTTCCCGGCGCGCGGTAACCTGCCCCCATGTTCGTAGAGCAAATCCGGGACAAGCTCCGGAACGGATTTCAACCGTTTACTTTGCAATTATCCGACGGGAGGAAGTTTCTGGTGCCGCACCGGGACTTTATCGCGCTCTCTTCGAAGGTGGTTGTCGTTATTGACGAGGACGAGATTTCTCACACCATCAATCCGATGCACATTGTTTCCATCGGCGAAGCGGCGCGCAGCGAATAGTCGCTGCGAATCAGACCAAATCCTGGCACGATTTCTTTTGTCCCGCTTTTTTTCCTCGTCAGCGGCTGGCCGCGCGCTCTACAAACGCTCTCCCATTTATGTCCGCCCCCATATTACAGGTCGGGTTGCCGTCCGGCAGTCTTCAGGAGGCGACCTTTGCGTTATTCGCCAAGGCGGGCTTCAACATCACCCTTTCCAGGCGCTCCTATAAGCCGTCGGTGGACGACCCGGAGTTGCGCATCCGGCTGCTGCGGGCGCAGGAAATCAGCCGCTACGTGGAACACGGCTTCCTGGATTGCGGGTTGACGGGGCAGGATTGGATCGAGGAGAACCAGTCGAAGGTCGAATCGGTGTGCGAACTGACTTTCAGCAAGGCGACCCAGGAGCCGACGCGCTGGGTGCTCGCGGTTCCGGAGAATTCCCCCATCCGGTCGGTGAAGGATTTGCAGGGGCGGCGCATCGCGACGGAGGCGGTGCGGTTGACGAAAAATTTCCTGGAGCGAAACGGCGTCCAGGCGCAGGTCGAGTTCAGCTGGGGGGCGACCGAGGTCAAGGCGCCGGACCTGGTGGATGCGATCGTGGAGGTGACGGAGACGGGATCTTCCCTGCTGGCGAACAACCTTCGCATCGTGGAGGTGCTCATGGAATCCCGGCCGCAGATCATCGTCAACGGGGAGGCGTGGAAGGATCCGTGGAAAAAGAGCAAGATCGAGCGGCTGGTTCTGCTGGTGCGCGGAGCGCACGCGGCGCGGGATAAAGTGGGCCTCAAGATGAATATTGAGGAAATCCAGTTGAAGAATCTGCTTGAAGCATTACCCTCCCTGCGCAATCCGACGATTTCGCCTCTTGCGCAGGCTGGCTGGGTTGCGGTAGAAACGGTAATCGATGAAAAGGTGGTGCGGGAGATTATTCCGCGGTTGAAGTCTCTGGGCGCGGAAGGGATCATCGAATATCCCCTGAACAAAGTGGTTTATTGAAGTTCGAAAGTTCCGAATGGGTTCACTCAAGAAAAGACGAAAAGCAAAAATAGCGAAGCATAAGAGGCGGAAACGGATGAAGGAGAACCGTCACAAGAAGCGGTTGCGCTACAAGTCTTAGACGTTACATTAAGCGATGAACTCATCTTGGCCGGAGCGCTTGCCTGGGAGAAGCAAGTGGCGCCAATGGTTTGCCGTCGTCTGTGTCGTTCTTTGCGGGGCGCCTGCGTTCGGCTCGCATCATCGCGACCAGGGCCTTGCCAAGGCCCCCGCGGCGGCTGATTCCCCGCCAAACGGGGATTTGCTGCTCGACGCCGGTGGCGCGCGGGAGGCGGACGCTCTGGCGGCGTATATCGACGGCTTCATCGCGGAAGACAACGCGGACAGCGACACGATGCTGGCGGACTACGAAAAAGTCCTGGCGCTCGACCCCGGATATTCGGACCTCGCGGTGAAGGTCGCGCTCGAACTCGCCCGGCGCGGAGAGGTTGCCCAGGGAATCAACGTCTTGAAGGACTCGATCAAGGCCTCTCCCAAGGAGCCGATGAGCTACCTTTATCTCTCCCAGATCTATTTCAAGGACTTGAAGAAGGCCGATGTCGCGCTGAAATACGCGATGCAGGGTCTCCAACTGGATTCCACGGCTTTTGCCGCTTACGCGGCGGTGTACGACATCTACAACGGCAACGGGCAGCCGAAAAAGGCGGAGGAGATACTGGATCGCGCCTCGAAAGTATCCGTGGAGGATTCGCAATTCTGGCTGCAACTGGGCAGGCTTTACACGGAGCTCCTGCTCAGGCCGGACGGCTCGGCCGCCACGCCCGACGGCTTGAAAAAGATGGATGCCGCCTACGGCAAGGCGCTCGCCTACTCGCGGGGAGACCTCGACACGAAGGACCGCGTGGCGGAGTTCTACTTCAGCTCGCGGCAGTGGAAGGAGGCGATCCCGCTCTTGCGAAGCGTGATCGATGCCCGCGAGAAATCCGAGGAGCCTGCCATCGCAAGCGACCGCAAGCTGCTCGCCCAATGCTACGCGCTCAACGGACAGCGGGATGAGGCCATCGCGGTCCTGCAACTGGCGATAAAGGAGAGCCCTCTTCAACAGGACATGTACGAATTGCTGGGGGATGTGTACGAGAAAAAGGGGAATATCGAAAGCGCGCTGGCCAACTACCAGCAGACCCTTCTCTTGAACCCGACCGTCTGGAGAAACTACGCCATCGTGGCGGAGTTCCAGGCGCGATTGAAGCAATATGACCAGGCGATCGCCACCCTGGGCGAAGCGCGAGCCAAGTTTCCGGAGCGTCCGGAACTGACGTATCAACTGGCGCTGGCGTTAAGCCTGACCAATAGACACCAGGAGGCCGTGACGAAATTCGAGGAAGCGCTGCACGAGGCGGAGAACTATCGCGAAGACATGCTCGATAAGGAATTCTATTTCAATTACGGCGCGGCCGCGGAGCAGGCAGGGCTCCTGGACAAGGCGGCCGATCTCTTGAAAAAGTCGATCGATTTGGACCCGGAGCATTCGGCGGATGCCTGCAACTACCTTGGATTCATGTGGGCTGACAGGGGCGAGCATCTCGACGAGGCGGCGGAGTTGATCCAGCGCGCGGTGGCTCTCGATCCAAATAACGGCGCGTATATCGACAGCCTCGGCTGGCTCTATTACAAGAAGGGCGAACCCGAGAAGGCGCTCCCGCAGCTCTTGAAAGCCGCACGGAACATCCAGCCCGAAGACGCCGTGGTGGACGACCACATAGGCGACACGTATCTGAAACTCGGGAACGCGGCCCAGGCGCTGAGTTACTGGGAGAAAGCCGCCGCGCTGGATCGCGATAACAAGGGCATCGCCGAAAAGATCGAAAACGCGCGGCAGAAGATGACGGCGCATTCGACCACCAGTCCGGAGCCCGCCAAGGGGAATTGAAACGCGGTGCGAGGCGCCTGGGCGGCTGGCACGGCCGCCCCTGCAACGCATGCTAGACCTGGCTTAGCTCGGCGTGCATCTTTTCCATGCAGCTCGGGCAGATGCCGTGGGAGATGTCCGCGCCCGTCTCGGAATGGAGATACTCCTCGATCTGGTGCCAGTAATCCTTGTCGTCGCGCACCCGCTTGCAATACATGCAAATGGGGAGCAAACCCCTGAGTTTCTTTACGTCGGCAAGGGCATTTTCGAGATCCTGGATTTTGGTCGCCAGAGTGCGTTCCAACGCCACCACCCGCTGGCCGACTTTGAGCCGCGCCCGCAGTTCATCCGGGTCGAACGGCTTTATGACGTAGTCATCCGCCCCGGCTTCCAGGCCCGCGGCGATCTCCTCCTTTTGGCTCTTGGCCGTCAACAGGACGAGATACACATAGGAACGATCCGTCCGTTGTCTCACCCGCTTGCACACTTCGATGCCTTCCATCTTCGGCATCATCCAGTCGATGATCGCCAGCGTGGGAGCATTCTCGGATTCGAGAATCGCCATCGCCTCTTCGCCATCCTCCGCCGTGACGACTTTGAAGCCCCAGTTCAAGAGATTCCGTTCGAGAAGGTGCCTCGAAACATAGTGATCTTCCGCGATCAGCACCCGGTTTATTTCAGCACTCATTAAAAATGCAAAGTCGCATTATTTCGCCGTATCGCAAGCGTCTCCATGGGCAGGTCTTTCCCGAGCATCCCTTCGAAGCAACGAAAAAAAGCTCAATCACGGCGGAACTTCACTCATCGCCCAACAGCTTTTTCATGCTGCTCTCGAACCGCGGCATCTTGATTTTTTGCGCCTCCGGAGGCGGAGGGACGGCTGTTGTAGGCCGCGCCCCCGGAGGCACCAGCCGCGCGATCACGCGCCCGCGCCTGGTTATTTCCATCTCCTCCCCCTGTTCGACCTGGCTCAAAATGCGGGAAAGTCCCTGGCGCAATTCCCGGGTGCTTGCCGTTTTCATCGAAGGAGTTTCATGGGGCGCGGAAGCTTACAACGCCAGCGGATGGTTCGGCGCGGGAAGCAACGAAGAGACTTCCACTTCCGTTTCTTTGAGTCCCCCGAGGAAATCCATGAGCACCTTCACTCGCTGCCGGGCCGGAAGGAGGCAGATGACGACCGCCGACATCCCGTGGAACAACCCGCCGGTCAAGGTGACCGAATCCCCCACCTCGATCTTTTCGGGAACGACGAAAGATTCGGCTTCACCCCATGTGGTTTTCAGTTCGTCGATCTCGCGGTCGGGAATAACCGCCCAGACGCCTCCGAAGTTCACGAGGTCGCTGACTCCCATGGCGTACCGGACGCGCCGGAAGCGGATGGGAAGCTCGAAGCGCGCAAAGAGGTAATTTGGGAAAAGCGGTTCGGTTCTCCACGAGGTTCCTCCCCTTGCCGCCCGCCGCACCCGAAGCTGAGGATTAAAGACTTCGATCTCCAGCGCGCGGAGATGGGCAGCCGCCACGTTTTGCCGCCTCGGCTTCGACCGGATGCAAAACCAATTCTCCCCTGCCAGGCGCGAATCCATACGACGCCGCGATTTAAACGGCCGCAAAAGCGAATTGCAAGTTCCGATTCTTCACGGGGGTGCCGCGTCCGGATGTCTTGATCCGTGCGGCTAATGCCCGCATTCTTAATGCTGGCATGAAATCCAGCGTTGGATTCTTTATTTTGTTCTTCGCTTCGACAGGTGCACGTTTATTCGCAACCGACCCCGTGCCCAGCAAGACTATCATTGTTCATGTGCAGGATAGCGACGGCTCGCCGCTCCCTGGAGCTTCAGCCAAAGCGGAGGGGGCAGATATTTCCGCCAGCGTGACTACCGGTTCCGATGGCTCGGCCACGATCCCTTTGCCTGCTGCCCGCCCGCAATACCTGGCTGTCCGGATACAGAAGGATGGCTTTGTTCCCAAGCTCATCGACTGGAGCCTGGATCAACCAAGTTTCATTTTGCCGAGTGATTTCACCGTGAAGATGGAAAAGGCGCACTCCATCGGCGGGGTGGTCAAGAATGACGAAGGAGAGCCCGTGGAAGGAGCGAGGGTGGTTTTGATAATCCGTGGCTCGTCGATGGGCGGCATGGCGCTACAGGTGTTCAATGACATCTGGGAACGGCGCGTAACGACTGACAAGGAGGGGAAGTGGCACTTCGATGAAGCTCCGTCCGATCTGCGCTCTTTGTCCGTCACCTTGGAGCATCCCGATTATGTCAGCAACGAACGATTCGCTTCGCGTCCTGGTGACGACGAGTTCAAGAAACGGACAGCCCTCCTGATTCTGCATAAGGGTATCCCGGTCGATGGGAATGTGACCGATGAAAAGGGCGAGCCGATTTCCGGCGTTGACGTTACGTTTGGAGAATCCGGCAGCGATTCGACTTCTTATCCCACCGCCAGAACCGATGCTGGCGGTCATTTCCATTTTGGAGGGCTATCGATCAAGAAAATTTTTAACGATGCCCCAATCCTGACTTTTTCCTCGCCAAATTATGCCCCCGAAATGGTCGAACTCCAAAACACATCGACTGCTCAGGCTCTTAAAGTCCAGCTAAGGCCGGGCAAGCGTTTGCAGGTTCGCTTCACCGACAAGCAGGGGCAGCCGGCTAAGGATGTGACCCTATGCGCCGATCATTGGCGCGGGCATCGTCCTTTCGGCAGCATCCGTTTTCAATCCGACAACGACGGCAGGATTGTCTGGGATCACGCGCCGGGCGATCCCATTACTTATGCGTTGCTGTCGGACACTTTCCAGAATCAGGATCTCATTTTGCAACCGAAAAACGAGGCGCAAACGGTCCAACTGAAGCGGCCAACGGTTGTCTCGGGGCGGGTGCTGGATGCGACGACAAAGCAATCCATCACCGATTATAATCTCATCTCCGGCACTTACTTTCCCGAAAAACATCCGTTTTGGTCGAGTTGGGCTCGGGGAGCCGCACTTCATATCAAAGCCGATTTCTACCGTTACGTTTTTTCTGGCCCGGCGAGGATGGGAAGTCCCGATGGGTCAGGAACGGAGGGCTTTCACCGTATTCGGATTGAAGCGCCGGGCTACGAGCCGGCAGTCTCACGTCCCATCGCCAATGATGAGGAATCGGTTTCCATCGATTTTCAGCTCAGACCCGCGACGGCCATTCATGGCGTGGTCAAAGCGGACGACGGCACTCCGGTCAAAAATGCACAGCTCGTAGTCGCCGGACCCGGCAATGCCCTGCAAATCATCAATGGCGTTTGCCAGAGCAAATGGGATCAACTCACCGTGAATACGAATGACCAAGGTGAATATGAGCTGCCGCCACAAGAGGAGGATTTTCCCATTGCGATCATTCAGCCTGAGGCGGGTTACTTCACTACCACGTACAGTGCTTTGAAAACTGCTCCGAACGTGAAGCTTCTGCCCTGGGGTGAAATTAATCTCGCAACGACGGCACAAAATGACGCCAAGCCCCGATACTATGTTCGATACGCGCGTGAAGATGAAGCCTCTTATCAGAAAGAACGGATTCACTTTGAAGTCTATGAGCCGAGCGGATTTCAAAACGGCATGGTCATCTTCAAGCAACTCGTGGCAGGCCCTTTGAGAATCGGGAAGTTTGGAGGAGCGATCAATGAAGGGCAAGTCGTCCAGGTCGAGAATGGCAAGACGACCCACGTCGATTTGAAGACGGGAAAAAATGCGGTCATTGGCAGGATTTCCATGCCGCCGGGCGCTTCCGCCGACTCTCCATTAACCATTCTTCGTCTTCGGCCTGTTGTTCCCGATCCACCCTATCCGCCGAACTTTACCAAGGACAAGGACCAACGTCGGGCCTGGGTTCAGAAATGGATAACGACGCCGGAAGGCAAAGCATACGAAGCCAGGGCGGGAGAGATTCCATTTACTTTGGATGCCAGAGGCAACTTCCGCATCGATGATGTTTCTCCGGGAAGTTATCAACTGATCGCCGTTTTCCTACGCTCCTTGCCAAGTGGGCCGGAAGCAAAAGCCGACGTCCTTGGTGCGGTCCAACGCAAGTTTGAATTCACGAATGCGACGGCCGATTACGACTTGGGAACCCTACCCGTTCAGACGGATGTCCATTAGTTAGCTTCCCCCCTGCAGCGGTGTTGTTCCTTAGGAGCGCTGCGCCTCATCTTCGCTCAAAACGTCCAGATAGCGGGTGTAGGAAAACACCCGATAACGGGTTTTGCCGGAGAGTTCGCGAAGAATTCCGAGTTTGACCAAGTGCTTGGCTGACGCATGCAGCGTCGGAATCGATATTTTCAGTTCGCGATGGGCTTCGGGCACCGATCCGATGGGCCGTTTTTGAAAGAAGTGGTGAAGTTCGAGAGCGGAGCCGGAGGCGCGGCCAATGGTTTTGATTCGCGCCCGGTCTTCGTCGAAAAGCTTGAGCAGCTTGCTGGCGGTGGCAAAAGCCTGATTGCCAGTAGTGGCCACCCCTTCGAAAAAGAAATTCAACCAAGCTTCCCAATCGCCGGCTTCGCGAGCGTTTTGGAGTAGATCGTAGTAGAGGTTGCGGTGGCGTTTGAAAAACAAGCTCAGATAGAGCAAGGGCTGTTGCAACGCTCCTTCCACGCAAAGGAGAAGCGTGATGAGCAATCGCCCCACCCGGCCATTGCCGTCCAGGAACGGGTGAATGGTTTCAAACTGAACGTGCGCCAGAGCCGCTTTAACCAAGGTCGGTGTCTTTTCCGGCTGGTCATGCCAAAACTTTTCCAGTGCGGACAGGCAGTCCGGAAGCCTGTCCGGTGGAGGCGGCACAAAACGCGCGTTGCCAGGCCGGGTGCCACCGATCCAGTTTTGGCTGGTCCGAAATTCGCCGGGAAGCTTTTGGCTGCCGCGACCCTTGGAAAGAAGAATGGCGTGAAGCTCCTTGACCAGTCGCAAGGAAAGGGGAAAACCTTCCCTTATTCGTTTTAAGCCGTGCTCCAGGGCCGCCGCGTAGTTGGATACTTCCTGGACGTCATTGAGAGGTACGCCAGGGGCTTGTTCGTTTTCGAAAAGCAGCAGGTCTGATAGGGAAGATTGTGCCCCTTCGATTTGGGAGGATAGAACCGCTTCCTTCCGGACATAGCTGTAAAGGAAGATGCTGGTATCGGGCAACAGGGAAGCAATACCGTCCAAGCGTCCCAGCGCAGTGTTGGCTGCCGCAAATTGAGCCTGGAGTTCCGCGGACCAAACCAGAAGAGGTCGAGGGGGCAGCGGATTGGGGACGAAGGCGCGGCACACTTCTCCCACCGTCGAAGTGGTGACATACTCTCCCGATGGGCCTCGTTTCACAGGGGGAAATCTAGCCTTTATCCTTAACGACGCCAATCTTTAAGTTAAGGATATACCATTATTCTTAATTACATGTCTCGTTGCGTTAAGGTTGCGCGGTGACGGCATGAATTATGCCTCACGCGGATGCATCAGCGCGGTTTTCCCGCTGGAGCCTGGAGGGCGGCAACCGCTGCTCAAGACGATAAGCGGTTGGACTGAACCCGACTACGCGGCGGAATTGCTTGTTGAAATATTGAGGATCGGGGATGCCCACACGGCCCCCCACCTCCTTGATGGGAAAGTTGCTGGAAAGAAGGAGGTGCCGCGCCAGTTCCATGCGCCGGAGCAGGAGGTAACGCGGGATCGTCATGCCGCAGCGCTGCCGGAAAAGCCGCGCGACGTAGTCGGCATTCAACCCGCTCTGGGCGGCTAGTTCCGGAACGGTGATTTGCCGGTGGAGAGAGCCGTCCATTACCTGGCGGAGCCTGGCCAGCGATTCCTCCGCCAGACTGTTCCTCGCCAGGGTGGAACGCGAGCGGCTTTGGACGTGAAGCCAGAGGAGCAGTTCCAGCAAGGCGGCCGAGGCGGCAACCGACGAGGGAGAATCGCCACGGTCGCCGGCGCGCCGATAGTGATCGATAATGCACACGATCCGTTCCCGCGCGGAGACGGCCCGCGGGCCGAGATGAAAATGAAGCGGCAAACGAAAACGCGCGCCCCTGGTCTCCGGGCGCGCCGAATCAAAATGAATGCAGAGGTGGTGGCCGCTCCTCGGCAGATCGTAGCGCGATTCCACGTGAGGCGGTGACAAAGTGACATCTCCGGGCCGCAGCCGGATGAGACTCTTTCCAATCCAGAGCTTCCCCTCATAATCATGGAGGTGCAGGGCGCACGTCGGATCCGAGTAGGCGATGTTGCACGCCGGCACATCCATCGGAAAACGTCCCGCGGTAAGCCCCGCCGGCAAATGGCGCATCGGCAACAGCAGGTAGGAGGACATGCAAAAAACTACCAGTAATCCCGCCTAATTCCAATGGTGATCCTGACATCGTATCATTAAGCTATCCCTTGAAAGACACCACAACCTCAAACCCCATCCCCATCATGACATCCATCCAGGAATTCTATAACGAACAAGGCTACTATCACGCGCGCGGCCTCTTTTCTCGCGAAGAAATGCGCCCTCTCGAGAACGATTTCGATCACATCGTCCACCAACTCACTGCGAGCGGAGAAGGGGTCCAGGTGCGCTGGACTGGAGAAGCCATGGACAAGCTCGGCGCGAAGGGCACCTCGCTCGTGCACACCCACAACGTCCAGAAATTTTCGGCGCTTTGGCTCCGCGCTTTTCTGAATCCCCGTTTCCTGGAAGTGGCCCAGGCTATCCTCGGCCCGGATGTCATCCTTCATCACAGCAAACTTTTCCAGAAGCCCGCCGAGAAAGGCGCGCCGTTCCCGATGCACCAGGATTGGTCGTATTTTCCGTCGGTGCTCAACACGATGATGGCCGGCGTCATTCACGTCTCGGCCGCGGACGACGAGATGGGGTGCCTGCGGGTCGTGCCGGGCTCCCATAAATTGGGACGCATCGAGAAAAGCGACGGGCAAACCAGCGCGAAGGTCAGCGATCGCTATCCCTTGGAGGAGGCCCTCGCGGTCGAATGCGAACCGGGAGACGTCGTCTTCTTCCACTATTATACCCTGCACGGTTCCAAGCCCAACCGGTCGAACAAGATCCGCAAGACCGTCCTGGTGCAGATGTATTCGGGGGAGGACCAGATCGTGGAGGGGAACCTCCATCCAAATGAACGGCTGGTTCTCTCCGGCTGGAACAGCCACATTTCGCGGACCGAGGCGGGCAAACTCACCGGGCCGAACGGATAGATTTTTCTTTTTTTCGAGCGAGGAAACAGCGACTCTTTTCGTTGAAGAGAAATCGGATCGACCCGATCAGTGAGTTCCTGTCACTATCAAAGAGTTCCTGTCACTATTTATCCCCATGAAAAGTTCCCCGCCCCCTGTTCTCAAACAATTCGCCGGACTTTGGACGCTCACGAAGCAGCCCACCGCCGCCAAGGAATGGTCCTTGGATGAAAAATTCAAGCAGGCGAAAAAGGCCGGATTCGACGCCATCGGAGGCGGCGCCATGCCAGAGGTCGTTCCGCTTTGCCAGAAATACGGACTCGGTTATGTCTGCTACATCGACGGAAACAGCAAGAGTTACCGCGAGAGACTGGAGGCGGCCAAAAAAACGGCGCCGGCGCGTATCAACGTGCAGGTCTGCGATCACGACACTCTCCCGAAAGAGGCGGTGGCCGTTTGGTTAAAGCTGGAGGCGCAGGCGGAAAAAATGGGGTTGGAGGTCGATCTCGAAGTGCATCGCGACACTTGCACCGAGACGCCCGAGAAGGTTTATGAAATTGCCGCTCTTTACCAAAAGGCGACCGGCAGGAAGATCCGATTCTGCTGGGATTTCTCGCACATCTCCGTCGTGAAACACCTCAATCCGCCCTACGCGGCGCGGCTCTTGGTGCGGCCCGACCTGGTTCAGCTTGCGCGGCAATTTCACTTTCGTCCGTTCAACGGACACCACTGCCAGGTTCCGGTGACGGACGGGAAAGGGCACGATAGCCCCGAACTAAAGCCCTATCTTGAATTTCTCGATGCGACGCTTGCCTGCTGGCTCGCGGGAGCCAAAGGCGGCGAAGTCCTCTATGCCTGCCCCGAGCTTGGCCCCTACGACTACGCTCTGACCTGCTTTCCCAACGTCTGGAAAGACGCCGTTTATCTGCGCGCCAAAACGGAGGCGCTGTGGAAGGCGAATCTCCTCAAGTGGGGCAAGTAGCCGGGAACTGTTCAAGCCGACGCGCGCTGGTTTGTTTCGCCTTCTGGGCTTCGTTATTGCTCGGCGCGGCGCATGGGGAGCCGGCGAATGAAAAGCCGGTGATGGACGGTCCGGAAGGGCGGCGCGCTTTCGATGAACTGGCCAAATGTTATGCCAGCAACAAGGGTTGGCGCGATTACAAACCCGCGTTGGCTGATCTGAAGAGCCGCGATGCCTCCACGGCTCAACGGGCGGGGAACTATATCCTGGCCTTGTTGGAGCAGAGCTTCGCCGATGAATCCAATGGCCGGGCAAGTTGGAATCCGACTCCGTTTGCCAATGCAGGGCCGGATAACAAGGCGAACGATTTCCGGCGGACTCTGGCCGGGGATTTCGGTGCTGCCGCCTCCTCGGAAGGAGCACTGGCCGCCGCGCTCTGGTTGATCGAGAAGGACCCTCTCGATGACAACGAGGAAGCCGGGATGCGCGTGCTGCCGCGCATTCATTCGGATGCGGCGGATAACGCTTTGGGTCGGATCATCGAGGAGGTCCATCCCAACAGGGAGATTCTTGCGACTGCGATCCATGAAGCGGGAACGCGGCATTTGACTCCATTCAAGGACGGCGTCATCGCGCTCGAACAATCCTACCGTGCAACCGTACGGGAAGCGGCGGTCAAAGCAGCCATGCAGTTGGGTGAAACAAAGCCGCTCCCTTACGATCCGGCGAAGGCGTTTTCGCCCCGCGTCCTTGGTCTTCTCAAAGTCACGTTGGAAAGAATCCAAACCCCCGTGCCCGCCGATGCCCAATGGATGGACGGCATCGCGCAACCGGACTGGAGTCCGGGCAAGCCTTACCCCGTCCACGGTTGGCTGCTGAGCCGGGATGAAAAGAGCGTCACCTATCTCGATGTCTTTGGCCGTGTCCAGACCGTCTCGCCTGACACGGTTCAGTTCACTCCGGGCAGCCTCGAAAAAACCGCGAAAGCCTGCGCCGGCCTGCGCGCGATCATTCAAACAGAGAAAGCAAAAATGGCCGAGATCGAGGCAAGTGCCGCCTATCGGGAGTTCAAGTCACCGAAGTGGAAGGAAGCGAATACCGAACACCGGCAACTTTGGCAGGATATGGAGGATCGGCTCAAGGAGATGACGACCTACTTTACTTTCATCAATCCGAATGGCGGAAAATTCCTTCATCTCCCCGAAATGACCGTGTCGGCGTGGTGTTGGCAGCGCGGCGACCTTGCCGCAACCGCCGCTGTTCTTTTCCCCTGTTATGAAGCGGCGCGTGATGACCGCTGGCTCGATTGGTCCTCACGCGATGACATCGGTAATATCTATAACCTCGACCTGCTGCAGAAATTTACGGTGGACCGAAATTACCCCGCCGCCGCCGCGCTCGCCACGCATCTCGGCAAGCCCGCATTCGACGGCTATGTCTACCAGGCTCGTGCCAGGGAGCTCGCCGCACAGCTTGCGGTCCGTTCCGAGGATTTTACCACCCTCACACTCCCAAGTCCTGCCGATTGGACGAAAATAAAGACAAGGCTCGACCGCTCCCAACAGATTGTCTGGCTCGCCTCGCGCCTCAGGCTGCTTCACTGCATCAACCCCGATTACGAGGAGATCCAATTCGCCCAGGCATACCCTCACGACCACACTCCGCCCGGCGCGCCTGAAGTCATCAACCCCTACACCGAGCTTCTGCAACTCAACCTCACCCCCGACGATCTGCTTATCCTCGCGCCGTACGCCGCCGACGAGGAGTACGCGCTCAGTTACACCTTTTATAAGGATTGGATTCCCGAGCGAGGCTTGTGCCGTGTCTCATGGGCCGTGGGTGATCTCATCAACCACGTTGCCGGTTTTGCCCTCGTTCGTAACACCGAAGACGGCATCGCCTTCGAGCACGGCAGCGAATCCAGCCTCATCGCCGACCTTCAAGCCTGGGTCGCCGCGCACCACGGTGACACGCCGGACAAGCTGATCGCCGGGACGCTCCGCACCAGTAACAATTGGAACGATCTCAAGCAAGCCGCGATCCAGGCCCTCAAGATTCATCATGTGGAGGTCCTCGGCGTACTCGCGGATCGCCTTGAATCCCTGTCGAAAAATAACCCCAAGGCCAAGTATCAGGAGAGCGATTTCGTCCACCTCTTCTACAGTTCGCACGCGCCTATGGTCGATCATGCCCGCCAGTGGGTAAAGTCTCCCTACCCGGATGTCCGCCTCTGGGCCTCATTGATTTTGGTGCGCGACGGCGATGTCGCTCACGATGAAGGATTCGATACCCTCGAACCGATTCTCCGCGGCGATGACGCGGTTGAAAGGTATGTCGAAGCCGCCCCCACGCTTCTCGCCTCACCCTCGCCCCGCGCCCGCACGCTTGCAGCCGCCCTCTTCGGGCGCATCAACCCGCACTCCCACGAGGGAAATGATTTGTCGATGAATGAGATGTTCAAACTCTACTTCTTCGCCGGACGCCGGGAGTGCCTCGACTTCCTCCTCGCGGCGCTCGATGATTACACTGTCGATCCCAATTCGCACAACGTCTCGGGCGATCCCATCTACCTTACCGAAAATATCGCCTTCTGGCTCGGCACATGGGGCCGGGGCTTGATGGGGGCTCCCAGGACGGAAGCCGAAATACGGAAATATCGCGCGAGGTTGAAGGATTGGCTTACCGGCCAGTTCGCGCTCGTCGAGCAGGGCAAAGGCCGTCCTCGCGCGCAGCCCTTCGTGGATGAATACGAACAATACCTTCTTCCGGCGCCTGTTCGTCACCTCCGGCCCGACGAGTCCATGGGACAGGATTAGCCCCTACTTCGCGGCGCCCCACGTGTGCTCCAGGTAATCCACCCGGCCGGAGCCGACGTGGTAGGCTTCATACTCTTCGGGGTTCTTCTGGTAATATTTCTGATGATGTTCCTCGGCGGGCCAAAACTTCATGGCCGGCAGAATGACGGTCGCGATCGGTTTGCTGAATTTGCCGGAGTTCGCAAGCCGGTCTTTCGAGGCCTCGGCTTGCTTCTTCTGCTCCTCGTTCAGGTAGTAAATCGCGGTCGTGTACTGGTGATCGTGATCGGAAAATTGGCCGTCTGTCTGCGTGGGATTGATGTGGCGCCAGAAGACATCCAGCAATTCGTCGTAGGTTACCTTCGAGGGATCGTAGGTGACCTCGATCGATTCCCGATAGCCCGTCTCCCCGGTGGAAACCAGTTCGTAAGTGGGGTTCGGTTCCTTCCCGCCCGTGTAACCCACGAGCGTCGAAGCGACGCCCTTCACCTTGTCGTACGGATCCTGCGCGCACCAAAAACAGCCCATGGAGAAAACGGCTTTTTGCAGGGCAACATTTGGGGCCGCGCTTTCCTCCCCCGCGCGGCAAGGGACGTTCACGGCAACGGCAAAAAGTGTGGCAAAAAGGAGGGCGAGGTTTTTCATCATTCAACAAGAGTCTTCCCGGGTCGGATTTGTTCCATTTTTAAATCGTATGGTGTGACTCTTCTGTGTGTGCTCCCGCTTCAACCGGAAAATTGGCAAGCTGTCCCACGCGCCGATATGGAATAACAAATTCTTAAAAATATGATTGCTGATAAACCTAATATCTATTACAATTATCGCCACTATTTATGGAACCTGACCGCCGCATGATCTTTTGTCCCAACTGTGGGCAAGCATGCCTTTTCCGCAAACGTAAAATGGACCACCATTTCCATATGGCCCTCAGTTTGGGAACCCTGGGGCTCTGGGGACCGGGATGGTTGGGTTTAGCGCTTCACCACGTATCGAAATCGTGGAAATGTGAGACATGCGGAAGACGGAATCTTGGATATTTGGACTGGCTCTGGCGACGAAAACGCGCGCGCATTCGAGAACGGCGGACTTTCCAGTAACTGCCCATTCTTAAAACTGGCTCCAGCGGTAGGATTCGGCAGTTCTATCTCGCTTGTCATGAGGGTCGGGCGGCGTAGCGCCCCTTGTTCCAAAATTGGCAAAGCCCCGGAACTAATACTTGGCCGGCGTCGCGGTTGGCGGTTCGTCCGCGTGGCAATGGCGTGGGGTGAGATTCTAACTGATTTCGCATGGACTATCTAAACTCTCTTTCTCAAGAATTCGAAAACCACCTGACCAATAAGCGCCGTTGCCAAAGCGATGATGAAGTTGGCCGGTGTGACAATTGCTTGGATCGCCCACAACAAACCGTTGGTGTGTCCCGCCCCTGATGCCGTATATTGTCCCATTAAGAGATTTGAATAAAAAAGGAAGACGATGAAGGCGACTTCTATCACTGTTCTCCAGATAGGAGCCATTTTTCTGATACGTGTCATTTTCCTGTCTGATTCCATATTCATTTCATGACGCTTTAAAGCACCTGTCGCATTCTGAGTCCAGTATTTCCGGAGCAAGTCGTTGCGATTCGGGAAAGCGCGGTGCGTTTACGAGACGGCTCGGAATGGCAGCCGCCGTCCTAGTGCAATGTAACCGATGAACCGGCTACGGATGGATTCTTTGTTTTGGATTGGAGTAAGACCATTTAATTGGAGTGGCTGTTTTGTTGTAATGACGGATGTAGCGCAGGAGTTTGGAGCGCAGGT
>Ga0302324_100006804_pt1 | contig 24490 bp, 26 predicted proteins | sample Palsa_T0_1_FD_201949 | JGI IMG/M metagenome (GOLD analysis project Ga0302324, IMG submission 201949) | Peat permafrost microbial communities from Stordalen Mire near Abisko, Sweden - Palsa_T0_1 | ecosystem: Environmental > Terrestrial > Soil > Palsa > Peat permafrost | place: Sweden: Abisko... | reverse complement strand
GACCCGTTCCCAAACATAAATCCAATTCCTTCCACCGCTTCTCACTCATACATTTCAACCTCGCCAGGGGAATACGATGTGCATAGGCTCTCCCAAGCCCGTCCTACTGTGGACACCCGAAACGAATTGTGTGACGATACCGGGACACGTAGCAGGAATTGACTCACAGAGGAGGCTTTCCATGGAACGGCGAGAATTTCTGGCTTCTTCGCTTGCGGCATCGGCGCTGGCAATCACCGCGCCAGGGAGCGCCCTCGAAGCGGCCCAGGGAACCATGGCCGCGAGAGGCCGCGAGTTCTATCAGCTCCGCCGGTACCACATCAACGCCGGCCCGCAGAGAAAACTTTGCGACGATTATTTCCGCGACGCGCTGATCCCCGCGCTGAATCGCCTGTCGATCTCCCCGGTTGGCGTTTTCGATCTTACAATTGGCCCGGATACGCCGTCGATCTACGTGCTAATGCCTGGCGCTTCCGCGGAAATGGTTGCTACCGTGGAGACTCGACTGAATCAGGACGCGGACCACACTAAAGCCGGCGCGGCGTTCCTGAACGCGCCCGCCAAGGAGCCCGCCTTCGACCGCATGGATAGCACATTCCTGCAAGCATTCGACAAATGGCCGAATCTGGTCCTTCCCAAAGCGGCGGCCACGCACGGCACGCGCGTATTCGAGTTGCGCATTTACGAAGGCGCGACCGACCAGGACCACCGCCGAAAAGTGGAAATGATGCAATCAGGCGAAGCGGAAATTTTTGCCAAGAACGGCTTCGAGCAGATTTTCTACAGCGAAACGCTCATCGGCCCGCGCCTGCCAAGCCTGACTTACATGCTCTGTTTTGACAGCTTGGCCACACGCGACAAACAGTGGGCCGCCTTCCGCGCTTCCGACGATTGGAAGGCCTACTCGACGCAGCCCAAATACGCCTTCGAGCCGATCGTCTCCAACGTCACCAATCTGATCCTCACGCCCACGCCGTATTCGCAGGTTTAAGTAGAACAGCCACTCATGGCTGTTCGGGTTTTGCGATCGTAGCTGCGTTAGACGGCCTGCGTGCGATTTGCAAAACCGCACAGCCAAGAGTGGCTGTGCTACTTGACCCGGAAAACCGCGACCCTCACTTGTTATACAGATAGAAGCGCGATGCAGAGAACCCCATGAGTGGCGACGCCGCAAACCTAGCCCTGCCACTCTCGCGCTTATCGACCGGCACGAGCGAGGCGACGACTCTGTATCGCGAACTGCGCAAACCGTTGCTGCGATACCTGGTGTGCCTGGGGCTTTCGAGCGATGAAGCGCAGGACGTAGTGCAAGACGCTTTTCTGATCCTGCACCGGCACCTGGCCTCGGGCGGTTCGCAGGAAAATATTCGAGGCTGGCTGTTTCGCGTGGCGCACAATCAGGCCAGAAACCGCCAGAATCGTTACGACCGGAATTTCAGCGCGCCCGGCGATGCGGAATTGCAAGCGGCTTCGCACGAGGAGACCCCGGAACGCGCCGTGCTGGAGAAGGAGAAATTCCAGCGCTTAGGAAAAGCGATTCGCCTGTTGACCGCGTCCGAACGCGAATGCCTGCTCCTGCGCGCCGCGGGATTGCGCTACCGGGAAATCGGCGAAGTTTTGGGGATCGCGACATCGACAGTGAACGACACGGTGGATCGCGCCGTCAAAAAATTAGCGGAGAAATGCAATGTGTGAATTTTCGGAAAGGTTGGTCGCCTGGCTGGACCGCGAGCTTTCCTTCGAGGAAGCCGCCGAGGTGGAGCGGCACTTGGAAGGCTGCTCGGAATGCCGGAGCGGCGTCGACGCGTACGAGCGAGCCAGCGGTGAATTTGGCGCTTATTGCGATGAGATCATGGAATCGCAGGCGCGCCGCGGGACAACTACTCTAGTGCAGGCGGCGGTAGCGGTAGGCGCTATGGCCGCCATCATGGGCCTGGTCCTGGCATTGCCGCGAACGCGCGTCGAACCCCCCGCGTTTCATCGTACGCAGGCAGTGGCAGCGGTTTCCCGTGCCATCGTCGCGGGAGGTATTCCCGCTGTTGCGACGCCGATCCAGAGAGTTCATCGGCGGCATCCGCCCACGCCCGCGCGAAATCAGATTGCAAACTCTGGGGCCGCTCCTGGCCAGCAGTCCTACACTTCGCCGGAGGAAACCGCGATTCAAATCGCGATTCCCGCCGATGAAATGTTTCCGCCGGGCGCAGTTCCTGAAGGCATGCATTTTGTCGCGGACCTCACCATTGCGGCGGATGGATCGGCCGAACGCCTCCGCCTGAGCCCGCGGCTTGCGGGAATTGAGAGGAGCACGAATCAGCCATGAAACGCGCACTTATTTTCATCGCTCTTTTAACAATCGCCCCTTGTGTGTTCGCGCAAGAGGGCGGGAACGCGGTCTTCTTTCAGAACGCCGGACCGGTTACGACCGTTGGCGCGGGCGTAATCGGAAGAGGCCCCGGCGCGCCAATCCAGGGCGCGCCCTATTCCGCCACGATCACCAACGAAAATATCCAAACCCTGAGCGATGGAACGCATATCACACAAACCAGCACCGGGAACGTGGCGCGCGATTCGCAAGGCCGCACACGCCAGGACGCATCCTTACCCTCAATTGGCAATCTATCCGCCTCCGACGCGCCGCATCTGGTCTTCATCCAGGATCCCGTGGCGCAGACCGCCTACACGCTAAATTTGACGGATAAAACGGCGCAGAAAATGCCGGCTCCTCCCCCGAACGGCGGTGGCTCCGGGCCGGTGACCACCCACAGCCAAGTGATGCTGCAAATGGGAGGCGCGGCGCCCGCTGGCGGCGCTCCGCCTCCTCCGATCATGATGCAGCGAACGTTTATCGCCAATCCCGATCAGGGCCAAGCCAACACCGAGGATCTCGGCTCGCAAACCATGGAGGGCGTCCTGGTGAATGGAGTGCGGACGACGCGCACGATTCCGGCGGGAGAAATTGGGAATGACAAGCCCATCAGCATCGTCACGGAGGTGTGGACATCGCCCGACCTGAAAACGATCGTCTACAGCAAGCGGAGCGACCCGCGAATGGGCGAGCAGACGTTCCAGCTAACGAACATCGTGCGGTCGGAGCCTGATGTTTCGCTGTTCACGGTCCCGCCCGATTTTAAAATTGTCGACGGCCCTCAGAATGTCATCTACCGCTCGAACCAATAGAAATCAGTGGAGCAGGCTTCAGCCTGTGAGTTTTGGTCTTTGTAAGGCCAAAACCCCACAGGCTGAAGCCTGTTCCACTTGTTGCGTGAACTAGAAAAAAGCAACATCCCCCATCGGATAGTGCCGCCGATTGCGCGTCCACAGTTCCAGCTTGTGGATCGACACCGTCGCGGCGATCAGCGCGTCTCCCAATTCCACGCAATGGCTTTTCGCGAACTGCCGCAGATATTCTCCCGCGCGCACCCCGATTTGTGAATCGATCGGCACGCAATGGATCGCCGCAAAGAGGGCTTCGAGCGTGCGGTGCTCTTTCGGCCGGGCGCCGTGCCGGAGCTCGGCCACGGTGACAGGAGAGCAGAGAAGGGGAACCTGGCCCCGGCTCAACTCATCCCAGCGAGCGAGAACATCCTGGTCCCTGGCCCGCGAGACTTCGATCAGGATGTCCGAGTCGATCAGAACGGGTTTCAACGCGCGATTCTCCCGAGGCGCTTCCCTTTCCGGAGACGGCGCACATACGCAGTCGAATCGCGCAAATCCTCACGGTCTTTCCGCAAGCCGACAAACGCCTGCATCGCCTGCCTGCGGCCCACGGGCGAGCTTCCATATTTTTCGCGGACCGCTTGCCGGACCAGTTCCGAAATCGACGTTCTCTGCTGGCGGGAGCGGATGTGCAAGACCTTCCAGATGTCTTCGTGCAAGTAGAGTTGGGTGCGTTTCATGATGTATATTATACATCACTTCGATTCTCTTCTTTAGGGCGAACTGCCCGGCCAGGATTCAGAAACTTGTGGCCAATTTGTTTCGTATAAATGCAACGCGTGGCGCCGGCATCTCGCCGGCGATTTCGACCGTTTCCCACGGCGCAAAAACGCCGGCAAGATGCCGGCGCTACGAAACTCCTGCCTGCGGGAAAAACACGTGGAAACGCGTGCCGCGAGGGGTGTTTTCTTCCAGGCGGATCGTGCCGCGATGGTCGTCCACGATTTTGGCGACGATGGAGAGGCCGAGGCCCACTCCGTCTTTTTTCGATGTAAAAAAAGGATTGAAAATTTGCTCGCGCAATTCAGGCGGCACGCCGGGGCCGGTGTCTTCGACGCTCACGCCGACGCCAGCCTGTCCATTCGCGACTTCAGGCGCGATCGACAACCGAAGCGTTTTCTCGAGCGAGGAGTCTTGCGCTTGCATAGCTTGGAATGCGTTGGTGATCAGATTGACGAATACCTGCTCGCAGAGCTGCGGGTCGGCCGGAACTTCGGGCAAGTTCGGAGCGTAGCGGCGCTCGATTTTCACGCCTGCATCCGGGAAGGAAGCGGTCGCCGCATCGAGCGCGCGATCGACGATTTCGGAAATCCGCTCGGGATGCAAATCGAGCTTCAAGGGCCGCGCGAAATCGAGGAAGCGCACCACCAAGGCGTTCAGCCTGTTTACTTCGGAGGAAATATATCCAGCGAGCTCGGCCACGAGCGGTTCGGACCCCGCGACTTTCCGGTTCAGCATGTCCGCCGAGCCTTTGATAACGCCCAGGGGGTTGCGGATTTCGTGCGCCAGGCCGGCGGAAAGTTGCCCGAGTGCGGCCAAGCGCTCGGCGCGGCGCGCGTCAGCTTCGGCGCGGCGCAACTGGCGATTGGTCTCCTCCAGTTTTTCCGAAAGATCCTGCAATCGCTGGACCTGGCGGCGGTTTTCCACGGCAAAACGGTTCACCAGGATGGCCGCGACAAAAAAGAAAAGCACCCGGATGGTGAGGATGTTGTAGCCCTCCGGGGTGACGTCATATTCCTGCAAGGCCGGATACAAGAGAGAGAGGTAGGCGAGCGAAGCGGCCGCGGTCCAGGCCAGCGCGCCGAGCGTCTCGAAGTACATTGCGGCGCTCACCACCGGCAAAAAGAAAATGGGAAAGTAGCTGCTATTGATTCCGAACTCGCCGGTGTGCTCAAGCAGCAGGGTGGCCAAGAGGATTTTGATGATCACGCTGTAAGCCGGGCCGCGCTTGGGCAGTTGGCGGACCACCCAGCCCTCAAAAAGCTGATACACGACGATGGCGAGCAGGACCAGTTGTTTGTGGATTTCGTCGACCGGGGGGAGAAGCGCGAGCCCGCCCAAAAAGACCAGCCAAATCAGATCCATCCAACTCAGACGAAGGTCACGAATTGCGGATCGTTCGCGGTCCAGCATTCAGCAAGGCTCCGCCAAAGTCTAACACGAGCCCCGGTGGCGCGGCCTTCAGGCTGCGGGTTTTTGGGCCGGAAAAAAAATCAAAATCCACAAGCTTGAAGCTTGTGCAACCGGGAAGAGGGCGAACCGCAAATTCGTAGCATTCAGAAATTTTACTGCACGCGCTGGGGTCGCGATTCGGTGTCGACGAGGGCTTCAAAAATGGCCAGGACGTGCCGGCGGTAATCGACCATGCGGGTGAAGACGTCGCGCAGCGTGGGGTCTCGCTCGGATTCGCGATGCCACTTCAGGAGTACCGCGGGAGGGACCTCGATATCCCGGCGAAGTTCCTCGGCGGAATGCCCGCGGAGAAATAGCCCGTAGAAGAAGGCCGCTTCCCGCTGGGGGAAGTCGAAGTCGTGCTGGGTTTCGTCCGCCGCGTTGGCGGCGGCCAGCAAAGTCGTGTTGGATACAGTCTGCATCAGCATTAAGAGACAGAAAGGGAAGTTTACCGGAACTTTTCCCGGCGTCAAGTAGCATGGCAAAGAATGTACCTTACTTTAACCATGCGGGACCCGGTGGTTCCCCCCAACGCCGATTCGATGCGGCATCAGTAGGACGGGCTTCAGCCTGTCGGGGTTTTCGCTCAAGCAATTTCAAACCCACAGCTTGAAACGTAACCTACTGAAATTAAATGGTTTGCAGGATCATCACATCACGAGGTGATCTTAGAGGGAGCAGATATCGCCGCCTCCCACCACTATCCATTGAGCGAGCCGTAAACACACAGCTCACCGGGGATGTTTGAGGAAATTGAAACCGGCCTATCCCAATTTTCCCGGTTGCCGCGCGGACCGGACAAATTCGCGCAGCGCCGAGACGTTAGGCCCGTAAGCTCCAATTCGGGCCGCGTCGACGGGCAAGCCCAGCCGCTCCGCCGCTTCCATATTGATCCCGGCATCGTCGAGTTCGGAGAGGCTAAAGCCAACTGCGGGAAGCACACGCTTCGTCCCGCTCGGATAAACCGGGCGTGGCGGCCGCCGCCTCTGCCAGGGCTTGCTTGCGATTGCGAAGAACTGGTGCCAATCGTTCTTGTCCCACATCGCTCGCTCCCGCGTCTCGGGGACCCAGGACGCTCTGACCCTCTAACAGTCTGATGCGCCAACTACCCTTGCGGTCGCTTCCCGTGGCCGTTCCCGTGGTTTCTGGGTATAGCAGTGGCCTGCGTTCGGGTATACGACACAACCGGAACGGCGTCCATACTAGACTGCGGAATGTTTCAGTTGCGTTGCGAAAGAGAAATTATCGGGTTGGACGGAAAAGTCTGTATGGGATGGTAAGCGGAAGTGCTTCGAACGTTCGCATCCGCGCGGGGGGCAAATCGCTTCACTTGTAACAAACCGCCAAATGACTGTGGACAATGCGCTTGCGGAGGTCTGGGGGCGGCCGACGGTTTCCAACGCGCACGGCGTTGAGCAATCGCTGCGCGCGGCTGGTATACTAGCCAGCACCAAACGCCCTCTGGAGAACCTGTGGAAAAGTCGAAACTCGTCATCGTCGTGCACTACCACGAGCTGTGGCTCAAGGGCGGAAATCGCCGCTTTTTTCTGAGCAAGCTGCACGTGGCGCTGAAGCGGGCGCTCGAGGGTCTGCCGGTCGAGCGCATTTTGCGGCCCGGCGACCGGCTGCTGGTGGAATTTGGCGAAGGCGCTTCGGAAGAGGAAGCGGTGGCGCGCATCGAACGCGTGTTCGGCGTGGCGTTTTATGCCGTGGCGCGAGTCGTCCCGCGAGGCGGCGAGGACGATCTCGCGGCGTTGGGGCGCGCGGCGTGGGAAGAAGTGCGCGGCGAGAAATTTGAAACGTTCGCGGTGCGCGCCAAGCGCAGCGACAAATCGTTTCCGCAGCGCGCCCTCGATATCGACGTTTCCGTCGGCCAGTATTTGGTGGATCGATTGAGCGCTTCCGGCCGCGTGGCTCGCGTGAAGCTCAACGACCCCGATTTGACTTGCCGCATCGAGATTCCGCCCGGCCCGTCGCTGCTGGTGTACGCGCGAAAAATTCCCGGCGCCGGCGGACTGCCGCCCAATACCGCGGGGCGCATGACGTGCCTCTTGTCGGGCGGCTTCGATTCCGCCGTGGCCGCGCACAAAATGATGAAGCGCGGAGCGCACCTGAATTTCGTGCACTTTTGGGGAGGCGGCGCGCTGCCGGGCGAGTCTTCGGTGCATGTGGCGCGCGAACTCGTGCAGCGCCTCGTGCCGTGGCAATTTTCAGCGAAACTTTTCCTGGTGCCCTTCGAGCCGGTCCAGCGTGAAATCGTGGCGCGCGCGCCGGAGGAATTTCGCATTTTGCTGTATCGCCGGATGATGCTGCGCATCGCCGAGCGCATCGCGCGCTCCAATCGCGCCCTCGGTCTTATCACTGGAGACAGCGTGGCCCAGGTCGCCTCGCAAACGCTGCACAACATGGCCGCCGTCGGCGCGGCCGTGCGCATGCCGCTCTACCGCCCGCTCGCCGGCGACGACAAAATGGAAATCATGGAGGCCGCGCGCAAAATCGGCACGCACGATATTTCCGCCGAGCCCTTCCACGATTGCTGCCCAATCTTCTTGCCCCGCAATCCCGCGCTGCACGCCTCCATCGAGGAACTCGACCGCGCGGAAATCGCGCTGGACATCGAAGCGCTCGTCCGCCAGGGAATCGACGCCATGGCCATCGAGCGCTACCGCTACGCCGGCGGCCGCGTCGAAAAAGTGGAATCGTTCAAATCCGCCACGGCGTGAACTTGCAATTTATTGGATTGCCTTCTAAACCGCGCCTAACCACTTGATCGGAAAATGGGTGCCGAGAGAGTTGACCAGGCGTTCGTCTGCTGTGATGAGGTGAGTTTTCGCTTGGACGGCGAGCGCTACATACAGGCTATCGTAAACAGTTCGGTCGAATTCGGTGGCAATGTCAAAGGCCTTTTGCGACAACAGTGCGGAGGAATATGCCGGCAAATTACAGTTACTCAAATAGCTGAGGGCTACTTGAGCTGACGTTTTGTCAAACCGGCCGAGGCGAATTGCTTTCCAAAACGCACTTGCGATTTCAGCCCAGAACAGATCAGGGATAATAAAGGTGACCTCTTTCTGTACGTACTTTCTAAGCAGTGCTAGAGCTTCCGCCGTAAGCCGTTCATCCTTTGGCGACAAAAACCATTTCGCCGCTACGCTTGCGTCCAGAACGAAGAGGGTCACCGTTCCCGGTCCTCTCGTATCATCTCTTCCGCGGAGGGAAATGGCCCCTTACTTTTCGGTTGTTTTCTGCGCATTCGCATGACCTGGCGAAATAAGCGCTGTCTCGCCCTCAATTCATCAGCCGTAGGCACATTTTCCTCGAGCAGAGCCAGCACCTCGGCGGCTATCGAGCGGCGGCGGGCCTTCGCCTGGCTGCGGAGCGCCTCGTAAAGTTCATCGGGCACGTTTTCAACATAGAGAGTGGCCATAGGGACCTCCTAGGGAAAGCATAGGACAATCCTAGACTTGTTGCAATGGGGATACGCGCCAAAGAAAACCGGGGAGCCTCGATGCTCCCCGGTTTCGGTACTGCAAACTTTTCCAATTGTGATCAGCGAGACGCCCGGAACAGCAGCGGAAGGCCTAGAACTGGAACGTGTAGCCGAGCGTCAGGGACTGCAGCCCGACCCGGTCGGTGCTGTTGTCGTATTCGCCGGCCAGCAGGTTGCTTTGCTGCACCTGCTGCTGCGCGATGGGATCGAAGGTGTAGGCGGCATCGAAGCGCGATCGGCCGAGGTGATAAGCGAGCCCGGTGGAAAGCTGATTCGTCATAATGGCCGCAGTCATGGGCGTCAGCGTGCCGCTCGGGACTGGGTCGTTTCCGTGGGCGTAGCCGAAGCGGAGAGACATGTTCTCGGTCAGGAGCCGCTCGACGCCACCATGAAACGAGTATTGATCCTTCCAGTTCAAGGGCACGCCGTCGATGAGCGTCGAGGAGCCCACCGCGCTGTTGATGGTGCTGTTCGAGCCGTTGGTCAGAGTGACCGGCAAGTTAACGAAGGCGTTGCTCCAATTGACCCAATCGGTCTGGAACGCGAGAACCCAACGCGGGTTGACGTGCCAGGCGATGTTGGCATTCAGCGACTGCGGCAGGATGTTTTTCACTGACGCGTTATAGGCAAAGGCCGTCCCCGCCGTTCCCGGGGGGATCGCCAAACAACGCGTACGCGTTCCCGGATGCAAGGCCGTTCGTGACGATCACGGTGTGCGACTTCCAGGCTACTCCAAAGTCCAGGTTCTTGGTGGGCTCGAACATCGCCCCGGCGCTCATGTTCCAGCCCGTGCCGTAGGTGTGGAGATCCAACAAAGTCTTGTCACCTGCCAGTGCCGGTTGGCTCTGAAAGATATAGGGGGCTTGGAGAGTGTTTGAGTTGTAGTCGGCGCCCGCGGTCACGCCAACGGACAACTTATGGCTGAGCGCGTAGCTCAGGCCGACCATTGCGCGGCCCGCGAGAATCGCGGATTTATTCTCCTGCATCCCATAGGTCACCCCGCCCTGGCCCGGAGCGTCCACGTAACGCCAATCTGAAACCGACACCATATCGGGCGCAAATCCCACGCCGAAGCTGAAACGCGATTTCCCGATCGGCATGCCGAACGCGCCGTAAGGAATGACGCCCGGCGAAGTGGTCATCGGCGCGTTACTGTTCACCGAATCGCTGAAAGAGCCGCGCGCAAACACCGTGGACATGCTCAGGTCGAGCGTGGGGCTACTGAGATACGTCAATCCCGCCGGGTTGGTGGTCAAAGCGCCAAGGGCGTCCGAATTCGATGGGACATAAACCCCGCCGAGAGCCAACGCCCGCGTGCTCGCCGAATTCCAGTAGAAATCCTGCGCCGAAGCTGAAACCGCGAAGAATGCCAAAACGACGATGAGCAGTGAAAAAACTCTGCGGAACTTCATTCAAGGCCTGCTTTCTTTTTGTGGATTATGAGGAAACGGGATTTTCCCGCTGCGTAAAAGCCTCTGATTCGGAATTGGTCTTGGAAGCGATCAGCGCTTCGACGCAAGGCAAGTCCAGGGCATGCGGCGCGTCGTTGCGCAGGATTTCAAAAACTTTTTCGAGCGGCATCCCGTCCCGGTACGGACGCTTGGCATGAAGCGCATCGAAAATGTCAGCCACGGCCAGAATCCGCGCAAAGCGCGAGAGTTGCTCGGACCGCAAGCCGAGCCAGTAGCCGGATCCGTCCAGTTTTTCGTGATGCGCGGCGGCATCCTGGCTCAGCCGCTCAAACCCTGGAATTTTCTTGAGGATCTCGAACGTTTGGAATGGGTGGGCCTTGATAACCGTCCATTCCCCGGATGTCAACTTGGCGGGCTTCTCCAGGATCGAGTTCGGAACGCTTAATTTACCGATATCGTGCAGCAGAGCGGCCCGGCGGAGTTGCTTCAGCGTTTTTGGGTTCATGCCAAACCATTGCCCAATCTCCAGCGCGGCGTCCGCGACACCATTGGAATGGCGATAGGTAAATGGCGATTTGGCATCGATGACTTCCGCGAAGGCCGCGCAGATTTTGTCGATCGAGTCCTCATTGGCGTTCACGCGGCGGTGTTCCGGTTCCAGTGATGCGACTTGCCGAACCAGGTTTTGATCGTCCAGTCCCTGCCACAGCGCGCCGGAATTGGCGAGAGACATAGCTGCTTTCACCAGGTCGGGATCGAACCAGCGTCCGCTGCGTTTTTGCGCGGCTTCCAGAGCTGCTTGTGGACCTCTGGACGTGAAGAAAACATCCAGCGTCTGCGAAAGATTAGCGATCCGTGAGAACAGAGGGATTTCGTCCTTGCGAAGCCCATCGGGATAACCGCGTCCATTCCAGTGCTCATCCAGATTGTAAATGCCCGCGGAGACGGAATGGGAGAATCCAAGCTGCTTGGCGATATAGGAACCGCGTTCGCAACGAATCTTGACCAGACTGCAGGAGTCCTGCTGCTGCGTCGCCGCAACCTGGAAAAGCCTCTGCATGCGTTGCACGAAAGGCATGCCGGTGGCGACGTGGGTCAACGCGTAGTGCAAGCTTTCCCAGCCCACGCGAGTCCAGTCCGTCGTCTTGACGTCTCCCTTGGCCTTGATTTCGTCGGCGTTCAAGATGTGAAAGAGGCGGGATGCATTGCTGCTGCATCCCGCGTCCTTGAGCAGCAGTGTGTAGTAGAGATCGGCTTGTTGGTTCGCACTTGCGCCAACTTGTTGCGCCAGGCGCATCCCAATCATGCAAGCCCGAATGGAATGCCCCACGGGCTGGCCTTCGGTCAAGTCCAGAGCATAAGAAAGCGCGGAAATGATGTCGGACATCCGGATCGAGGAGTGCGCCTCAGTGTTTTGAACTTCGGGAAAGGTCTGCAGATTTTGTTCGATGCCGTTGAAAGACGCCATGGGTCTCCTCTGAGCCGTACTAATCCGGGGTCCCGATGTTCCTATCCTGAAACGATGGTTGTCTCGGTATTGGAATACTGTAAGTACTAGGAGTTTTCCCTGCAATGGGACAACCGGTCCATTCGGAGGGGGCCAAACGTACTAGTGTCAAGTAAATGAAAATACAAGAGTTATTATATTGCTGCTCTGCTAAATACGCATTTTTTACTGTATCGACAATAGAACGCAGGAATATCGATCCTGTCTGGGATGTGGCGAGGCTACGCAGGCTTGCAACAAGAAACGGGGAGCCCGCCTTGGCGAACTCCCCGCCTCAAGTCTTAAGTTTGGGAGAGGTATAGCGCGTCTACCAGCGACGGTCTCCGCCTCCGCCACCGCCCCGATCGCCGCGGTCACGATCCCTGCCTCCTCCACCGCCGCCACGGCCTCCCCCACCGCCCCCGCGTCCGCCGCCACCGCCTCCGCCAAAGCCGCCACGACTGCGTCCGCCCCCCCCACCGCCTCCGCCTTCCCGCGGTGGCCGGGCTTCGTTGACGACAATGTTGCGGCCCATGAAATCGTGGCCGTTCAATCCCTGGATGGCGCGTTCGGATTCCTCGTCGCTATTGACTTCGACAAATCCGAACCCGCGTGGTTGGCCCGAGAAACGGTCGCGCACCAGGGTGACGTTCGCCGCGGTGACTCCCGTCTGCGTAAATAAAGCGCTGAGCTGCTCTTCCGTAGCCTGAAACGGCAGGTTGCCGACGTAAAGTTTCTTCAATGCGAGACTCCTTCTGGCCGTGGCAATGCGGACCCACGGGACCGGGGGACTGAAGAAGGCGGGTCGTGATCGGCGGGCGTGGGCAGATGCCCGAGGCAATCCGACAGGAAACGCGCTTCAGGTCCGGCTGAATCTTGCTTCAAATTTCAACGTCCGTCAACAAAAGATTGAAGTATAACTACTTATGAAATATGTCTTCCATCCCCTGACGCGGAGCTATACGCAGCCCGCGAATTTTGTGAAATAGAATGATAGGATGCGGAATCCTTCCCTGGGAAAGGATCGGAGAAACGGGGCCTATGCGCGGTTTGATGATGGATTTTCCCCTGACCCTGCCGGCGCTGCTGGAACGCGCGGGCGGAATATTCGGCGACGTCGAGATCGTCACCCGCCGGCCCGACCGGCGTCTGGCGCGCTCGACCTGGAAAGATCTTTACCGGCGATCGCGGCGCTTGGCGAGCGCGCTCACCGGCCTCGGCCTGCGCCGCGGAGACCGCGTGGCCACGCTGCTGTGGAACCAAAGCGAGCACATGGAAGCATATTTCGGTGTGCCCATCGCCGGCGGCGTGCTGCACACGCTGAATTTGCGCCTGCATCCCGACGAAATTTCCTTTATCGCGAATCATGCAGGCGACCGTTTCCTGATCGTCGATGATGTGTTACTGCCCATTTACGAGAAATTCCGTAGCCGGGTAAATTTCGAGCGCGTCATCGTCGTCCCCTTCGGCGGATGCGCGACGCCGGCCGGCTGCGACGGCTATGAGGAATTGCTGGCGGGCGCAAGCGAAGAGTTCGCCTATCCGCAGCTGGATGAAAACGAAGCGGCGGCCATGTGCTACACCTCCGGCACGACGGGGCGTCCGAAAGGAGTTGTCTACTCGCACCGCGCCATCGTGCTTCATTCCATGAGTTGTTGCGGTGTGGATTCGCTGGGGATTTCGATGCGCGACACGATCTTGCCGGTCACCTCGCTATTTCACGCAAATGGTTGGGGGATTCCCTTCACCACGGCCATAGCTGGAGCCAAGGTCGTGCTTTCCGGCCCATTCGCGGATGGCGAGGGCCTTCTCGATTTGATGGAGCAAGAGCGGGTAACCGTGACGACCGGCGTGCCCACGATCTGGTTCGGCGTTTTGCAGGCCCTCGAGAAATTTCCCGGGCGCTGGAAATTTACTTGGCCGGTGCGAATGCATGTGGGAGGGGCGGCGGCCTCGGAAGCTTTGATGCGCGGCTTCGACCGGCACGGGATCACCATCATCTGCTCGTGGGGCATGACGGAAACGACGCCCGTCGCGACAAGCTGCCATTTGCGGCCCCACATGGACGGCTGGAGCGATGACAAGAAATATCCGCAACGCTTGAAGCCGGGCACCCCGGCGGCATTCCTCGAGGCGCGCATCGTGCGGCCCGACGGGACCGTTGCTCCTCATGACGGCTGCACGGTTGGTGAAATCGAGGTGCGCGGTCCGTGGGTCGCAGGGGCTTACTTTGAGATGCCCGAAGAGGCCCACAAGTGGTCGCCCGACGGCTGGCTGCGCACCGGCGATATGGGCCACATCGATGAATACGGCTACATGAAGCTGGTGGACCGCAGCAAGGATTTAATTAAATCGGGCGGCGAATGGATCAGTTCAGTGGATCTGGAAAACGCGCTGATGGGGCATCCCGCCGTAAAGGAAGCCGCCGTCATCGGCGTGCCGCATCCGAAATGGCAGGAGCGCCCGCTGGCCGTGGTTGTGTTGAATGAAGGAGCAAAAGCGGAGGCCGCGGAGTTGCGTGAATTTCTGTCCGCGAAATTTGCGAAGTGGCAATTGCCGGACGCGTTTGTGTTTGCGAGCGAAATTCCGCGCACGTCAGTGGGAAAATTCCGCAAGACAACCCTGCGCGAGCAATTCCCCGATTGGAAATGGGAGGGTTGAGTGGCGCGGGCTTCAGCCTGCGGGGTTTAGTGCTTGCGATAACCAACCCCCGCAGGCTGAAGCCCGCGCTACTTAACCCTAAGTCCGATAGCTGGCGTTAATGTGCACGTATTCCTTGGTGAAATCGCAGGTCCAAACGCGGGCGACGCCGCGCCCGTTGTGGAGATCGACGGCGATCGGAACATCTTTTTCGAGCAGCCGGCGGTGCGCGGCGCGTTCATCGAGCGGCAGCGCCACCGAGTAAGACGCGCCCTTCGGCGGCCCATACATTTTGATTCCTCCCAACCAAATTTCCGCGTGGTCGGGGTTGAACGCAACGCCGGAGCGGCCGGCAGCGGCCAGAATGCGCCCCCAGTTGGGATCGGCGCCCGCAATAGCCGTCTTGACGAGCGCGGAGAGGCCGATGGTTTCGGCCACACGTTTCGCGGCGGCGTCATTCGGCGCCCCGCGCACTTCGATCTCGACAAGGTGCGTTGCCCCTTCCCCATCCTCGACGATTCCAATCGCCAGTGTTTTGCATACCTTTTCGAGCGCCGCCACGAATTTCGCGTAATCCGCGCCGCCCGCTCCCGTGATTTTCCTCGCCCCGCTCGCGCCGTTGGCCAAAACAAGCAGCGTGTCGTTGGTCGAGCTGTCCCCGTCCACCGTGATGCAATTGAATGTTCGGCTCACAACGTCACGCAAGGCGACATCGAGCACGCCCGGCTCGATTGCCGCGTCCGTAACGACGAACGAAAGCATCGTGGCCATGTTGGGGTGAATCATTCCGGCGCCCTTAGCGCACCCGGCAAAGCGGACGGTTTTCTCGCCGATGCGGACGCTTGCGGCGGCGCGTTTTGGTCGCGTGTCCGTAGTCATGATCGCGCGGCTCAGCCCGTCGAATGCGTGCGCCGAGGACGCCAGCGATTCGGCCAGGTCCGGCACGGCTTTCAGGATGCGCTCGACGGGCAGCGGCACGCCGATCACTCCGGTCGAGCACACCACCACTTGCCTCGCGCCGCAGCCGAGCAACTCGGCGACGTGCGCGGCGGTGGCGCGAGAGGCGACCATGCCCCCAGGCCCGACCGAGCAATTGGCGTTGCCGGAATTGACGATCACCGCGCGCATCGCGCCCGCCGAAGCACGCACGTGCTCGCGCGAGAGGACCACCGGCGGCGCCTGCACCAGATTCTGCGTGAAAACGGCCGCAGCCGACGCAGGCGGATCGGAAACGATCAGCGCCACGTCACGCACTCCCGTGTGGCCGGGCTTCTTGAGCCCGGCGGAACCCGAAGCAAAACGAAACCCGCGCGGCAAGGCGCGGGCCGATAAAGATTCGCTCATTTTTCAAATCACCATGAAATTGGGAAGCGATTGCTGTAGCTCGGGTCTTCAGACCCGAGGCTTTTTTGCTCACCCACCAAAAAGTGTCGTTACTCAGCGAAAAAGCCTCGCCTCTAAAGAGGCGAGCTACAATTCGATGCTACGCGACCGAGAGTTCCTTTGCCGATCTGTTTGTTAGGATCGGCAGGAGTTCTCTCTCGGGGCACACCACGGCGACGGTCGCGATCAGATTGCACTTGCGTTCCTTGGGACAAGTGGCGCAATCGCGCTCGACTTTTTCGGCCACCAGTTGCCGCGGTCCGGGGATGAACCCGTAGCGCGAGAAAAAATCGGGCCGGTGCGTCACGGCGAACAGGCGCGCGATCTTACGCCGCCGCGCCGTATCCATCGCCGCCTTCATCAGGCGGTCGCCGACGTTGCGTCCCTGGCCGCGAGCCTCAGGAGCGACGGCGAGCGAGCGAATTTCAGCGAGGTTCGGGCCGTAGGGCTCGAACGCTACGCAGCCCAGAACCTTTTCCTCGCCATTGCGCTTTTCGACAAGCACCAGGAAGCGCGAGATGTGCTCGCGGATCTCCGCCTCGGTGCGCGGGAGCAGCAGCCCCTCGCCCGCATAGTGCGCGATCACGCGGTGTACCGCGGCCGCGTCGCTGATTCGAGCCGTGCGAGCCCTCATGATTTTCTCTCCAGAGCGGCCAGGCGCTCCTTGGCGGCGGCGATGGCGTCGCGGACGCGCTCGGGCGCGGTGCCGCCTTCCACGTCAGGCCCAGCCAGCGCGGATTCCAGCTTCAGCGCATCGTAAAAATCCGCGCTGAAGAGCGGCGAATATTTTTGCAGCGTTTCGAGCGGCAGCGCGGAAAACGGCCTTCCGGCGCGCTCGGCTTCGCGAACAACCTGCCCGACGATTTCATGCGCCTGCCGGAACGGCGCGCCACGGCGCACCAGATAATGCGCGGCCTCGGTGGCGAGCAGCGCCGGATCGGATGCGGCCTCGCGCAGGCGCGCTTCGTTTGGACGCGTGGCGGCAACAGCTCCCGCGGCGACCGTCAGCATGGCCATGGCCTGGTCGTGCGCGGCGAACACGGGTTCCTTGTCTTCCTGCAGATCGCGCTGATAGCTCGACGGCAGCCCTTTGAGCGTCGTCAGCAGCGTGTGCAGCGACGCGGTGACGCGGCCCGTCTTGCCGCGCAAAAGTTCCCACGCGTCGGGGTTTTTTTTCTGCGGCATCAGGCTGCTGCCGGTCGAAAATTCGTCGGGCAGCACGATGAAACCGAATTCCTGCGACGCAAACAAAACGAAATCCTCGGCGAGGCGCGATAGATGCGTGGCGATCACGGCCAGCGCGTAAAGATAATCGAGCGCGAAATCGCGGTCGCTCGCCGCGTCCAGGCTATTGGCCGTGGGCCGCGCGAAATCCAGTTCGCGTGCAATGGCGCCGCGATCGACATCCAGCGAGCAGCCCGCGAGCGCGCCGGAGCCCATCGGACAAGCGTCCGCCATCGCTTCGGCGGCATCCAGGCGCACCGTATCGCGAAAAAACGCCTCGGCATGCGCGAGCAAGAAATGCGAGAACAGAATGGGTTGCGCGTGCTGCATGTGCGTCATGCCGGGCATCGGAATGCCGAGCGCTTTTTCGGCCTGGCCCACCAGCGCGGAAATGAGTCGCGCCACGGCCGCGCGCATTTCGCCCGCGGACTCCATGACGAACATGCGGAAATCGGTGGCGACGAGCTCGTTGCGGCTGCGGCCCGTGTGCAGCTTGTATCCGAGCGGGCCGAGATATTCGACGAGCGCGGTCTCAACGAAATGGTGAACGTCCTCGGCGGGCGATCCGCCGAGCCAAGCGAAATCGCTCGCGGCACGCTCGGCGATCTTATCGAGCGCCGTCAGCGTGTCGCGCATTTCGTCGACCGAAAGGATGCCGGCCGATTCAAGCGCGCCCGCCCACACCCGATCCACGGCCAGTTCGTACGGCAGCAAGCGGCGGTCGAACGAGAACGACCGTTGAAACTGATAGAAAAGCTCGTCGGTAGCGCGGTCAAACCGCCCGCCCCACAATTTCCCCGACGGCTGTTCCTTGGGCGCGGCGGTCACTTTACCTTTGCTTCCTCCGGAATCGTCACCGGCAGCGCGAACAAATTGATGAAGCCTTCGGCGTCTTTCGGGTTATAGCCTGTCATGGCAAAGCTGGCGAGCCCTTTTCTGTAAAGCGAATAGGGCGACACGCGCTTCGTGACGGAAACATTTCCTTTGTAGAGCTTGAGGCCCACCGTGCCGGTCACTCGCTTCTGCGCTTCTGTGAAATAGGCGTCGAGCGCTTCGCGCTGGGGCGTGAACCACGTGCCGTAGTAAACGAGTTCGGCATAGCGCAGCGAAAGAGTTTCCGAATAGTGCGCGGTCTCGCGGTCCAGGCACAGAGTTTCAAGTTCGCGATGCGCGGTGACGAGCAGCGTGCCTCCCGGCGTTTCGTACGCGCCGCGCGATTTGATACCGACCAGCCGATTTTCCACGAGATCGATGCGCCCGACGCCGTGTTCCGCCGCGATTTCATTCAGTTGGTCCAGCAGTGCAACCGCGGAGCGTTTCTTGCCGTTCACGGAAACCGGCGTGCCGGCGTCGAATCCGATCTCGACAACAGCCGGCTTATTCGGCGCTTTTTCCGGAGACGCTATCCACTGCCACATGGCTTCGTCGGGTTCGTTCGCGGGATCCTCGAGCACGCCGCCTTCGTGGCTCAAGTGCCAGATATTGCGGTCGCGCGAATAGATATTCGCCTTGGTCTGCTCGACAGGAATCTTGTGCGCGGTCGCATAGGCGATGGCGTCCTCGCGCGAATTGATGGTCCACTCGCGCCACGGCGCGATAATTTTTACTTTTGGAGCGATCGCTTTATAAGCAAGCTCGAAACGTACCTGGTCGTTTCCCTTGCCCGTGCAGCCGTGCGCGACGGCGTCGGCGCCGGTTTCGAGCGCGATCTCCGCTTGCCGCTTGGCGAGCACCGGACGCGCCATGGAAGTGCCCAGGAGATATTTGTGTTCGTAGACCGCGCCCGCGCGCAGCGTCGGCCAGACGTATTCCGTAAGAAATTCCTCGCGCAAATCCTCGATCGTCGCGGAAGACGCGCCGGTGGCCAGCGCTTTCTTCTTCGCGGCTTTCAAATCTTCCTGCTGGCCGACGTCGCCGATCATGGCGATCACTTCGCAGGCGTACGTTTCTTTCAGCCACGGAATAATAATTGACGTATCTAGTCCGCCCGAATAGGCGAGAACTACTTTCTTCGGCACCGGTGGTCCTTTCAGCTTAGGAGCATCAACAGGATGGCTTTCTGCACGTGCAGGCGGTTTTCCGCTTCGTCGAATACGATGGAGCGCGGCGACTCCATGACCTCGTCGGTCACTTCGGAGCCGCGATGCGCGGGTAGGCAGTGGAGAAAAACGGAATCAGGCGCGGCCAGGGACATGAGTTTGGCGTTGACCTGGTATGGCGCGAAAATGGCAGCGCGCGCCTCGGCCTCGTTCTCTTGTCCCATGCTGGCCCAGACGTCCGTGTAAACGGCGTGCGCGCCCGAGACGGCTTCTTCGGGTGCGCGGAACAATTCGATGGTTCCCTTCGTCGCGGCCGCATCTTTCCGAGCCGCCGCGACGATTGTCGCATCCGGCTCGTAGCCGGCCGGCGTGGCGATGCGCAGGTGCGCGCCGACGCGCGCTCCCGCGACCATCAGCGAATGGCAGACGTTGTTGCCGTCGCCGAGGTAAGCGAGTTTCAACCCGCGCGCCGAGCCGAATTTTTCCTCGAGCGTGAAAAAATCGCACAGCGTCTGGCAGGGATGATACACATCCGAAAGCGCATTGATGACCGGCACGGTCGCATGCGCCGCGAGAACCTCGAGCGCCTCCTGCGAAAACACGCGCGCCACAATTCCCTGCACCCAGCGCGAAAGGCACCGGGCCACGTCGGGAACCGATTCCCGGTCGCCCAAATGTGTGTCCGCATGATCCAGGTAAATCGCCGTGCCCCCCAGGCTGACGATGCCGACTTCAAATGTGACGCGCGTGCGCAGCGACGGCTTCTCAAAAATCATGGCCAGAGATCGGCCGGCCAGCGCGGTTTTGTAGCGATCCGGATGCGCCTTGACGTCCGCGGCCAGGCGAAACAATTCCTGGACGTGTGCGGCGCTCCACTCGGCGCCGGTCAGAAGATCGGAGAAGAGGCTTAATTCCTGACTCGGCGGTTGGCTCTTGGTCTGGGCCGGCGCTTTCATGTTTACCTCGCGGCCGCAAGCGTCAGAGCCGCGGCGGGGGCAGAGGGTACGGCCGCCGACTTAGCCGGCCGCTCGGTCCGGGCGAGGACCGATTCGATTTTCGATAAACCTTCCTTCACTTGCTGCGCCGTCAAAATGAACGGCGGCAGAAAGCGCAGGATGTGGTCGTGCGTGCAGTTGATGAGCAGCCCCTGCTTCAGCGCTTCGGCTACGTATGGAGCGCCTTCGACGTCTAGATCAACGCCCAGCATGAGGCCTTCGCCGCGAACTTCGCGGATGAAATCGAATTTCGCGGCCAATTTTTTCAGGCCCGCCTTAAACTCGGCCCCACGCGCGCGAACGTTGGCGAGCAAATGTTTCCGCTCGACGGTGTCGAGAAACGTCAAGCCCGTTGCGCAGGTAAGCGGTCCACCGCCAAACGTCGAGCCGTGCAAGCCGGGGGAGAACGACGCGGCGAATACCTCGCGCGCGAGGAACGCGCCAAGCGGGAGTCCGCCCGCGAGCGGCTTCGCCACGATGACGATGTCTGGCAGGCCTTCGAGGCGCTGGTATGCAAATGCCTTGCCCGTGCGACCCAGGCCACACTGAATTTCGTCGGCGATGAGCGCGGCGCCGTGCTGCGCGGCCAGTTCGCGGGCGCGCTTCCAAAATTCGTTGCTGACCGGATAAATTCCGCCCTCGCCCTGAATCGGCTCGATGATCACGGCGCACACTTCGTCCGTAAATTTGTCTTCGAGGTCCCCGACGTCATTCAGACGGACGAAATCCACCCCCGGCACCAGAGGCTCGAAGGGCGCCCGGTATTTCACCGGATGCGTGATCGAAAGCGCGCCAAACGTACGCCCGTGAAAGGAATGCTCGAGCGCCAGGAAGCGCGTTTTCGCCGCGCCGCCGGGCTTGCTCTTGGCGGCGATGCGCGCCAGTTTGAGCGCGCCTTCCACCGCTTCGGAACCGCTGTTGGTAAAAAACGCGCGGTCCATGCCGGACCACTCCGCGAGCTTCGCGGCGAGCGGCCCTTGAAACGGATTGTGGAAAAGATTCGAGACGTGAACCGCGCGCCCCGCCTCGCGCCGGATCGTTTTCACCAGATCCGGATAAGAATACCCGAGCGCATTCACCGCGATACCGCCCAGAAAATCGAGATACTTTTTTCCGCTTTGATCGAACACGTAGCAGCCGCGCCCGTGCGTGAAAATCATGTCGGAACGCTTGTACGTGTTCATCAAGTGCCGCGAAGCGTCGTTCAGGATGGACTTCGACGCCGCGGAAGAAGAGGCAGCCCTCTTTATCGCTTTCTTCAACGGCTTTTTGGAATTCGATTTCAATGCACCACTCCCGCGGTGCTTGCGGGAAACTCCGAAGTGACGCGCGTGCCGGGAAACCGCGCCCCATTCGCCGCAGCCAGCAATCCGTTGGGGACCGAGCCGCCCACGATGCGCACTTGCGAAACACCCGCGTTGAGCGCGCGCTTGCAGGCTTCGAGTTTCAGGATCATTCCGCCCGAAACTTTATTCTGTCGGATCATGTCCTCGGCGTCGGCCGTCGAAACAACTTTGAGCACCTTCGCGCCGTCCAGAACTCCCGCCACGTCGGTGAGATAAATGAGCCGGTCGGCGTGAATGTATTCGGCGCAAGCAGCGGCCATGTGATCGGCATTAATATTGTAGAGTTCCCCATTGGCGCCCAAACCCATGCAAGAGGCCACGGGCACGATGCCCGCCTTCCAAAACGATTCCAGGATATCCAGGTTTACGCCGGTCAAATAGCCGACGAAACCCAATCCGCCAATCACTTCGTCATGCATCATCGGTTCGGCCAGAAAGCAGCCGGCATCGGCAGCGCATAGGCCAATGGAGGGCTGACCCGCGGCGGAAATGGCGCCGGCCAGGCGCTTGTTCAACAGTCCGCCGAGAACCATCACGGCGACGTCGCGCGTTTCGCGGTCCGTCACGCGCAGCCCGTTGATGAATTTGCTCTCAATTCCCATGCGCTTGAGCGTAGCGGTAAAGATTTTTCCGCCGCCGTGCACCACCAGAATTTCGTTACCCTGGTGGGCCAGTTGCGCTACCTGACGCGCCAGCGTTTCCATCGCCGCCGCGTCATCGAGCAATGCTCCCGCAACTTTGACCACTAATCTCATCGGAGTCCTGTGGCCTCCTCGATTCCCATCATCAAATTCATGTTCTGCACAGCCTGGCCCGCAGCGCCCTTGCCCAGATTGTCTAGACAACTCACGACCGCGAGGCGCCGCCCCGCGGGATCCAGCGCAAATCCGATATCGCAAAAATTCGTGCGTGCCACATGCTGCAGCTCCGGCAGCTTTCCGGCCGGCCAGATGCGCATCATCGGCCGGTCCGCATAAAATGCACGGTAAAGCGATTCAACTTCCTCGGGCGTATGCGATTCGGCAAACCACACGTAAAGAGTGGAGAGAATGCCGCGCGCGACCGGCAAGAGGTGCGTCGTGAAAACGATGTCTTCGCCCGCGATGCCCGTATGGTCGGTCACTTCCGGCGTGTGCCGGTGCGAGAACAGGCCGTAGGCGCGAAGATTTTCATCCACCTCAACGAATTGCAGATCGCGCTTCGGCTCCTTGCCCGCTCCCGATGCGCCGGACTTGCAATCGGCCACAATGCCCCGCTCCGGCGCGATCCAACCCGACTCCACCAGCGGCCGCAGCCCGAGAATCACACTCGTCGGAAAGCAGCCGGGATTGGCCACGAGCCGCGCGTCCGGCAATTGATCGGCATACAACTCCGGCAAACCGTACACGGCCTCTTCGGCCAGATTCTTCGGAGGCGCCGGCAATTTATACCACTGCACGAACGTTTCCGGATCGTGGAAGCGGAACGCGCCGCTCAGGTCCACCACGCGCAAGCCCGCGTTCAAAAGTTGCGGCGCGATTTCCAGAGAAGCTTCGTGCGGCGTCGAGAGAAACACCGTGCCCGCGCCGCTGCTTGCGATCGCATCGACCGAAAACGGCTTGCAGGCCGCTTCGCCCCATCCCCGCAGATGCGGGAAAATTTCGGTGAGGCACTTCACGTGCGCCGAACTCTCGCGCAAGTAAAAGGTAGGCTTTTGAATTTTCGGGTGCCGCAGGAGAAGCTGGGCCAGCTCGAAGCCTGCATAGCCCGTCGCTCCGACTACGGCGACCCGCGTCGGGTCGTTCATCGGAGTAGATCCTCCATGCGTTTCTGGACGGCGGCGCGCGCCTGGCGCGACGGCGTGATCACCAGGACCGTGTCGTCCCCGGCGATCGTTCCGGCCACTTCCTTGAATTTTTCGGCGTCCAGCGCCGCGGCGAGCGGCTGCGCTCCCGAGGGCGGAGTCTTCAGCACCAGCAAATTAAAGGCGGGGCGCAAGTCCACGAGAAAATCGCGCAACGCGCGGCCGAGCGGCGGCATGGGCGCCGCGGCTTCGTCGCCGTTCGAGAGCGGCTTGTAGCCCGACGCGGTCTTCACCAGCTTCAGCTCGGACATGTCCCGCGAAAGCGTCCCCTGCGTGACGCGGACCTTCATGTGCGACAACCTGCGCCGCAGTTCGTCCTGGCTTGAGATGGGTTCGCTCGTGACCAATTTCAAAATCTGTCCTTGCCGGAAGCGTTTGTGTACATTCAATGCCATGGTCAGCTTAACTTTATGCACCCACTTGCATAATTATGCGCGGTGCTTCGGAGCGCTGTCAATTCTTTTTATTATTTCTCGAAATATTTTCTTCCCTCGAGTTATAGGCATCCGATTGACGCGAGATGCGCAGCGCCGTAAGATTTCCGCGCTCGAACATTCCGATGCCCACAGGAAAACATTCCGGAAAATTCATCCTCGCAGTTTTGCTCTGCGCTGCTTTGTGCGCTTGCGGAAGCAAGGACGCCGCGTCGCTTTCCGAAGGCACCGGCAATCCGCCCGAATCCGCCGGAGAAAAGCTCGCCGCGCTTCCGCTCGATCAGCAAACCGAACAGAAACTCGATCCATTGAGCGAGGAAGACTTAGAACTCTACCTGAGGGTAATGCGCGCAGCGGCCGAACGCGTCCAGCATTTAATGCCCGCAGACCAGGCCGCGCTCGACGGAGCAAGAAAAATCCTCGCTACCGCCGCTTCCGGCCGCGTCCCTACGCGCGATGACGCGAAAATTCTCGAGCGGGCGAACCTAATTGCGATTTCGATGGATCAGATTGTCGCGGAAGAGATGAAGCTCGATCCCCGCACGTACCGCGGCATTGCAGAGGCCGTCGAATCTGTTGTGTCCAATCCCGTGTCCGGACATATCTCTGGCAATGGTGTTGCGCCTGCCTCTGGCCGCGATCCGACGCCACTCGAAAAGCAGCTGAGTCGCGTCAACGCCGCAAACGAAACATTCCTCGCTCCCTACCGCGAGGAGATTCAAAAGCTAATCGCCATCGTTCGCAATCCGGCAAATTTGCCGAAATAGTCAGGATGGAACAATTAGTGGCGCGGGCTTCAGCCTGCGGGGA
>Ga0302324_100006802_pt1 | contig 24492 bp, 16 predicted proteins | sample Palsa_T0_1_FD_201949 | JGI IMG/M metagenome (GOLD analysis project Ga0302324, IMG submission 201949) | Peat permafrost microbial communities from Stordalen Mire near Abisko, Sweden - Palsa_T0_1 | ecosystem: Environmental > Terrestrial > Soil > Palsa > Peat permafrost | place: Sweden: Abisko... | reverse complement strand
AACCCCAAAGCCTGGAAGCTAGACACCGGAAAAAGGCCCGCGAGCTCGATTGACAGGTTGTTGCCGAATACTAAATGAAGCTCCTCAGGTGTCACCCGAATCCAGCAACGCCAGGGCAGGCTTGCGCCGACGTTCCAGCAGGTCAGCCCTTTCTATGGCTCGCTATTCTCTCAGGTAGCATAAGACATTCAACGACATCTCTCTGTTGTAAATAAAGGAGTTATTTAGTCCATGAAGTGTCGAATAAGTGTCGATTCGTCAGTCATCCCCGGACAAAAGACACAAAGAGGAGGTTATTGGGAGATAGTGCTGCGAGCAGAAAGGGCATCGGGATGGCTCTGTGCCTAAATACCTCAAGGGCCGGAAACGGGCAAAGTGAGCACGCCGAGGATCATTCGAGAGTCCAAGGTTCTCCTTGGCCAAGGGCATCGTCGCGGGTTCAACCGCCCGTGCCCAAAGGATAACCCCTGTTGTAGGGTCATCTCACGAAGGGCGGCTTCTCGCGCCGTTGAAACGAGAGAACAGAGTAAACAGTTTGCGAGAAGGTAGGCTCCGCTTCCCAAATGTGCCGGGTGAGGTTCGCCTTCCGCAGGCCGTTTGGCGCGGGCATAATCGCGCCAACCGGGCATTTGAACTGCTCCAGTGCGACCGGGATGAGGGTTCCTTTCGCTGCGCGGTCGAAAGAAGACTGCCCCGCTCCCATCGCCCCGGTTTTGCCAAGTGACCTGAACGAGAGGATGTGAAGGAGCTGTGGTGGGTGACTCCGTGGTCAAAAAGGGAATGGGATGCGCCGCTGCTCCATTTCAGGAAGGGTTACGCATGATGAACAAAGACCATTTTTTTCGATTCCTCGCCCGACCCTAGAGAGCCAAAGGAATCTGATCCACTTGCCATCGGCCGAGGATCCTCCCAATGGCGGAAGACGTGCTGATGAAAATCCGTTCCACTGTTACATCCCCCAAGGAGGAACAAATCATGATCCATCTCGATGAAGTCAAAGTGACACCCCGCGAACAGCAGGTCTTGAACTTGCTTGTGCAGGGCTTCAGCAATAAGGAAATTGGAGGCCAGCTGAATATCAGTCAGCGAACTGTAAAAGAGCACCTCCGCATGCTTTTCTTGCGCTCCGGAATCCACAAGGGTGACAAACGAGTGAAGTTAGCTCGCTATGCCCACGAAGACGAAAGTGCCGTCATGACGCCTTGCGAGGGTCTCAACCCGAAGGAAAGGCAGATTTCGATTCTGGTCTGGGAAGGCCTTACCAACCGCGAAATCGGCCGGGTCGTCGGCACCAGCGAAAACGTAGTCAAGAATCATTTGCGCGGCGCATTTGACAAACTTGGAGTCTGGAGTCGCCTGGAACTGGCAATGTACGTAGCCAACCGTGGCGGAAAGCGTTGTCTCCACGAGGCCGAATGCTAGCAGCAATTCAAAGAGTGAAGCCATTCTCGCCGGTTTTGAGGGAGCCACTGTGCTTGCCCATTCTCCCGGGCACAGACTCGCTCGGCCGAATTTCGAAACCTGCGCAGCCGTAATTTGCGAGGTTCGTGTCCGGCGCCGACTCAGTCGTCTTGCTGAATTCCCGTTGGGTCGAATTCTGTCTTGACCGATTGAGCGAGCAGGTAGTAATTCCTCGGCGCTGCGGTCTGTCGATCCCGAGCACGCGGGACTGTGGCCGTGAGCGTGATTCTTGGGAGTAGGTGAAGAAGCTCCACCGCGCCCGCACAGCTTGATGAGTTGCGCGAAATCCACCTCCGCCCCGAACGCCTCCTCGACGTGGCGGTTGTGGAAGTTGAATCCATCCGTCCGTGGTTAGCTAAATCCTGGTCGAGATGCGCACCGTCAATTCGTGGATGAACTACCACCTCGTTTCCTCGGTGCGCTTGCCGAGCGAATGGCGACCCCGATCCCAAGCACATATGGACGTCGCATGTGGAACGGCAGAACCTCACCATACCAATGAGACAGGCACCCACTCAGTTTCTTCGTCGATTGCGACGAACGCGCGTTGGCTGCCCATCTCAGCCGAATCCCCCTTCAAATTCAGCCACGACCTATGACTCTTCTAATAGGTTCGCTTTACAAGGGGTCAGTCTGGTGGTAATGTGCTGCTAGAATTTCAAAAGGTTGTGGGGTGACATTGAGGGGGCGTTGTCCCGCGGCTTTTGTTGGGAGGGAAGTAAGTGAGTTTGCCCCTACCACAAAACGAAAGTTCCCGCCTCGAAGTTCTTCGAAGCTTTCACGTTCTCCAGACCCCCCCCGAACAAGCGTTTGACGACGTGGTCCGTCTGGCCACGCTCATCTGCGATACTCCCATCGGAAAGATCGCCTTCGTCGAAGAGCAACGCGTGTGGCTCAAAGCGAAAATCGGCTTTGAGTTGGATGAGATCCCGCGCGAGCGATCGTTTTCCGCCCATACAATCTTGCAATCCGGCATCCTCCTCGTGTCTGATCCAATCGCCGACGCGAGGTTCAGGAACAGTCTCCTAACCGCGGAACTCGGGGTCAGATTTTTTGCTGGGATACCGCTAATCACCTCTGGTCAACAAGCGATAGGGGCGCTCAGCGTGATGGACCGAGTGCCTCACCTCCTGACTGCCGAGCAAATAGATTCCTTGCAGATTCTCGCTCGGCGGATCATGCATGAACTGGAACACCGACAAGCAAGAGAAACTCGATCTCCGCACCAGAGACTTCACCTAGTAGCGACCCGTCAAGTCACCATCCTGTTGGTCGAAGACGAGGAGAACCTTCGAAACCTCTTGCAACGGACGCTTGAAGGGGTTGGGTTTACCGTTCTGTCTGCCCCCGATGGCGGTGAAGCAGTTGGTTTGTGCCAGCAACACAATGGCACAATCGATCTTGTGGTGAGTGATATTGTCATGCCTCGGCTCAACGGAATTGAGCTTGCAGAGCAAATTCGGGCAGATCGCCCCGAGACGAAGTTTTTGTTCATAACCGGCTTTGGTGACCAGTTTCCGGAATTGGGTGAACTTATCAAGGGCGGTGCAGGCATCGTGGAAAAGCCCTTCCTTCCTTCGGAGCTCCTGCGTAGAGTGGAAGACACGCTCAGCCAGGGGAACGCAGCCACAGGTACCCGAGGGCCATAGTGCTGGTGGAGCCTATCGACCAGCTTGGAAAATGTAATGGTCGGCTTGCTCGTCCGCGAGAGTCCACTTACCGTATACCCACCAACCCGCCCGCGCCAAAGCGCCAAAGGAAGCTCAGTCTTTCCCAGAGACGTTCTCGAAGCAGAAACTTCAACAACCGGCTTTCGAGCGAAAGTCGATAGCGGCCGCATCGGGAGATCATGTTGGAAGCAGATCGGAGCGCTCATTCTTACGGCGCTCGGGGGCAACGTGCTGGCTTGCGCGAACGCAGACAGAACGAACTTGGAAACTGTGATTTCTGAGTAGGTAAGTCTGGCAACTCAGAGCACACTTCCCTCTCTCGAAAAGGCACCGATACTTTCTCGCCAACTGCTCACGACTCATCTTGGTCGCCCGAGCAAGCCTAGTGGCCGTCGGCTTTTTCCCTTCTGCCCGAAATCGCTCGATGGTTTCGGAGCACTCTCTTAGAACTCTCCAGCATCCTTCCATTGTGGGCATGATGATCTCCCTCGCTTATTCTCTTGGTTGGTGCCGGAAAGATGAGGTACTTTATTCAGATAGTTCGGATACTTTATTCGCGCAGCCTCCCCGTCTCATGGGTTCGTATGTCTGGCGGTTGTACCCCGGAGAGGATAACCATTTCCCGGAGGAGAGCAGGCATGCACCAAGCTCCCGATAGTCATCATCGCTAAGCTCATAACGGCACATCCCTGCAACCCTGGTTTCCGACACACTTAGGGATGGTTAAGAAAGTAGAGAAAGAAGACGGTGTCGGACTGTCGAATCGGGTGCTCTAAAAAGAAACACGGAACGACCTTGCCAGGGAGGGTCTTGCGCAAAAGCGCCGTCCGCTCGCTACCAGTGGCCATCTTGCCACAGCTTTGTCGTTCGAATCTCCGCCTTCAGCAGAGTTCCTCCGTTCCTCCTGGGTTCCGTCCAAAAAAAGCACTTTGTACGATACGGTAAATACCTGAGGAAGAACGGACCTACACCTACGATTCTTTATAAATGTTCGGTACCGCACCCATGATTGTGTGATATCGTACCCGAATGGTTAACTTTGCGCCGCAAAACATTGTAAACACCTATGGCGCAGGTGATAAATATAGGAAGACACTGCAGAAGTGTCGTGGTTTTAGTCGTTGTCGTAACGCGAAATACTGTTAAACGTCGTCGGAAACCGAGGGTCCTGCCGTATGCCGGAGCATAGATTTGCGGTCGGCTCTCTTGATTTCTCTGACCTGGAAGTAGGGCAGTATCGCAATCTGTTAGATCTGGCACAACTCTCGGTCGGCCAACCGACACCAGATACTGTCTTCCCCATCTTAGCCCTCCACTTGCGACCATCCTTGAATTTTGAATTTGTCACATTGGGTCTTTACGACTTAGGCACGGACAGCATCCTACTGGATACTTGGAAGGCGGGCCTCCCGCAGAAAAGAAGTGAATCCGTTGCAGTGGACAGTTGTGCAAGCGGGTGGGCGTGGAGGAGTCAACGATCCGTGCTCATCCAAGACTTGGACACGGAAACCAATTTACCCGTTTCCCTAACGTCGCTTCGCCAACTCGGGGTTCGTACTTATTATGTCCTTCCTTTGACCACAAGTCGCCACAAGCTGGGAGCAATAGGCTTTGGCAGCTTGCATGTCATTCCGAAGACGAATGCGACACTTGAGTTGTTGCGCCGTACCGCTGCCATGATGGCTCAATTCCTGGACACCACTCTTTCATCGGATGGGCTTGCAGCGCAGGTAGAATCTGTCCAAGCCACCCCCGTGCTAGAGCCAGAGCCCAAACAGGCTTTCCAGGATTTCGATCCGGGCGACGAGGCAGGTCGGGACAAGGCGTTCCGCGAAATCGTGGGGAATAGCTCTGCTCTGCAGGAACTGCTAACACGGGTGAAAACTGTGGCTGCCACGGGCGCGACGGTGCTGTTGCAGGGAGAGACAGGTACGGGCAAGGAATTAGTCGCACGTGCGATTCATCAACTCAGCCCACGAGCCGACCGCAAGTTTATCACCGTCAACTGCACTGCGATTCCGACCGAGTTATTGGAGAGTGAGCTGTTCGGACACGAAAAAGGGTCTTTCACCGGTGCGATCAACAGGCGCGTCGGTCGGTTGGAACTCGCTGACCGAGGGACTTTGCTATTGGATGAGGTGGGGGATCTCCCGACTATAATTCAGCCGAAGCTCCTACGGGTACTGCAGGAACAGGAATTCGAAAGGCTCGGCAGCAACCGGACTGTAAAAGTCGATGTGCGGCTGATCGCTGCCACCAATCAGGACTTGCAACGGAGTATCGCGGAAGGTCGCTTCCGCGAGGACCTATTTTATCGACTCAATGTCTTCCCGATTTACGTTCCTCCTCTGCGGGAGAGAAAAAGTGACATTCGTGCCCTTGTACGTTACTTTGTGTCCAGATACGCAGCCGAAGCGAATAAGTCGATTGAGACCGTCCCTGCCGAAGCAATGGATGCGCTTGAGAGTTGGAGCTGGCCGGGGAACATCAGGGAATTGCAAAACCTGGTTCAGCGATGCGTGATTTTGACGAACTCACCAGTCCTGACGGTTCCCCTTGGCGAACTAAGAAGAGACGCAAACTCATCTTCTGGCAAGATGTCCAAAGAAGTCGAGCGCGAGCTCATCCTTCAAACTCTGAAAGAGACGGGCGGAGTGATCGCTGGCGCATCCGGTGCAGCCAATAGACTGGGAATGAAACGCACGACCCTCTACTCGAAAATGAAAAAGCTGAACATCAGTCCCGTTGACTTCCACGACTAATTACCACTTTCCGAACCAACGCCAGACATCTTCGGCGATTCCTACTTGTAGCGGCCCGTCGAAAAAGGGAAAAAGGCACAGACCGTGTCGAAGTGTCGAGTCCGGGGAGCGGGCTCGACAGTCATCCCACGCCGCTCAGCCGGCCACCGATACAGGCTAGATCGCTAGATCCGTAGTTTCTATAACTTACAAGTTGCTACCGAATCGGTGGACCATGGGCAGAGACCCTCCGACGCAGGGGAGAGCGGGATCAGCCACGACGGAGAGGATCTCATTCTCCGAAGCGACACGTTTGATACCGACAGATCGGCTCGACGCCATTCTTCTTAGGCTCCATTTCCTTCATCGGTCAGAGTGAACGCCTGCGGCGGCGTGGTTTGTCCCGCGCTTCAAGAAATCCAAAGTCGATAGGCTGCTAATCCAGCCGGCAACGTATCAACTTCCGCTATTTTCGTAGTGGAATGATCTTCGCGCTTGAGACAAACGATGTGCACTCTGGATCAAGAACCGCCCCTGAAAACGCAGAATCGGGTACTTTTGGTTGTCTGGGAAATGTGCCCCGGCCATGCCCATGATGTGGACGACAAACGGGGCAGTCCCGATCTGCCAACTTTCGACGACCTTCTGATCCGCTTGTGGCTCCAAGAATCGCCTGTGCCCCGTGAAGTGATGAGCCCTGGCTTTAAAGCTATTAAGGCACCGAAGCTATAGTGGGATCGCAACTTAGCTGAGACCGGATGTGTCGACTCGTCTGTCTTCGACACTGTTGAGGCTCGCCACTGAGATCCCCAGGTCGTGTTTTCTATGACTTAACCAAGCTCGGGGGTATGGAGCAGTACATGCATGCTTGGGAGCAACAACGCGAAGTGCAACAACGGTGGACTGGCGACTTCTTTAACGCGAAACTCGTAGCCGGCGTCAGTGGATCCGAGCGCCCGCATCGCGTTCAAGAAGAATGTCGCACACGCTTGCCACCCCCTGGGAGCGCTTCGAGGGTCTGGTGGTCTGCTGAATTTCTTTGGGATGCAGATCACCAGGCGTTGGAATCGATGTTTCGAACAAGCAGTACGCAGAGTTATGCCAAATTTGGAAAACCTATTTGAACTGGTTTCATAAATATCTGAACAGGATTTGCTTGCAACCGAGGCGAACCATGCCGAAGAAAGTTTCGATGCGGTACTCCCGGCGGATCACCAGCCGACAAAAATGATGCAGCCAGGAGACCAGTCGTTCCACTCATCAACGTCTTCGATGGCGACGCAAGGGACGACCGCCCTGCGTCGGGGTGCCGCGCTCGCCGGGCTGGGGTTCGATCGTCTCGATGCCGTAGCGCCCCGCCGGATCTCGATCCAGGTGGTCGCTGTCGGAGGCTTGGTCGCCGATCAATCGCGGCAGGAGGCACTCGAGGAAGCTGTGTCCGCGGACGCCTTCGAACAGTTGGCTTTGGTGCGGCGAAGCGCTTTCGACAGGAACGGCGAAAGCAGGACTGTAATCATCGGCGAGAGCGATGATTTTCGTCCCTTCGCCGCGCTGCGTGGGCCCCATCGCGAGGCCCCCTTTTTTGCGCCCGGGAAGGAAGCGTCGATGAAAGTCTCCCCCCGTGGCAATCTTCCGCGGGCCTCCTCAGCCGGGACACGCCAGTGGCGCTCCAGTTTGTCCTCCCGCACCCACGGCTGGAAACAGCGATGGCAAGCCTGGTACGGCGGATATCTCTCGGGCAGTTCGCGCCCTTGCGCTCCGGTGCCGAAGACCCGCCAGATGCCATTGAGCACCGCTGCCGTGTCCTGCCACGGACGACCTCGGCCCTTGGCACGTCGTTTGGGTCGCAAGGTTGGTTCGATGAGTTGCCATTGGGGATCGCTGCGTTCCCATCGTCCTCGCATGCCCCCCTCTGCCTGTTTTCCTCCACGCAGAAAATAGCTAAATAGGTTCAACCACCATTTATGAGACCAGTCTAGGAAGAAGGAGGCACCTCATATGTTTCCTCGCGTTGTGGAATGCCTATCTATCGTTGGCGGAAGTGAGCAAGTCGGCAGCAAGCTAGAGAATGACGTACTCCCGATTGTTCAAAAGCAGCCGGGCTTTGTGGACTTTCTTACTCTTTCCGACAAGACAAACCCCGAAGGGGCTGTGCATTAGTTTCTGGTGCAGCTCCACCTATCCATCGTCCCATGGCTCAATCAGGTCTCGTCGGATGGCGCGACCGAACTCGACGATTGATCCCATCACTATCCCGTGTCCGAACTTCAAAGAGAGGTCATCATGCCACAAGTTTCCGCGAAGGCTGAAACAATTGAAAGCTTGAGTGACGGCGTACCTTGTTCCGCGCCGGACCTGGGTCGGGAGTTGGAGAACGTCAACCCAGTGCTGGGGCGGGACGGGACACCGGTTATGATCGAAGGTACGCCGGTCTCACCGCAGAAGTTCGCCGAGGTCGGGCGCAGCCAGGCCATACAGGCGCTGAGGGATTCCGAAACTCGCTACCGGCGGCTCTTTGAAGCTGCCAAAGATGGAATATTGATTCTCGATTTCAAGACTGGGCAGATCGTCGATGTGAACCCATTCTTGATTGAGATGTTGGGCTATACGCACAGTGAGTTCGTGGGTAAGAAACTCTGGGAAATCGGCCCCTTTAAGGATATTCCTGCTTCCCGGTCCGCTTTTAGGGAGCTGCAAACGAAAAGAATTATCCGCTACGACGATCTGCCACTTGAAACCAAAGACGGGCGGAAAATTAACGTAGAGTTTGTCAGCAATGTCTACCCGGTGGATGGATCCCAAGTAGTTCAGTGCAATATCCGTGACATCACCGAGCGCGCCCGGGCCGCAGCGGCGCTGAAGATCTCCGAAGCTCACCACCGGTCAGTCTTCGAAGGAGCGGTCCACGGCATATACCGAGGCACTCTGGACGGTCGCTTCTTGGATGTGAATCCAGCCCTGGTGGCCATGCTGGGTTACAGCTCAGCGGAAGAGGTTCTGAAACTGAGCGTGTCGCAGGATGTTTTCGCCAAACCGGAAGAAGGGCTGCGTCTGTTGCACAAGTGGGAGCTGACCGGGGAGATTACAGAAGAAGTAGAGTGGAAGCGGCGGGATCAGCGGCTGATTACCGTACGGCTGAGGGGCCGGGTCTTGGGCACCGAGCACCAGAGGGCGAAAGGGCTCGAGTTGATCGCCGAAGACGTTACCGAACGGCGGGTGCTCGAAGAGCAGTTACGTCAGGCGCTGAAGATCGAAGCCATGGGGCAGTTGGCTGGGGGGATGGCCCACGAGTTCAACAACTATCTTGGCATTGTCCTGGGATACAGTGAATTGTTGCTGGAAGAAGCCGGCGCAGCGGAAGGCCTGCGTCGGAAGGTGGCTGAGATCAAGGGGGCTACGCAGACCGCCGCCTCACTGACGCGCCAATTGCTGGCCCTCAGCCGGCGGCAAGTGCTCGAGCCAAAAGTACTGGACATCAACAGCGTGGTGTGGGAGACACACAAGCTCCTGCGCCACCTCATCCCCGAGACCATCGAACTGGTTCCGATGCTGGAGCCGAATCTGCCACCGGTCGAAGTTGACCCCGCACAGATCCAACAGATCCTCATCAACCTGGTGGTGAACGCTCGCGACGCCATGCCGCAGGGCGGCAAAGTGGTGATTGAAACCGCCCTGGCGGAACTGGATGAGGAATACGCCAGTCGCCATATCGAGGTGCAGGCCGGACACTACGTAATGTTGACGGTGAGTGACAACGGTGCAGGCATAGATGAACAAACCCAGGCCCGAATCTTTGAGCCTTTCTTTACCACCAAACAGGCGGGCAAAGGGACAGGACTGGGCCTGTCGACGGTTTACGGCATTGTACGGCAAAGCGGTGGTCATATCACCTTTGAGAGCGCCTTACGTCGGGGCACCAGGTTCCGCATTTACCTGCCTCCGATGGCCGTGACCGGACCGCAGGTAGAACATGAGACAGCGCCGGTAGCAACCGAGGTCCTGGGCGGCACCGAAGCAGTGCTGGTGGTCGAGGACGAACCAGCTCTGCGCGCATTGATTTCCGTGTCTCTCGAGAAACGGGGCTACACCGTATTGGTGGCGGAGGACGGCGCGGCGGCGATCCGGATTTTGGAGAACAATCCTGGCGGCATTGATCTCGTGGTCAGCGATATCATGATGCCCAAGCTAAACGGACTGGAGTTGAGGAAAAAAGCACTCTTGCTGGTGCCGGAGATGCGGTTCTTGTTCATCTCGGGATACGCGGAAGACACAATCGGCCAGACAGCGCACCTCCCGCAAGACGCCGGCTACCTGGAAAAGCCGTTCCTCCCAGTTGAGTTGGCGCGCAAGGTCCGTGCACTGTTGAACGAGAATGACGCGAGAAGAGGTGGTTGTGCTCCGCAAAAGCGTTGTATGGGCAGGTAACTCTCAGGAAGATTTCAGGTTTTGTGTCGGCCCTCGTCCATTACCGGCCAGGTGCCTGGCACACCAGAACGCGCTTCGTTGGCCGGATTGGCACCGATAATCGGCCAACCGGGAACTGGAAAATCTCACTAGCAACTTTCTCTGGCCGGTCCCTCGGGGAATCCGCTCCTTCGACGAATCAGTGAGGTTACCTCTTCAGCTCCGTCGGCCAGTTCAGCACGAGCGTCACAGGTTCGGTGCCTTCTTTCAGATTCCCGCTGTTGATGAGAAACTTCTTCCCATCCCCAGTCACGTCGTAAGGACCAAAGTCACGCTGGATCCCAACCGCCTGAAACAATGCATGAGGAGCGCCCAGCCGAACCGCTTCCCCTGAGGTCACATCCACCGCGACCAAGTTGTCGGCCGGATCGAGAAAGAATAACTCCTTGCCGTCTCTGCGCCATTTTGCCGCTATTCCGCCATTACTCGAGACCTGCCACTTCGCGCCTCCCCCGGGAAAAGCTGTGATGTAGACTTCCCTCCGTCCCGACTCGTTGCTCTGGTACGCCATCCATTTCCCGTCTGGCGAGACAGTGGGTTCGCCTTCGTCAAATGCATCCTGCACGATGGGAAACGACTTACCGTCACCAAATAAAGGAAGCGCCCAAAGATGATAACCAGTCTCGCTCTTGGGAACCTTCCTTTCATAGATCAGATAGCGTCCGTCCGGCGAAATGCTGCGAGGGTATTCGTACGAATCAGTGCTTTCGAGCACAGCCCGCTCGGGGCTGCTGCCGTCAGCGGCTTTCGCGTAGATGTGGGGCGCTCCTTTGACGCTGGAGGCATAAAAGACCGTCTTCCCGTCGGGCGTCCATACGGGCGTGGTTTGGTTGGCTGGGCTGGCGGTGCTGAAGGTCAGACGCGTGCCGGTTCCGCGCGTCAGGTCGAAAATCCATATGTCCGCAGTTCCCTGACTGCCGGCGAAAATCGTTACGGCTAGGCGCGTGCCGTCGGGCGAGAGGGCCGGGCCGATATAGTGCTCGGGCTGTGCAACGGATCCCATCTGTTTTCCGTCCCTGCCCGACCACACCAGCTTCCAACCGCTCGATGCCTCCCCCGCCTGGTAAACCAGGGCCCCCGTGTCCGACGGCGAGAACATGGCCCGGACTGTCGCTCCGTTGAGGGCGACATGTTCGGCAATGGGAACCGGTTCGCCGCTAAGCTCCATTCGGCTCGGGTCAAAAGTCTGGGCCATGAGCGTCTGATCGAACATAAACAAAAGGTGGCCGGAGGCGTAAACGGCCATCGTCTCGCTCTTCATGAGCAGTTTGGCTTGCAACGATCCCAGTTCGCCGACATACAGCACCGTAGAATCCACTCCGCGGGAACTCCGCGACCAATAGAGAAAGTGCTTCCCGTCCGGCAAGAAGGAGGGCCAGCGGTGGCTATTCTCGGCTTTCGAGACATCCAACTTCGATGCGGCCTCGGGTGTTCCGCCTGCCGCAGATACGCTAAATAACGGTGCGTTGGAAGATGGCGTAAACACGATCACACCGTCCTTGCTCCAGGCACCTCCACGTCCGCTGACGCTGTCGCACAGGTTCTGAGGCGGCCCACCGTCGGCGTTGATCTTTTTCAACTTGCCCGCCCCAAAGAAACCAATCTCCCGACCGTCGGGAGACCAAAAGGGATAAATGGCATCGTCGGTTCCAGCCAGTGGCCCGGCCGTCAGGGACCTCAGTGGCCGCACATACAACAGGACCTTGCTTTTCTCGTCCCGCGCCGTGAATGCCAGCCGCGTTCCGTCCGGCGAGAGCACCGGCGGACCCGATGCGGGCAGCATCGTCACGAACGACGTGCCCGCCGGCGGCAAGATCGAGGAACGCACTACTGGGGCGGGCTTCGGCACCTGAAAGACGTAGGCCGTTCCAATACTCAATACGATCAGCGCTACGATCCCCGCGATCAGCCACAGCAGACGTGAACTGGCGGGCACGGGCTTCGACGATACCGGTTGTGGGCTCGAATCCTTTGGGGGAGCCTCCGCCAAAGCCTCCAGTTGAATCCTTACGTCGTGCATGCAGCCATAGCGTTGGTCGGGACTCTTTGCCAGGCAGCGCCACACCGTTTCGTCCAGTCGCGGGGGCGAATCGGGCAGCACCGTTGAGATGCGTTCTGGCTCCTTATCCAGGATTGCGCCCAGAACGCTGAACTGTGACTTTCCCTCAAATGCGCGTCGCCCGGTGAACATTTCATAGAGCACACAGCCGAAACTGAAAATGTCGGAGCACGCGTCGGCCTCTACGCCCTGCAAGACTTCCGGTGCCATGTACTGGAATGTGCCCACCACCGTACCTTTCTGCGTCAAAGGCGAGGCGGAAGCAGTGAGCACAGCCACGCTCATGGTCGGAGTGCTCGGCGTCAACGGAACATCTCCAGATGGCGAGCCTATTCCGGGCGCCGGCTTCGCTAAACCGAAGTCCATCAGCTTCGGCCCATTCTTCGTGAGCATGATATTGGCCGGTTTCAGATCACGATGCACAATTCCACGCGCGTGAGCTTTGTCGAGAGCCTGGGCGATCTGGATTCCGATCTTCAGCGCTTCGTCGAGTGGAAGCGCTCCCCTCTGCACGCGGTCGGCCAGCGTTTCCCCTTCTAGGTATTCCATGACCAGGAAGTCGACACCGTCCTGCGAGCCCACGTCGTGCAAGGTGCAGATGTATGGATGATTCAGCGAGGAAATCGCCTTGGCCTCGCGCTCCATCCGCTGCCTCAGATCAGGATTGGAAGACAGATGTGCGGGCAAAACCTTGATGGCCACATCACGGCCCAGCCGCGTATCGCGGGCCCGATACACTTCGCCCATGCCACCCGCACCCAGCGGCGATTGGATTTCATAAGGACCGAGTTTCGTGCCAGAGGGGAGGCTCATCCGTGCGGGCAATTATATTCCACAGCGACCGCCATGCGGCCGATGCGACGATGAAGGGCAGGCTTGTCGGCAAGGATCCCCCCAGCTCAAAATCAGAATGGAGAGGCACCGACAATCCACCAGGCGCGCGCTGGTGTGAAAGTCTTGGTGCGGCTACCCCTATTGGGAACGCGCTTTCTTCTCCAGTTCTTCCAAGCTGCCTTCGACTCTTCGAATATCGCCGGCATATCTGCCCGAGTCCCCCTGGGCGAGTTTTCGGTAGATGCTCAAGTCCTCGTTAAAGTGGGAGCGGGATTCTTCGACCCGGTTTTGGCTTTCATCCACGAGCGCCAGGTTGTTCAGCGTCGCTGCCAAATACGGCAGGTAGGTGTCGGGGTCTCCCTGCGCCAGTTGACGATAAGACTTCAACGCTTCCTCATAGTGCTGCCGCGCCTCATCCGTTCGGTTCTGAGTTGCATCCAGTATGCCCAAGTCATTCAGAGTCGTCGCCAAGTAGGGAAGGTATGGGTTCGGGTCCCACTGCGCCAGTTGACGGCGAATTCTCAACGCTTCTTCGTAATGCTGGCGGGCTGCTTCCAGCCGCTTTTGCTCCCTCTCGACGAACCCCAGATTGTTCAGCACTTCCGCAACTTTGGGCAGGTATTGATCCGGATCTTGCTGTGCGACTTGCCGGTAAATCTTTAGCGACTCCTCGAAGTGCTGACGGGCTGCTTCCACCTGCATCGTGTTTTTCTCGAGGGACCCCAAGTTGGCCAGCGCCATCGCCATGTCCGGCAGATATTGTTCCAGGTTTTGCTGCGCCAGCTGACGGTGAATTCCCACGGCCGCCTCATAGTGCTGACGGGCGTCCCCGGTTCGGTTCTGAAGTCGATCCAGGTTCCCCAGGTTGTTCAAAGTCGTGGCCATGTCCGGCAGATTTGCGGCCGGATTCTGCTGTGCCAGTTGACGGCGCAGATCTAGAGCCCGCTCGAAGTGTTCGCGGGCTTCTTCCATCCGCTGCTCTGTACCAAAGCCCTCGAGGTTCGTCGACGTCATTGCCAATTCGGGGTCGAGAAGTGCCGAACCCATGGCGTCATGCGCAAAGGGATTCTCCGCAACTGCCAGCGTGTGCGACCACAGGTCGTAATCGCTATCCCAATAGCTCATCTGGCGGTCCGTGACAATGCCCAACGCTAGCAACGCGCACGATGCCGGGATTACGCGCCAAACAGTGGGGACGGCTCTTGCCTCGGCCAAGTCGGCAAGTCCCCAGGCAATGATTACGAAGATTCCGATCAGCGGGATGTAGGCATAGCGATCGGCCATACTGGCTTCCCCCACCTGCACCAGGCCGATGACCGGAATCAAAGTACCCAGAAACCAAAACCACCCAACCGGCAAGTAGCCCTTGTTGCGAAAGGAAACTACGAGCACGGTGACACTTATCAAAACCAGCGCGGATAAAACCCATTGCCACGCGGGAACAGTAATTCCGCGATGGGGATAGAGCGCAAGCCGCGCTGGCCAAAGTGTTTTCCACAGGTATAGCCCATAGGCCACGACGGCATTCTCGATTCGTACCGCGAGCGGGAACTGATGTAAGGTACGCACTGCAAACCCGGTTCGCTGGGCCTTTAGCGTGATCCATGCACTTGCCGCCGAGAGAAACAGCAACGGAATTTTCTCCAGCATCAATCTCGAGCCTGCCAATTGCGGCACGCCGAGAACGGAAGGCGGACTGCCGGCAATTCTGCCGAGCGGCCAATAATCCAGCAGCAAGAGAACAAAGGGCAGCGTGATGACCATCGGCTTGGCCATTAGACCAGCGGCAAACAGCGCCACCACCAGCAGATATCGACGCCAGTCCGGTTTCTGGGCGTACCACACATAGGCAGCGATCGCCGCAAAGAAGAAGAGCGTGCTCAGCACATTCTTGCGCTCCGCCACCCATGCCACTGACTCTACGTTGATCGGATGTAAGGCGAATAACGCCGCCACCAGCAGGCTCGGTCCTACGCGCTTTGTGCCCCACGCCAACAGTAGAAACAACACCACTGCATTAAGAGCGTGAATCAGCACGCTGTCCCAGTGATGGCCGGCTGGATTCAGAGCAAAAAGTTGATAGTCCAGAGCATGCGAAAGCCAGGTCAGGGGATGCCAATTCGCCGCCACGGTTGAGGTAAATGCCCACTTGATGGCGTTCCAGCTCAGGCCACCACGAATGTGGAAATTTGCCGTGACGTAATCACGATCGTCCAAGACGATGAAGGAGTGCCTCGTCACCGGGATGTATACCGCGATAGTTACGGCCGCGAGCAGCATGCCGAGGACGGTTTTCAGGTATCTGCCTTGGAGGAATGCCTCCGCTCCCGAGGGTGCTTTTCGGTTCGGCCTCTTGCGGATTTGGGCGCGTGTTTTCGCGAGCGTTTTGGCACGGCTCATTTCGTTTACCCTATCGGGAGTGGCCTTCCGAATCTAGTTCTTGCAGGCTTGCTTCGACTCTGGCAACGTCGCCAGCATATTTGCTGTCCGCTTGAACCAGCTTCCGGAGGAGGCTCAAGGATTCTTGGTAATGGGCACGGGATTCTTCGATCCGGTTTTGGTTTCTATCCAGGACGCCCAGGTTGTTTAGCGTTCCCGCCATATACGGTAAATACTTGTCCGGGTCTTGCCGGGCCAGTTGGCGGTAAGACTGCAACGCTTCCTCATAGTGCTGGCGGGCTTCGTCCATCCGGTTCTCGCCTCGATCCACGCTCCCCAAGTTGTTCAGCGTCATGGCCATGTCCGGCAGATAAGCGTGCGGATTCTGCCGAGCCAGTTGACGGCGTAGGTCTAATGCCCGCTCGAAGTGCCGGCGTGCCTCATCCTTCCGGTTCTGCAGTAGATCCAGATTCCCCAAGTTGCTTAACGTCGTAGCCATGTCAGGCAGGTAGATGGCTGGATTCTGCTGCGCCAGCCGAGGGTAAGACTGCAGCGCTTCCTCATAGTGCTGGCGGGCTTCGTCCATCCGGTTTTGGCGTCCATCCAGATTCCCCAGGTTATTCAACATCGTGGCCATGTCCAGCAGGTACACGTCTGGATCCCGCTGTGCCAGCTGACGGTAAGCCTTCAACGCTTCCTCATAGTGCCAACGGGCTTCGTCCGTCCGGTTCTGCTGTCGATCGAGAGACCCCAAGCTGTTCAGAGTTGTCGCCAGGTAGTACAGGTAGGCATCCGAATTCTGCTGCGCCAGCTGACGGTAAATCTTTAGAGCGCCCTCGAAGTGCTGGCGGGCTTCGTCCGCCCGGTTCTGCTGTCGAGCCACAGTCCCTAGGTTGTTCAGCGACCCTGCCAGAAATGGCAGGTACCTGTCCGGGTCTTGCTGCGCCAGTTGGCGGCGCATTACCAAAGCCCGTTCGAAGTGCTGGCGAGCTTCGTCCATCCGTTTCTGCGCCGTATCAAAATTCTCCAGGTCATGCGGCGTCATGGCCGAGGCAGGGTCCATGAGCGCAGCTCCCATGGCGTTATGGGCAAAGGGACTTTCCCCCACCGCCAGAGTGTGCGCCCACAAATCGTACTCGCTATCCCAATAGCTTATCTGTCGGAGGGTGGCGAAGCCTAGCGCCGTTAACGCGCACAATACCGGAATTACCAGCCAGACGGTGCGGACCTTTTCGGCCTTCGCCAAATCGGCAAGACTCCAGGCAATCATTACGAAGATTCCGATCAGCGGGATGTAGGCATAGCGATCGGCCATACTGGCTTCCCCCACCTGTACCAAGCCGATGACCGGGATTAAAGTACCCAGAAACCAGAACCAGCCAACGGCCAAGTAGCGCTTGCTGCGCAAGGTAACTACGAGCGCTGTGACCCCGACCAAAATTAGCGTTGATAAACTCCATTGCCACTCCGGGAGAGCGACTACAGGGTGGGGATAGAACGCAAGCCGTGCTGGCCAAAGCATTTTCCGCAGGTATAACCCATAGGCCACGACGGCATTCTCGATTCGTACGGCGAGCGGGAACTCTTCGAAGGTACGCACTGCACCTCGCTGCGCCTTTAGGGTGATCCATGCACTTGCGGCTGAGAGCAAAAGTAATGGGATTTTCTCGAGCAGCAGCCTCGAAAACGCCAGGCGCGGCGCGCCAGAAGGGGAGGGCGGATCGCTCCGTGTTGTCTCGAATGGCGTTCTCTCGAGCGGCCAATAGTCCAGCAGTAACAAGACAAAGGGCAGCGTAATGACCATCGGCTTGGCCATCAATCCCGCCGCAAACAGCGCTGCCACCAGCAGATATCGCCGCCAATCCGGTCTGTGGGCGTACCACACATAGGCAGCGATCGCCGAAAAAAACAAGAGTGTGCTCAGCACATTTTTCCGCTCTGCCACCCATGCCACGGACTCCACGTTGATCGGATGCAAGGCGAATAGCGCCGCCACCAGCAGGCTTGGTCCCGCACGCTTTGTGGCCCAGGCCAACAGCAGAAACAGCGCCACCGCGTTGAGAGCATGGATCAGCACACTGTCCAAATGATGCCCCGCAGGATTCAGAGCAAAGAGTTGATAATCCAGAGCGTGCGAAAGCCAGGTCAGAGGATGCCAATTTGCCGCTGCGGTTGACGTAAAGGCCCACTTGATGGTGTTCCAACCGAGGCCACCATGGATGTAGGGATTTGCGGTAACGTAATCACGATCGTCGAACACGACAAACGAATGCCCGATCACTGGACTGTAAAGCGCGATGGTCGCCATCGCGAGTAGAACGCAGAGCACTGCATTCCACTGTTTAGCCGCGGCGGGTGCGCCGGTACTTCTCGGGGCTGGCTTCGATTTCCGCCTTAGGTGTAGTTGGGAGGCAGGGGATCGTCTAGCTACCACCACTCCCTCCGCCGCGCGCTAGCAGAACCTTCCCACTGGGGCGGCTTGAAACACAACCGAGCTTGAATCAGACTCCGCAGCCCGAGGGTAAGAAGCAGACAAGTAGCCATGAAAAGGAATCCTAGCACTGACGCGAGCCACTGTGCGCAACCGCCGGAGCCTTCACCAGGTCGCTTGGTTACAACCTTCCAGACTGCGCCAGCAAACGTTCCCGTGTGGCTTTCTGCTTCGGAGAAGCCGGAGGATTCCGGGCCGGATCCCATGGTCATCTTTACCCTCCTGACCACGCCGCCAAAAGAAGAGCCACAGCCAATTGCATCGTTGCGTGCATCAATTGGTCAGCCCTGACCAAACCCACTGGCAAAGGTTTCGGCGGTCGCGCCGAATGATCCTCGTCAGTGCTAGGATTCCCTGGTGATGGGTACTCGTTTGATTCTTCCCCTCGGACCGTGGAATCTGATTCAACTCTTATTGCCTTCCAAGGCGCCCACGCCGAGACGTTCTGCCGAAGCATGGTGGAGGGACCGGTGGTAGGGCGATCCCTAGCCTCTCAGGGACGCCGGAGGGCGAACTCAAAATCAGCCCCGACAAGCACCAAGCCATTCGCTGCGGCCAATCACCCGAATACGGTTCTCTGCGTTCTACTCGCGCTGGCCACCATCGCGGTTTACAGCCCGGTGAGTGGACACGCCTTTCTCACCTTCGACGATCATGACTACGTCACGGCAAATTTCCACATTCGTGGTGGCATGAACTGGAACACCATCCAGTGGGCTTTTACGTCAACCACGGCGGCCAACTGGCATCCTCTGACCTGGCTTTCGCACACTCTCGACTACGAACTCTTTGGGTTGAACCCGGCGGGCCATCATTTAGACAGCGTTCTCATCCACGCTCTCAATGCGGTGTTGTTGTTTCTACTGTTGGCGTGGGGCACAAAGCGCGTAGGACCGAGCCTACTGGTGGCGGCTCTATTCGCCTTGCATCCGATCAACGTGGAGTCGGTGGCCTGGGTCGCGGAGCGCAAGAATGTGTTGAGCACGCTTTTCTTTTTCTCGGCGATCGGTGCTTATGGCTGGTATGTCCAAAAACCGGATTGGCGGCGATATCTGATCATTGCGGTCCTATTTGCTGCGGGCCTGATGGCCAAGCCGATGGTCATTACCCTGCCCTTTGTCTTACTGCTGTTGGATTATTGGCCGCTGGAAAGAACTCTCTTCTCTATCCGCGTACCGCGGTTGCCGTTCTCAAGGCTAGTATTGGAGAAAGTGCCCCTGCTTTTTCTTTCGACCTTGAGTGCAGTCATCACGGTGAAGGCGCAGCGATCTGGGCAGGCGGTTCGTACCTTGCACCAGTTCCCGTTCAGCGTACGAATCGAGAATGCAGTCGTGGCCTATGGGCTATACCTGTGGAAGATGCTCTGGCCAGCGCGGCTTGCTCCACTTTATCCCCATCCAGGAAATACACTGCCGCTGTGGCAGGTGAGCTTGTCGGCGCTGATGTTGATCACCATCACGGCGCTCGTGGTAGCTTTTCGCAGCCAGCGCTACCTGCTCGTGGGATGGTTTTGGTTCCTGGGAACTTTAATTCCGGTGATTGGCCTGGTGCAGGTGGGAGATGCCGCCATGGCTGATCGCTATGCTTATGTCCCGCTGATCGGAATCTTCGTAATGATTGTCTGGGTCCTTGCCGATTTGGCGGAGGCAAAAGAAGTCCGCACGCTGTGGCGTGTAACCCCGGCAGTGTGTGCGTTGGCGGCGCTGGGCATCATCACCTACCGTCAGTTGAGCCACTGGGATAACGAGTACACCTTGTGGTCGCACACCCTCGCGGTTACGGAGAGGAATCCTTTTGCGCATGACGCCATGGGTTCCGCGCTTCTGGAACCTGATGCCGCCCTAAATATGAACCGCCAGGGGAATTTAGATACGGACCAGAAGCGCATGGACGAAGCCCGCCAGCAGTACGAGGAGGCCTTGACGATTCGCCGCGAACTGGCGCAGCAAAATCCGGCCGCATACTTGCCGGACCTAGCCACGACCTTGAACAACCTAGGGAACCTGGATCGAGTGCAACAGCGGATGGACGAAGCCCGCCAGCAGTATGAAGAGGCCTTGAAGATTCACCGGCAACTGCTGCAGCAGAACTTGGAACCCTATCTGCCGGACATGGCCATGGCCCTAAACAACCTGGGTTTCTTGGAAAGACTCGAGAAGCGGCCGGAGGAGGCCTATCCACACTTCGCGGAAGCTTTGACGATTTACCGTCAACTGGCTCAGCAAAACCCGGACACCTACCTGCCGGATATGGCGATGACGCTGAACAACTTGGCAATCTCCGAGAAAGACCAGAACCGGACGGAGGAATCGCGCCGGCACTACGAGGAGGCGTTGAAGATTCGCCGTCAGTTGGCGCAGCAGAGCCGGGACACATACCTCCCGGATGTCGCCATGACGCTGAACGACCTGGGGAACCTGGATGGAGTCCAACAACGGATGGAGGAGGCACGTCGGCACTATGAGGAGGCTTCGAAGCTTTACGGCGAACTGGCCGAGAAAGATCCGGACGCGTACCTACCCTATGTGGCAGGCACGCTGAACAACCTGGGGTTTCTCGATCGAAACCTGAACGAGATCGCAGAATCCCGTGCCCGCTATTCGGAAGCCCTGACCATCTACCGAAAACTCGCTCAGGGTGACTCGGGCAGATATGCCGGCGATATTCGAAGAGTCGAGACGAGCTTAGAAGAGCTAGAGCAGGTGCCCTCCAAATAGACGAACTACGAACCCCCGCTTCTGTCCAGATAGCTGTCGTATCTGCCCCTATTTCTACTGCCGGGAACTGTGGCGACGGCGCACAATACATAAAACAACGCCGCGTTCGCCGGGATGTGAAGATTGAAGTCCGTGAAACTGTGTGCCAGCAGCCCAGTGCACCCCGCCAGAGCCGCGGCGCTTATCAGCGCCGCCGGAGAAAGCCTCGCCGGGCGAAGGTTGCGCAATCCCGCGCGATACAACACGACGATGAACCACACCCCCAAGCCGAAGCCGGCCAGTCCAGTCTCGAGCAAAAGCTCAAGATAGTCATCGTGCGCATGATTGATAAAAAACCCATCGTAGAACACGCGATAGCGTGGAAACGCGGTGGCAAAGCTTCCGAAACCACTGCCCAGAAATGGATGGGCGGCAAACATATGAAACGAGTCGCGGTGGATTAACCAGCGCGCAGGATCGCGGGTGTCGGTGATGCGGCTGCCGACTTGCTGCGGAGCAATCCATGCCAAAAACAACGCCGTCACCAGACAGAACGCCACAAACACCGCCGCAGATTTCCGGGGCGAGAATTTACGCATCCAAAAGATTGCGAGGAACACCGTCTCCACGATGACCGCGAACATCCCTCCCCGTGATTGACACAGAAATACTGAGGCAGCCATCAGCATCGCTGCAAACCCCAGCAAGAAACGCTTTGCTCCACGAACTAAGCCGCTGAAAGCAAGCACCACCGCAAAGGGAAGTAATAGCTCTATGAGTCCAGCATAGTGGTTGTGATTTACATAGCTGCCGTACACACTTCGGGCTCGCGGCTGGATCAGCCAATAGATCTTGCCTTCCGAAGTGAACCCCTGAAGAACCGCGAAAACCGAATAGACTGCTCCAAATACAGCCATGGTTTTGCCGAATCGCGGCACCCAATCGTGGTCGGCACGGAGCAGTTGCACCGCGACAAAGGCCAGAATTCCATAAGCAATGTAAAGCCAAAGCTCAGAGAGAGTATCGTTCAAATAGGCCGAGCGATGGCTTCCAATCTGAACCAAAACGAATCCGAAAAACACAAGCATGGGCGCGAACAACGGATTCCATCGGAAGCTGACTTCGCCGGCAGCGAGTTCGGATCCCATCCAGATCAGCAAAACCACAGCGGCGCCAGCTTCAAATAGCGCAATGGACCAGTCCTGTACGATGCCGAGCGCCAGGGGTCCGAAGATCAGAAGGGTGCAGAGCGCCACAAACAGCGAGATTCGCAATCCGCGTTCCAGCCGATGACGAGTACTGACTTCCCCAACGAGCGGGGCCTCGCCTTCTATGACTTGTCCCGGGGGCATCGACTACCTCTTCACCAGCCGCAAGTCATCGATCCACACCCGTCCACGGATCCTCGTGTCGGCTGGAGCTCTGACGATCTTTACGGTTAACAGCTCGGTCCCGTCCGGCACCCGCAACGAGCCTTTGATTTCCTGCCAGGAATGAGTATCCAGCACATCGTCGGTTAAAAGGAGGTTGGCGCCGCTATATGCATCCGCAATCGCAATCCTCGGTCCGCTCGAACTGGTCACGTTTTCGCTCTGAATCCAGGCGCTGAATTCGTAATCGGCATTCGATTGCACCGGAACAAACTGTGTCCAGCCGGCATCGTAGGCCGGGTTGCCGTCGTAGGACAAAGAAAGCGAATGGGTTCCAGAGTGCGCCACATTGTCGTCGATGCCAGCGGTAATGTGGTCCGCAGGTTCATGTCTCCAATCCAAGCCAGCGTTCAAAAGTGGTTGCTCAAAGCCCGCATTCACCATCAAATTGTCATTCGGCAGGTAAGGGTGCAGATTGGGTGAGAGCCCTGCAAGCTCGTGCCAGGCCCGGTCGAAGCTTGTGGCCTCATGTTGTTTCACCAGGTAGTCAAAGTAAAAAAAACTGAGCTTTGGGTCGAAAGACTTGTTGGAGGTGACGAGGTGTTGCCAGACCTGACTCGCCGCAGCCGTTTCCTTCTGCCCAGCCAGCATCTCCAGGAACGCCAACTGAAGTTCTGGACTCTCTGGAATCAGCTTGGCAAGAAGAAGGTTCGCATCTCGCGTCTCGCGCCAGCACACCGGGAAAATAGCCTCTGCGGCTTGCGGGTTCTGGACGAGGGCTTGCCGGAACAGAGAAAAAGCACGGTCTCGGTCGCCGGTGGCCAGGAAATATTGCGCGGCTTCGGCCGCGACTTCCGGATTGCCCGGCTCGGCTTCGAGAGCAGCCTGCACAGCCTCATTGGCTTTCTCTACGTTGCCTGTGACCTGGTACACCGACGCCAAATCGAACCAGTATCGCCCAATGTTCGGGTTCAGGGTGACCGCTTTAGAAAGGCTGGTGATGGCGGCGGCACCATCGTGGGCGGAGTTGGAAAGCTGCATACCGAGGAGGTAGGGAAACTCGGCATCGTCGGGCACCAATCGGATGGCACGCTCCACCCCGCCGGCTTGTGAGGAGTCTGCCAATCGTTGTGCGAGATAGACGACTATCACCCGGTCGAGGTAGATCGATAGCATCCCCAGACAGGTCAGAAGCAAAAGAGCGTTCTTGACCAGAGGGCGCAGTGGCGGTGTCACGGTTACTCCCGCTGGGCGGTCTTAGCCGGCGCAGGGTCCTGATAGTAACTGCCATATCGGTGGCCGTAGTAATACCGGTCGGGTTCGGTAAAGTCCGTGGCATTGAGAATTACACCCATGATGCGCGCATCGACATGTGCCAGCACGTCGTGGACTCGACGGAGCGCAACTCTACTCGTCATGCCCGCACGTATTACTAAGAGAGTGGAATCGGCCAACGAGGACAGGAGCGCAGCATCCGTAACGCTGAGCACCGGGGGTGTATCGATGATGATGTGATCGAACTCCGGTTCCAGATTCCGTAACAATTCCCTCATGCGTGCTGAGGCCAGCATCTCAGATGGGTGAAGCGCAACCGGACCCGCTGGCAGCACCCAAAGATTCGGAATGTCTGCAATGGACCGGATCGCTGAATCCGCAATGGTGTCTTGCTCTAATATCGTGCTGAGACCAATATCTGATTCAAGGTGAAGCGCCTGCGAGATACCGGAGCGCCGCATGTCTCCTTCAATCAGGAGCACGCGGGCTCCGTGTTGTGCCAGGACAATGGCTAGATTAACACTGGTCGTGGTCTTGCCTTCTTGGGGCAGGGCGCTCGTAACCATCAAGATCTTGGCCGACTTGCCGGTTCTCGAAAGCAGAATCGAAGTCCGCAACGCACGGTAGGCTTCGGCAATCTCCGACTTCGGACGCACCGCCGAGGCCAGAGCCGTTGTGGTCTGCGGAAGGCGCTTCGTCCCAGGTAGCGAACGGCTGGGACGAGACGCGAAGGGGATGACCGCCAGGGACGGCAATGCCGTAAGCATCCTTACCTGTTCCAAAGAGTGCACGGTGTCATCGCGCGACTCAAGAATAAACGCGAGCGAGAGCCCGCCGGCCAAGCCCACCGCCAGCGACATCAGAAGATTCCGGGGAATGTTGGGCGTCGAGGGCGATGTGGGAGCAGATGCCGGATCGACGATCCGTACGTTGCTCGACCGCAACCCTGTCATGACTCCCGCCTCTTTCAGCTTTTGCAAAAGGCCCTCATAGAGCTGCCGATTGCTCTCCACGTCTCGTTTCAGAAGGCTGTATTCGATGGCGCTTTCATT
>Ga0302324_100006799_pt1 | contig 24497 bp, 21 predicted proteins | sample Palsa_T0_1_FD_201949 | JGI IMG/M metagenome (GOLD analysis project Ga0302324, IMG submission 201949) | Peat permafrost microbial communities from Stordalen Mire near Abisko, Sweden - Palsa_T0_1 | ecosystem: Environmental > Terrestrial > Soil > Palsa > Peat permafrost | place: Sweden: Abisko... | reverse complement strand
GCTTTTCCGGACTTTTTGGCCGGCCAACGTGCAACTGGTCGGCAAGGAAATCGCACGCTTCCACACGATCATCTGGCCGGCGGTGCTATGGTCGCTCGGCCTGCCCGCGCCGCAGCGCGTGTTCGCACACGGCTGGATCACGATCGAGGGTCAGAAGATGTCCAAGAGCTTGGGCAACGTGATCGACCCTTTCGAAATCGCCGACCGCTTCGGCGCCGATTCGATCCGCTATTTCCTCTTGCGCGAGGCGCCGTTCGGCAGCGATTTCTCGTTCGGCGAGGAGAAGGTTCGTTTACGCCGCAACGGCGATTTGGGCAACGATTTGGGCAACCTCGTGAAACGGTCGCTCGCGATGCTTACGCGCTACCGGGACGGTCGCGTGCCGGCGCGTTCGCCGTCCGCGCTCGGAACGCGCTTCGAGACACTCGGCCGGCGCATCGGTGCGCAGATCGACGAACTCGGCTTTCGCGACGCGCTCGAGAGCATCTGGGAACTCGTGACCGCCCTCAACCGCACGATCGACGAAAAGAAACCGTGGGAACTGCACAAGCGCGGCGACGAACCAGCTCTCGACGCGCTGCTCTACGAACTATGCGAGGGGCTGCGCTGGCTGGCCCACGCGATCGCACCGTTCATGCCGGCCACGGCGCGCGGCATCTGGGCGCAACTCGGTTTGGAAGGCGAACCGCACGGCGCGTGGGCAACCGAACTCGTCTGGGGCGGCCTCGAACCCGGCACCCAAACCAAACCGAGCGCGGAAGGCCTGTTCCCGCGCATCGACGCGCCGGCCTAGGTCGCTCGTGGCGCTAGGGCGCGTCGTCCTCGAAGTGCAGGTTCGGAAAATACGCGCGCAGCGCTTTGCCGAGGTCTCCCGGCGGCACGAAGCCGGGCGGCGGCCCGGGCATCGGCGTATGCCGTAGGACGGTCGCGTCGGCCGAAATGAACGGGTCGGCGCCGGGCTCGAAGTGGATCGGCCAAGGCACGTTGCCCGATTCGAGCGTTCCGTCCGGATACGTGAACTGGTAGGCCACGTAGTAATAGTCGAGATCTCCCGAACGCCAGCCCTTGATCGGGTAGTAGATGCCCTCGCCGTGGCGGAGGTGCCCGAGCACGCCCTGCAGCTGGATACGATAACGCTGCGGCGCTTGCGCCGGGTCGGGGCTTATGGTGAGCGGGCTGTCGGGCTGTGCGAACCTGGCCGCGGCTCGCCGGAAGATCGCGATGGCGGCATCCGAAACGCGCGGGCGGGCGTGGTTCTGCACCTGCGGCGGCCAACGGACGAAGGCGAGCCGGCGGTCCTCCGGTGTCGGGCGCCGGCCGCTGCGCGGAGCCGACGAGATCGTCACGATCTCGTCGGGTTGCGGCGGCGTTGCGGCCGGGCGCGGCACGGCGTGCGCGAACTGTGCCGTCGCCAACAGCGCGACGAGCAACACGAAGGCATGCACGAACAGCGACGCGACGAGCGCGATGCGGACGACGAAATTACCGGTCCTCGGCGCTTCCGAGGTCGTGATCATGCTACCATCCCACTCGTATGTTCGACTCTCACGCGCACATTCACGATCCCGCTTTCGAGTCTGACCGCGAAGCCATGCTCGAGCGGGCCCGAGCTGCCGGCGTCGACCGCATCCTGACGATCGGCACGGACCTCGCGACCAGCCGAGCGGCGCGCGAGACCGCCGTCCGCTACGGCCTTGATTACGCTATCGGCGTGCACCCGCACGAAGCTAAGGACGCGCCCGCCGATTTGGCGGCGGCCCTCGACGCGCTGCTGGCCGAAAGCCAAGCCAAGCGGCCGGCCGCGATCGGCGAGATGGGTCTGGACTACTACTACGATCACAGCCCGCACGAGCATCAGCAGGTGGTGCTAACCATGCAGCTGCGGTACGCGCTCGAACGCGGCATGCCGGCCGTCTTTCATCAGCGCGACGCCTTCGACGACTTCGTTACCATCTTGCGAGCCGAGGGCGCGGGCGGCATGCGCGGGGTCGTTCACTGCTTTACCGACGGCCCCGAGCAAGCGCGCACGCTGGTGCGTGATTTCGGGTTGTACCTGGGAATCGGCGGCGTCCTCACCTTCAAGAGCGCTGGGTCAGTCCGCGACGCCGTCGCCTTGGTCGGCCTCGACCACATCATCTTGGAGACCGACTGCCCGTACCTCGCGCCGGTTCCGTATCGCGGCCGGCGCAACGAACCGGCCTTCATCGCGGCGACCGCCGCAGCGCTGGCGGACACGCTCGGCACCACGGTCGAGGACGTCGTGGCCCGTACCAGCCATAACGCGGCCGCGCTCTTCGGTTAGCAGCGCTTAGCTCGTCGCCGCCGGAACCGCAGCGGCCCAATTTCGATCGAAAGCGGCCTGCAGCGCGTCGAGTACCGGAGCGGCTCGCGTCTGCATTCCCCAGTCGAGCATCGGCGCGGCGTAGGTGGCGTTCGCGGAACCGACCCAGCCGACGTCGCCCGCAACGCAGAGCTTCTCGTTGGAGCGACCGACACGCACGCAGCCGCCCGCCGCGACGAGCCGCGCGATCGCCTGCCGTTCCTGGGTCCGGGCCTGGCCGAACTCCTGTTGGGCGACCAGCAGACGCACCGCGGCCCCGCCCAGCGCTCGCTGCCTCAGCGCCTTCGAGATCACCGAGAGGCCAAAGCCTTCCGATTCAACGTCGACGCGGTCGCCGCGTCCCTGCGCGATCGCTTGCGCCTCGAGCCGAAGCGCCCCGGCCTTCTCGGTGGCCAAGTGTGCGTCCGACCCCGGCACTCCTTGCAAAGCCGCGCGCACAACGGCCACATCGTCGGGATCGCTCGTCGCGACGACCGTATCGCGGCCGCTGGGCGGAAAATTCCGGTCGTCCAAGTATGCCACCCCGTCGACCAGCGCGGCCTTCATGTGGACGGGTTCGGAGCCGCTCCCGGCCAACGTTACCACCGCGCCGCAGCCCCGCAACTCGGCCGCCAGCGCGCGATTTTGCTTCGCCATCGCACCGTCATGGTCCGAATACGGCTTCCCCTCGAGCCTCACCCGGACCCGAGCCCCGCGCTGCGCCGCGGCCTCCAGCGCCTTCACCACCGGCTCGCGCCGATCGAGCACGTACGCCGAAACCTCCACCTCCCGAGCCCCCGCCAGCGCCCCCAGCAACGCCCCCTGCCCCACCACCGCCACACTCATCTCACCCCTCCCCCGCCCCATCCCACCCCGCCCGCCCGCAGCAAGCCCCGCCCCGCGCGAGGGCGGCTGGAATGGAGAGCCGCAGGAGTCCGCGGCGTGGGTTTGGGGGGCTCCCCCCAGATCAAAAGCGGGCTCCCCCCCATATCAAACGAAACCGCTAGCGCGATGAATAAGTCGGCCCACGTGCGCGAGATGTTCGCGTCGATTGCGCCTCGTTACGACGCGACCAATCGGATCTTGACGGCCGGCGTCGACGAACGCTGGCGGCGGCGCGCAGTACGCGAACTGGCTGCGCCGGCGGGCGGCTCGGTGCTCGACTTGTGCTGCGGTACGGGCGACCTTGCATTTCACCTCGTACGCTCCGATCCGAGCTTGCGCGTGACCGGCATCGACTTCTGCGAACCGATGCTGGCGGGCGCCCGGCGGCGTGCGCCGCGTGAGGCCGGCGCGGCAGACGTGCGCTTCGTAGAGGGCGACGTCATGGCGTTGCCGTTCGACGACGCCTCGTTCGACGGCGCGACCATGGGCTTCTCGATGCGCAACGTCGTCGACATCCTGGCCGTGCTGCGCGAGGCGCGCAGGGTGCTGCGCCCCGGCGCGCGTTTCGTCAACCTCGACGTGTCCAAGGCCCCGAACCCGCTGTTCAAGCGCGCGTTCGACGCTTACTTCTACGGCATGGTGCCGCTGGTCGGCGGGCTCGTCGGCGGATCCAAGACCGCGTATCGTTATCTTCCGAACTCGCTGACGAACTATCCGGGTGCGGGCGATCTCGCCGAGCGCTTCAGCCGCGCGGGCTTTCGCGATTCACGCTTCGTGCGGCTGGCGGGCGGCGCGATCGCCGTTCACGTGGGAACCGCATGAACCCGCTGCAGGCCGGAGCGCAATCGGATCGCGACCTCTACGAACTGGTCGAGTCTTTTTTCCGGACCTCGTTTTCGACCGACAACGCGCTGATCACCGAAGCCGTACGGCGGATGCTCGCGGCCGGCGGAAAGCGGCTCCGGCCGCGCTTCACCCTGCTCGCCGCGGAGTCGAACGGGGCCGACGCGCGCGACCACTTGCCGCTCGCGGCTTATATGGAATTGATTCACGTCGGCACGCTGATACACGACGACGTCGTCGACAGCGCCCAGACGCGACGCGGCGTCAACGCGACCGCGGTCGACTTCGGTAACCGCGTGAGCGTACTGGCCGGCGACTACCTCTTCGCCTGGATCTTCAAGAACGTCACCGCGAACTATGCTGCGCCCGTGCCGAACATTCTGGCTGCGACCCTGGCCGACATCACGGACGGCGAAGTGCTGCAGCACCGCGCAACCGCAAACCTCGACCTGCCGTTTTCCGACTACGTCGAGATCGCGATCAAGAAGACGGCCGCGCTGTTCGCAGCCTCGGCGGAATGCGGCGCGATCATGTCGGGCGGCTCGCCGCTGCGCGTTCGGGCGCTGCGCGATTTTGGGCTCGCGTATGGCATCGCGTTCCAGATGCTCGACGACCTGCTGGACCTGACCGCCAGCCAAGCCGAACTGGGCAAGCCCGTCGGCCACGACCTGCTCGAGCGCAAGATGACGGCCCCGGTGGTTTTGGCGCTCGAAAGCGCCGGCGCCGGCCTGCGCGGGGCCTTGGCGCGCTGCTACGCGAGCGCCGATGGCAGCGAAGCCGGCCCCCGGCTGATCGCCGCAATCGGCGAGGCGGGCGGTTTTGCACGCACGCGCGAAACGATCGCGGGTTACGTCGAGCGGGCCAAGGCCTCGCTCGCGCCGCTCGGCACCGCGCCGGCTCGAGCCGAGCTGGTCGCCCTAGCGGACGCCCTCGAGCGAGACAGCGCCGCCCGGGCGCGGTAAGATAATCCTCGTAGCTCGAGGAAAGGTACGCAAGTATGTTCGGAAACCCAATGGAGATCGCGATCCTCGTGGGCGCGGCCGTCCTGCTCTTCGGAGCAGATCGCGTGCCGAAGCTTGCCCGCGGCATCGGTCAAGCCAAGAAAGAGTTCATGATCGGCCAAGCCGAGGCGGACGTCGCGGCCGAGCGGACGCGCGCCGAGGCGCGGGCCTTAGCAGAGGCCAATGCGGCCAAGGCGACGGTAGAGACTCAAGCGGCGACGGTCAACGGGATCGTGGTCGGCGCTCCGGCGACGCCCACGGAACCCGCGGCGCCGCCGAACTAAGCGCGGCCGCCGAGCCCCGTGCTGGCCGAGCGTCCCACGGAAGTCGAACGCGACGTTCCGCTCTGGGACCAGAAAGAGATGCCGTTTACGGAGCACCTGCGGGAGCTCCGTAACCGTCTGGTCGTCTCCTTGAGCACGGTCGGCATACTGGCCGTGTTCCTTTTTTGGCCCGCGCAGTTCGCGATCACGTGGCTCAAGAACGAGTACCTCGGCAAAGCGGTCCAGCTGCACGCCTTCTCGCCGACCGACGTGATCTTCACCGAGTTCAAGTTCTCGATCTACGGCGCGATCGTGCTCGGTTTGCCGGTGCTCGTGTACCAGCTCTGGATGTTCATCGTTCCGGCCTTTCACCCGCGCACGCGCCGGATCGTCTACGCCTATACCGCGCCCTCGCTGCTGCTGGCGGCGGTCGGCATCGCCTTCTGCCACTTCTTCATCATCTCGCGCGTGTTGACGGCGTTGCTCGGCATCACGAACGCGGTCGCCGAGGAAACGTTCGGCGTCGAATCGACGATCAACCTGATCCTCTTGACGTTCCTGGCCTTCGCACTCGTCTTTCAAACGCCGATGGTCATGGTGGCGCTGGCCCGCATCGGGCTCGTGAACGTGCCGCTGCTGCGCAAATACCGCCGCTATGCGGGCATGGGCATCCTGCTCTTCGGCGGCCTCGCGGCGCCGGACGCTTCACCGATCACGATGATGCTGATCGCCACGCCCATGTACGTGCTGTACGAAGCGAGCATCTGGATCATCCTCGTGCTCGAGAAGTCGTGGCACCGCGAGACGAACGCATAAGTGGGACGCTGGGGACACTAATGGCGGCGGCGGCGCAACCGCAAACGCAAACGCTGCGCGCGGTGCTCGAAACAAGCGTCAGAGAGACCCTCTGGCGCCTTTCGAATTTTTGGTTCGGCATGTCCCTGCTCGGCGTCTGGGGCTTCATGACGTTGATCGGCGTGATCGTCGATCAAGGCAAGGACGCCGACTTTTACCTGCGCAACTATTCGCCGCCGCTGGCGCGGCTGGTCCTACGGCTGCACCTCGACAACATCTATCACTCGCCGGCCTACATCGGGATCGTGGGCTTCATTCTGTGCTGCATGACGCTGGCGACGTTTTGGCGCGTGATCCCGACCCGTCTGCCGCCGCTGCGCGGTGTCAAGATCGACGCGATGCCGCTGGCCGCGCAGTTCACGGTTCGCGGCGACGAGGCGAGCGTGCGCGCGCGGGTCGAGCGCTTCTTTAGCGAGGGCGGCTGGCTCGTGCGCAAGCGCGACCTCGCTGGGGTCGAGTGGACGTTCGCGGACAAGTACGACTGGGCGCGGCGCGGCGTGCTCGTGGCTCACGCCGGCTTCGTCATCATCGCCGTCGGCACGACGCTATATTGGGCGTTCGGGTACAGCGGCCAGACCACGATCCTAACGGGTTCGAGCGTGACGATTCCGCAGAGTGGCGCGACCTTCCGGCTGAACCGTTTCCGGTTCACGATCGAACCGATCCAGACGCGCAGCGGCATCGTCTACCAGCCGATCGACTACGTTTCCGACCTCACGGTAACGGGCATGAACGGCCGCCCGCAGACGCACCAGATACGCGTCAACGACCCGCTCGACGTCGACGGCACGCTCTACTATCAGGCGAGTTACGGGTTCGCGATTCCCTTCACTATCACCAAAGACGGAGCGCCGGTGGCGGGCGCTCCGGGTGCGCCGCTGCGGGAGGGCGAGGGCTTCGCGCTCGGCGACACCGAGCGCGCCGTACAGTACGCGCGCTTCGTGGGAACGATCGGACCCGGCAACACGATCGCGCCCGATCCGCGCCCGAACGATCCCGGTGTCGTGCTGTCCGTCTTCGACGGCGACCAAAACATCGGCAGCGCGCTCGTGCCGCTCGGGCGCAGCCTGGATCTCGGCGGCGGGTATCGCGTGACGGCCGGCCGCTACGTCCTGTACAGCGGCATCCAGTACCGCCACGATCCCGGCATCCCGTTCGTCGGCCTGGGCGCGTTCGTGCTGCTGACCGGCCTGTGCATCTCGTTCTATCTCTTGCCGGCGCGCCTGTACGTGCGCGTCGACGGCGAGCGCGATACCTGGAACGTCGGCATGGCAGCCACGACCGTCAAGGGTTACGACATCTACGAGGAGCAGTTCGCGCGCTTGGAAAGCGAGCTTCGCGTCGCTCTGACCTAGGCCGGCGTGCGGTTTTGCATCACGGGCTCGCCGGCGTGGCGGCGCCGAGCAGCGGGCGCGGCGGAGCGCTCTCGGAGGTCGCGGAAGGCGCAACCTGCGCGTCGCGATCGGCCCGCGCGCGCACGTACGGCGCCGGGATCAAGAACCCGAGGCCGGCCGACAAGCCGCGCTCGAGCCAACCGATCAGCCGGTCGCGCAACGGCCCGCTCAGGAACGGGCGTTCGCCCAGCAGGAAGAATACGAGCGACAAGGCGAGTGCTGCCGAGGCGCCGAGCCAGAGCGGCGCGTGGTGCAGCCCTTCGCAGTAGGCGATCACGGGCTCGTGAAACAGGTAGATGCTGTACGACGCGATGCCGAGGCCGACCAGCGGCGGCGCACTAAGCGCGCGCCGCAGCCAAGGCATCCAGCCTGCCGCTACGACGAGCGCAAACGAGGCCACGACGCCGACCGGTTGAACGGCAAAGTACTGTTGGCCGCTCATCATCGCAAACGCCGCGACGGCGCATGGGATGAATACGGCCGGCGCGTAGCGGCGCAGCGGGCTGCGAGTAATCTCCAAGTCGGCGGCCCAAATCCCGAGCATGAACGCCGGCAGCGTGCCGACGTCGACGGCGTCCAGCCGCGTGGTGTAGAACAACACGTATGCGCCGGCGCCCAAGAGCGCAAAGACCCGCGGCAGCCGCACGAAGAGCGCGAGCAGCAGCGGAAACGCGACGTACCAGCGGAACTCGATGGAGAGGGTCCAGAACGGGGACGTCAAGTAGCTCTGGTCGCGATCGAGAAAGAGCACCTGTTGCACGAGAGCGAGGGCCGTCAGCCCGGCCGAGTGCAAGTGCAGCAACGTGAAGGTCACGGCCAGCACGACGATCGCCGCATAATACGGCGGCAAGATCCGGACCAGCCGGCGCGCCATATAGGGAACCAGGTCGAAAGCGTACGGTGACCCGGCCCGCACGCGCGCGAGGTAGGGGTAGGCCAGACAAAATCCCGACACCACGAAGAACAAGTCGACGCCGTGCGCTCCCATCATCAGGAAGCGGCCGAGCGGCGTGCTCGAGCCATAGCGCCCGAGATCCGAGTACCAAAACGCGTGGCAGATCAGGACTCCGAGCGCCGCCAGCGCGCGCAGCCCGTCGATGTGACCGAGACGGCGTAGCCGAGTAGCGCCCGGCTTTGAAATGCCCGGCGCTTCGGCGGTCAACAGGGATGCCACGTCTTGGTTATCGGCATCGAGGGGCCGCCCAGCGTCGATCGCTCTGCCGCGAATGACCGGCGTCACGAGGGCGCCGCAGCGAGGGCGCCCGCCGGTCTCGGGCGCGCGGCCGCTAGGCCGAGCAACGGCAGGACGACCAAGGCGACGCCGAGCCACTGCGGGAGTTTCACCAGCGCCGCGATCGCAACCGATTGCCCCTCGGGGGCAAACGCGTCGACGTAGCGGGACCAACTGACCTCGGCCAGGTCGCTGGGGCGAACGGCGGGCAGGGTCGCCGTCGAATGGGTGCGCGAGTAGGCCTTGCCGGCTTGCGGGAAGATGTTGCCGGCAAAACTGAACCAAGGTATCGCCAGCAGCACCAAGGCCAACACGAATTGGGCGCGCTGCGTTCGCCCCAGCGCCAGCAAGCCGATTGGGATCGCCGCGGCGAGCTGGTTTTCGTGTAGGTACATTCCGCCCAGAACCACGAAGGCCGGTGGGATCAGCGCGATCACGGCTGGGTCGCGCCAGCGCGACTCGAGCCGCCCGGCCGCCCAGATCCCAAGCGCGAGCATCAGGCCGTAGTCGCCCACCCCAAGGGCGTGCGCGGCGGCCGGCGCCGTTCCCGCGAGCACGAGGAAACTCGTCAGGCTGTATTGCTCCGGATCGCGCAGTTCGGACATCGATTGCGCCGGCAGCACCTGCGTCAGCCACTCGAGGCAGGCCTGCGGGCCGAGCGCGAGCAGCGAAACGGCAAGCAGACTCACGGCTCCGAGCGCCAACCCCCGGCGCGCACCCGGGCGCAGCGCAAAGAGCGCTAGCCAGACCGGAGCCCCGATCTGCGGCTCGAGCGTGGCGAAGGTCACGAGCCAGACGGCTCGCCGCTCGTGACCGTTCCGCAGCGCCGCAGCCGCCTCGACGAACAGCCACATCGTCAACGGCATCATCTTTCCGAAGGCCGACGATGCGACCAGACCCAGTACCAGCGTCGCCAGCGCCGGCCACAGGATCCGCAGCCCCGTCAAATCACGTAAGAGCATGACCGTGCGCAGCCAGGCCGCGACGAGCAGCGCAAACCAAAGCGCCGAGGCCGTCAGAAACGGCAGAAGACCGCACAGCGAGAACAGCGCCAGGGTGTAGGGAGGCTGTGGCGTCGGCACGACCATGCCGCGGACCCAGCGCAGTCGCGCCGCGGTCAAGCTCGCCGCTTCGCAGCTGCGCAGCGGTTCGACCCGGTACGGGTCGGCGTGCGCGAGGACGGAGCGGCCGGAGCAATAGAAGGCTCGAAAGTCCGTCGGGTTCGTGATCGGGCCGTCCCGGCCGGGCTGCGCGATGTGCAGGCCGAGCAACGTCAGCAGCGCGATCAGGACGCCCCAGAAAAGTACGCTCGACGCGGCCGCGGGCAGCTTGGGGCTGCCGGGTTTCATGCGCTCCCCGGGTGGGAGCCGCGAAGTTCCATTGCAAGCCCGGGGCGCAAGGCGTCTCCGGACGGCAAGAATTCGACCGGCTTCGGGCCTGGACTCGAGGTTAGGTCGATGCGGCCTGCAATTCCGAGGAACGCAAACGCGCTGGCGAGCGGCTTGCTCAAGGCGCGCACAAGGACGCGGCGCGCGGGGCCGCCGGCGAAAGGCCGGTCCGCCAGGTATGAAAACAGCAGGCCGCCCGCAAGGGCGAAGACCACGGACGCCGCAAAACCGAGCGCCGGATCGAAATGCGCGCCGGCGAGTTCGGCCCAAGCGCCGATGATCGGCTGATGTACGAGGTAGATCCCGTAGCACGCCACCCCGATGCCGCAAAGCATCGGAATCTCCAGCAGCCTGCGCAGCCACGCGGTCCGGCCGCTGGCAACGACGAACGCAAATGCGGCCAGCTGCCACCCGACGTTGGTCTGCGTGTAGTTGCCGGCCACGTCGGCCAGTCCAAAGCTCGACGGGACCGACGAGAACGGTTCGAGCAGGAGCGCCCACCAGAACGCCACGACCGTGGCCGGCAAGGCAAACCTCGCAAAGCGAGGCCCGACGATCTGCAGATCGGCCGCCACGATGCCGAGCATGAATGCGGGCAGCGTGCCGATATCGATCGCGCGTAGGCGCGTGCAGTTGTAAGCGACGACGCAGGCCGCCAGCAGCGCCAGAAACGCCCGGGGCGATCGCACGTAGAGCAACAGCAGGATCGGAAAGACCAAGTACCAGCGAAATTCGACCGACAGCGTCCAGAAAGAATCGTTCACGAACAGGGCGGCGCGATCGAAGAACAACAGCTGCTTGAAAATGGAGAACGGCGAAAAGTCCGTTCCCACGGCGCGCGGCACCGGGGAACCGAAGTGCGTCGTCAGCAGTACGGCCGCGATCACGATGCCGGTCGCGATGTAGTATGGCGGTAGAATGCGCACCATGCGCTTGGCGACGAAGTCGCGACAATCGAAGCGGCTCTCTCGTCCTGCGCGGATGCGCGCGAGAGCCGGATAGGAGAGGCAAAGACCGGAGATCACAAAGAACAGATCGACGCCGTGCGCGCCCTTCGAAGCGAGCTTGGCGAACCACCAGACCGGGTCCATCTGCGGCGCCGTGCCGACGAGCGGCGGCGCCCAGGCCGCCACACAGAGCGCGTGATAGAGGATGACGGCCAGGACGGCGATTGCACGCAACCCGTCGACGTACCTGAGGTGAGCGCCTCGGAACTCCATCACCCGGTCTATCGGCCTGCCGGAATACTTGGTTGAACCACAAACGTGCTGCGGGCGCCGCTATCGATCAGCCGCGCCGACCACGGCGTCCGAACGAGCACGGCCAAGGTGTGACGGCCCGCACGAAGTTGCGACGCCGGGACGCTGGTCTCGAAGCCGGATTGCAACAGCGTCTGCTCCATGTCGCACAGGATGTCGGGCCGTGGCATACTTCTCGTCGTAAGCTCGACGCGATCGTCCAAGCGCACGACGACCCGCAGGACGGGGGTCGCGTCGCGCAGGTCGACTGCGGCACCGCGCACCTCCCAGCGCCCGTCAAGCGGGGCAGCCGAGACATTGGCAAGCAATTCCGCCGCCGGCGGGACCGGCCGGGACGCGACGTAAAACCGGTCGTGAAGGGAGGGGAACGTAAACGCGCTCGCAGCCACGTCGAAGCCGAGGATCAGCGCCAAGAGCACTCGGGCGAACGCGCGACCCAAGCGCCGCGGCAGCGCACGGGGAGCGATCGTTACGGCGATCAACCAGACCGCGGGGGCGAACGGCAGAAAATAGCGCCCCTGGATCGGAATGTAGCCCCCGACCGTCATCTCGAAACCGCACAGGATCGCAAGATAGCAGAGGTAGGCGTTTACCAGGACGTTCGAGGTAGCGACTCGCGCGGCAGTGCGCCAGGAGCGCCTGCGTCCGACGGCCACCAGGCGCGCCGCCGCCCGTATCACGCGCGCGACGAACAACGCGCAGACGATGCCGGTCAATATCGCGATCAGCTCGGTCACTGCCCACGAGAACGCGGGGCTTCCCAAGACCAGTCGCGTGTTGCGGTACGCCGTATAAGCGAGCCAAAACGAATCGAGCCCCGAACCCAAGAAGAACGAGCCGTCGATCGTATTGCGCAGACCCCGCACGAAGAAGCCGGCGAGGTGGGCCGGCCCGAGCGAACTCGCTGCGGCCAGCAGAGATCCGCCCCGGCAGACGCCGCTGCCTCCCGGCGCATCGCGCAGCATCGGTTCGGTCGCGGCGAACGCGAGCAGGGACGGAATCGTCAGCCAGGCCGGCCAGCGAAGCGCGGTCGACCAGCAGAGCGGCGTGCGCGCCGCCAGCATCGCCGCGATCGGGACGTAGAGCGCGAGAAAATAATGCTGCTTCGTCGCGATCAGCGCCGCGAGCAACAGGCCGAGCGCAGCCAACGATTTCGTGTCGTCCGGGCGGCGCCGCAGACGCAGCGCCAGGTATACGATCGGCGCGACCAGCGCGCAGACCAGATCGTCGGGTTGAATGCTGCCCGCCATCCAGGCCGTCAACGGAAGCAACGCCGTGCAGGCCAAGATTGCGAGCGCCGTGCGCGCCGAGAGCGCGAGTTCGCGGAGCGCGAGCCAGCTGAAGAGCAGCGTCGGCATCAGCAGCGCGACCGAGAGAAAGCGCGCGAACAGAACCTCCCAGACCGCCGAACCATGGGTCAACCGGTCGCCGAGTCCGATCGCAAGCGCCGTCAGCGCATAGTACCCGATTGGATAGAGCCGGCTGATGTACGGTACGGGAACGATCGGTCCCGCGTGCATGGCGGCGGCGTCGACGTGCGGCGCGCCCGCGTCGAGGCTGCGGAAGTAGGCCGCGCTGCCATAGCCGCGATCGGCTCCGACGGACGTGTCGAGCCGTTGCTGCCGCGCGTGGGTCGCGCTCATGAGGTAGGCGACGACCGGGTGCGTATCGCGCCCGACGACGTTCTCAGCGGGCCGCATCGGCCGCCCGGCCGTGTACAGCGTCAAAGCATAGTCGTAGTGACTGTCCTCGTCGGGGGACAGGAAGAGCGGTAAGACGAGCGCCCAGCCGGCTGCAAACGCGACCGCGATGGCGCAGAGCAGCGCGGCCAGAACGCTCGGGACCAGCCGCCCCGTTGGCACGCTCAAACGGACGCTAGGACGGTGAGACGGAACTGCATGCTATCCTTATCGGCCCCTTTTTCCCGCCCGGCCGGTCCGCCAGGGTAAAGCGGGTCCCCAACCGGAAACGACCTCCATGAGCACCGATCAATTGCTGATCGTCATCGCGATCTCGGCGTACATCATGAGCACGCTCGCGCTGTTCACCTACTTCCTGTCGCGCGAGCGCCTGCCGAAACTCATCGGCATTCCATTCGCGGCCGCCGGTTGCGGCGTGCAGTTTTTCGAGCTGGGTTACCGCTATCAGACGAGCCACATCTGGCCGCTCACCAACTTGTACGGCTCGTTGTCGCTCTTCTCGGCGATGAGCGTAGCGATCTTCATCGGATTCGCGATCAAGTACGACCTGTGGTTCATCGGCGGCTTCGTCCTGGCCTTATCGGCGAGTTTTCTCGCCTACGCGCTCACCTGGAACGAGGGCTACTTGCCGGCGGTACCGGCGCTGCAGTCGTATTGGATCAAAGTTCACGTGCCGCTGGTCGTCTCGTCCTACGCCGCATTCATGGTCGCGATGGTCACCTCCGTGCTCTATCTGATCAAATACTACGGTCAGCGATCGCTCGAACTGCGCGCCGCGCCCGCCGGGCTGCGAGCGGCGCCTGCCGGGGGGCCGGCCGGCGCGGGCTTGCAGATGCAGAGCTACGTGCCCGCGCAGCAAAGGACGCTCGGCGGCGACCTCCCGGTGCTGGCCAGCGCGGCTGCCGAAGGCAGCCCGCTCGCCCTGTGGCTTGCGACCCTGCCTTCGCTCGCGAAACTCGATATCATGACCTATCGCATCGTCGCCGTCGGGCTGCCGCTGCTGACCGTCGGCATCATCACCGGCGCCTGGTGGGCCAAGGAGGCCTGGGGCGCCTACTGGCAGTGGGACCCCAAAGAGACCGCCGCGCTGTTTTCGTGGACGATCTACGCGCTCTACATGCACCTGCACACGCGCAACAGCTGGCGCGGCCTGCGCTCGGCCTGGATGTCGGTGCTCGGCTTCGCCTCGATCATGTTCTGCTACCTCGGCGTGAACATCTGGATTTCGGGACTGCACAGCTACAAAATGTGAATGCGGCCCTGTAGGGCGGCAGGCGCGCGCGCCGATGACTCCGGTATGATGCCCTCTCGGCGAGGCCCCTGGGGGCCGGGCCTGCACGGCCCGTGAGCGCGGCCTATCTCGAGAAGCGCGTGGCCACACGGCTGCGGATCGACGCCCGCGCGGTCGCGTCCCTGGTAGTCGTCGCGGCCAGCTGCACGCAATTCTGCCTGCTCGCGAGCATCTCGTTCGCCGAGGTCACGCGCCGCTCGCTCAGCTGGGACTTCGCCGTGTACTATCAGGCATTCTACCTGATCGCCCACGGGCACCCGCGCGCCTTCGAGAGCCTGTCCGGGCTCCCGTTCGTAGAACTTCACGCGAACTTCCTGATGTGGCCGCTCGGCGCCATCGGCGCGCTTTCGTCGAGCCCGCTCACGCTGAAGCTGATCTCGGACGCGGCGGCGGCGCTGGCCACCTGCGTGGCGCTGGGCTGGGTCCGCGAGATTTTGGAGCGCAACAAACTGCCGGCGCAGACGGCCGCCTTCATCCTCGTTACCTGCGCGCTGGTTGCGGTCCTGAACCCGTGGACGTACCAATCGAACGCATTCGACTTCCACTTCTACGCGATCGCGGCGCTGGCGTCGGTCGGCATCGGCCGCGCGCTCTACAACGGTCAAGGCGACCCCGCCTGCGGCTGGCTGCTGCTGGGGATTTCGGCCGGCGACGTTGCGACGACCGTGGTCAGCGCGACCGCGTTCGGAGCCGCACTCGCGTTACCGTACGCACGACGTGCGGGGTTCGAGTTAGCCGCCTCCGGAGGCGCCGTGTTCGCCCTGATAACGTTCACCCATTTGACGGCCGGCAACCAATTCGGCACGAATTTCGCCTATCTGAAAGGTGCGCCCGCGCACGGCGGCGCGTTCGGCGTGCTCCTCGGGCTGCTCGAACACCCGGCTTTGATCGGCGCCAAGATCGCCGCACACGCGGACGCGCTCTACGCGAACCTCTCGCCGGCGGGTTTCGTGGGACTCGTCTGCCCGTTCACGGCGCTCCCCGTCGCCTTGGTCTTATTCGAAAACCTGATGACCACGAACGTTCACGACTTCATCTGGCCCGGCAACGAGAGCGCGCCCGTCTATTATCTGATGCTGCCGGGCCTAGGCTGGATGCTGGCCAAGATCGCGCGCACGCGCCTGAAGCCCGCACTCAGCGCGGCCTGCCTGCTCGTCGTCGCAAACTGCGGCGGCTGGTTCTACGTCTGGTTTCCACTCGTCGAGCCGCAGTGGCTACGCGTCGCACCCGCGACATCGGCAGCGCTCGATGCGCTGCATGAAAAGCTCGGCGAAGACGACGAGGTCATCGCATCCGATTATTTCGTCGGTAGCTTCGCCGACCGCCGGCTCGCCTACGGCTTCCGCGGTGGAAGGGCGTTTCCGATTCGCGCTCGCACCTACGTCGCAATCTCGACGCGCGACGGCACGGGTCGCAATGGCTGGCCCCAAGCCTACGGCGGCATCGCGATGCTCCTGCAGCGCCCCGGTGCGCGACTTGTTTCGAACTCGCGCGATCTCTGGGTGTTCGAAATCCCCCAGGCGACGGACCAAGCGTTCGACCCGCCGGCCAGCGCGGCATCACTTCCCGCGGCCGTGTTCGCGAGCGACGTCGGCCGGCGCGACTTGGGGAACGATACCGTCGAAAGCGACGGCCGCGCGGGCTACCTCGTGCGCGACGCAACCTGGCGCGATCCGCCCGGCCACTACGCGGCGCGCATCGGTGCAAGTGGTCCGGTCGTGGTCGAGGCCTGGGACGTCAGCCGCGGCGTCCTGCTTGCGCGCAAAGCGTTCGACGCTTCGGGCCTCGCGCTAATGCCGTTCGAGTTGAAGTACGATCGCAGCAACGTCTACTTCAGCGGGCGATGGATTTTCCGCTGCGGCCGCCAAGTCGCGGGCGACGGCAACGATTGGATCGAGTTGCGCGTCGCCGTTCCGGGCGGCGGACTCACCCGCGTCGACTCGGTTACGCTCGACGGCGACCACGGGCTCGAGCCGACGTTTTAGCCGGCCGCCAGGCGCGCGCGAGCTTGCTCGGGCACGAGCGCGATCAGGACCGGCAGCCAGACGGCTGCGAGGATCGCGACCTGGACCACGACGGGTGCGCCCGGCGCGGGGAACGGATCGATGTGCACGACGTACGAAAGCGGTGCGGAGATCGAGAGCGCGCGCGCGACGCGCAGTACGCGACGATCCTGCGTCAAGCTTCGCATCGATACGAACCAGGCTGCATAGTGGGGAAAAAACGACGGCGTGGCTACGAGCGCCGCGAGCGGCAGCCACACCAGCGCCCGCAGCGACGGCGCGCGCGCGGCGCGATAGAGCAGTGCGATTCCGAGCGAAGCGCCCGCGATCGCGCCGCCTACGACCCCGGCCGAAAGCGCATTGGGTAGTCCGAACAGCGAGCAGAGCGCCAGCAGCGGCGCCGAGTATCCGTTGAAGACGGGCGGACCGCCGAAGGAAACGTCGCCAAAGCGCCACAGCGACCCGAGCGCCAGCGCCGCGACGGCCGCGGCAGCTCCCGCGCCGCCGCGTCCTAGGGCCGCGACCCCACGGCGCCACAGCGCGACCCCCAGCGCCGCGAGCGCTAGGATCGCGACGACGCGAACGCAGACGGCGACGCCGCACAACGCACCGGCCAGCGCGAAACGCTCGCGCCGCCAGCAGGCGTAAGCCCAGGCAAGCGGCGCCAGCATCACGACGTCGCCGTGGGCGAAGGACACGAACTCGAAAACGACCAGCGGGTGAAACGCGAACCCGAACGCGCTGCGCGTGCGCTCGGGCCGGCTCGCGTTCGGTTGCGACCACCAAAGGCCGAGCGCCGTCGCCGCGACGGCGAGCGCGCCGAGTGCGCGCTCCGCGAGCAGAAACGCCAGCAGCGGCAGGTGCCACAGCATCTCGGCCAGCGCCCCGTAGAGCAGCGCAAAGCCCGGACCGTAGTTGCAGACGCGAGCGATTGCGCTCGGGTCTGGAAAGATCCCGAGCAGCACGTGACCCCAGGGATTGCCGGCTACTCCGGCCGTTTGGGCCACGTAGGGGTCGAGGCCGAGCGGGCCGGCTTCGAGCCCGTAGAGCGCATAGGCGTAGGGGTCGGAGGTCGGTAACAGCGGCACGGCGAGCGCGCACGCCGCGCCGCCCGCGAATGCAATCACACCCAGACCCAGGCTCGGGTGGCGCAAGAGCCATTCGTAGGCGGCGTAGGCCACGAAATACGAGACCAGATAGGCCGCCAGCACCGGCCCAACGCTCGATCCGTTTTCCGCGATCGGGAGCGGCAGGAGCGTACGGTCGACGATGTGCGTAACGACGGTCGCGCCGCGAAAAAAATCATACTCCGCCCGGGCGTTCGGCCCGAGCGCGGCGCACGCGAGCGCAAAACCGCCCACGGCCACGAGCCACAGCGCGTAGGGCGCTACCTTACCATCCTTCACGCGCGCATAAAGCGCCGGTCCGGCATGCAATTACTCCAATCCGAGACGGACGGGCCCGACGGCGCGCCCGATCGCGAGATGGCGCTCGCGCTGCGCGTCGACGGGCGCAGAATGCTCGGCCGCAGGTACCTGCGCCTCCCCGAGATCGAGCCGGCTCGGCAGCCCGGCGAGCGAGAAGAGCCACGCGATCGGGCGCCCGAGGCGGTTCACGATCAGGCCGCGTACGCGCGCTTGCAGGAACGGAAGTTCGGCTAGGTGGGAAAAGAGCAAGCCGCCGGCCAGCGCGAGCAACACCGAACCGGCAAAGTTCGGCACGGGGTCGAGATGCAAGCCGGCATGTTCGCCCCAGGCACTGATGATCGGCTGGTGGACGAGGTAGATCCCGTAGGCCGATACGCCGATCGCGCACAGCACCGGAAGTTCCAGCAGCCGGCGCAGCCATGCGACCTGGCCGGACGCTACGACGAAGCAAAACGACGCCAATTGCCAGCCGATGTTGGTCTGCACGAAGTAGCCGGTGTCGTCGGCGAGCCCGAACCGGGACGGCATCGACGCGTACGGCTCGAGGGCCAACGCCAGATCGAACGCCACCAGCATGGCGGGCAGTGCAAAGCGCGAGAAGCGGTGTGCGACGATTCGCCAATCGGCCGCAACGATACCGAGCATGAATCCCGGCAGCGTACCGATATCGATCGCGCGCAACTGGGTGAAATTGTAGGCCAGTACGCAGGCCGCCAGCAACGCGAAGAACGTGCGCGCCGAGCGCACGTAGAGCAGCAGCAAGAAAGGAAACGCCAAGTACCAGCGCAGCTCGATCCCAAGCGTCCAAAACGAGCCGTTCACGAAGTCGGCGCCGCGATCCAAGAACAGCGCTTGGCGGAGGATCGAAAGCGGCGAGAGATCGTGCCCGACGGCGCCCAGGCGCGGCAGGCCGGCGTGCGTCGCGAGCATCACGATCCCGAGCAGGAGCGCGATCGCGGCATAGTAGGGCGGTACGATCCGAGCGATGCGCTTGGCGAGAAAGCCGCGCAGGTCGAAGCTGGTCCGTTGCCCTTGGCGCAGGCGCGCGAGCGTCGGGTAGGCGAGACAGAAGCCCGAAATCACGAAGAAAAGGTCGACACCATGAGCGCCCTTCGACGAGAGCGTCACGAACCACCAGGCCGGGTTGGCCTGCATCGGCGCCGAGAACCACGGCGTGGCCCAGAGCGCCTCGCAGACGCCGTGGTAGAAGATCACGCCCAGGACGGCGATCGCACGCAACCCGTCGACGTACCTCAGGTGAGCGGTCCGGGACTCCATCTTTATCGTATCGGGCGGCAGGGGCTCGGGAACGATCCGGCGGCCTAAGTTTCGCCCGCTCGAAGCCGACCACTAGATGTGATGCGGGTCGTCATTTTGGCGGGCGGCCTCGGTACGCGGCTCTCCGAGGAAACCGATGTCAAGCCGAAGCCCATGGTCGAGGTCGGCGGCAAGCCGCTCCTGTGGCACTTACTGCGCATTTATGCCGCCGCCGGATTCAACGATTTCATCATCGCGCTCGGCTACAAACAAGAAGTCGTCAAGAACTATTTTCGCTCGCTGTACGCGGATCGCAACGATCTGACGATCGACGTGCGCACGGGCGAAATGACCGTTCGCCGGCGTGACGCGGAAGCGTTCACCGAAGACTGGCGCCTGCATTTGGTCGATACCGGCTTGGAAACGCAAACCGGCGGCCGCATCGGCCGCTTGCGTGATATCATCGGCAACGAGCCCTTCATGTGTACGTACGGCGACGGGCTTGCCTCGATCGACGTTCGCAGCCTGGTGCAATTTCACCGCGCCAGGGGCCGGCAAGCAACGCTGACCGCCGTCCGGCCGCCGGCCCGTTTCGGCGGCCTCGAACTCGAGGGAGACCGGGTCGCGACGTTCGTCGAGAAGCCGCAGCTTTCCGAGGGCTGGATCAACGGCGGCTTCTTCGTGTTCGAACCGTCGGTCTTCGAACGCATCGAAGGCGACCACACCTATCTCGAGCACGAGCCGCTAACCGGGCTCGCACGCGATGGGGAGTTGACCGTTTTTCGGCACGAGGGCTTTTGGCAGCCGATGGACACGCTGCGCGACAAGCGTTATCTCGACGACTTGTGGGGGCGAGGTTCGGCGCCGTGGGAACCCGCGACCGTCGTCGCATGAAGCCGCCTTGGCCCGAACGGCGGGTCCTGGTGACGGGGGCGACGGGCATCGTCGGTTCCTGGCTCTGTAAGGATCTACTGGAACGCGGAGCGTACGTGACCGCGCTCGTGCGCGACGACGATCCGCAGTCGGACTTCTTCCGCTCCGAGACCGCCGGCCAGTGCTCCATCGTACGCGGTGACCTGGCTCGCTTCGAGGATTGCGCGCGCGCGATCAATCAAAGCGAAAGCGCCGTCGTCTTCCACCTCGGCGCACAGACCCTGGTCGGCGCGGCGCTGCGCGATCCGCTCGAAACCTTCGAGAGCAACATTCGCGGCACGTACAACGTGCTCGAAGCGGCACGCCGTTTCGCGAGCCTCGTTTCGGCCGTGGTCGTCGCCTCGAGCGACAAAGCCTACGGCGACGCCCAGGGCCTGCCGTACCGGGAAGACATGCCGCTGCAGGGACGCCATCCCTACGACGTCTCCAAGAGTTGCACCGACCTCCTGGCCACGGCGTACGCGCGCACCTACGGCCTGCCCGTCGCGATCGCACGCTGCGGAAACATCTATGGCGGCGGCGATCTCAATTGGAGCCGCATCGTTCCCGGAACGATCCGCAGCCTGTTGCGCGGCACGCGCCCGGTACTGCGCAGCAGCGGCCGGCTCGTACGCGACTACATCTACGTGCGAGACGTCGTGGGCGCGTACGTAGCGCTGGCCGAAGCACTGGACGACCCGCACCTGGCCGGCGAGGCCTTCAACTTCAGCCCCGAGTCGCGCGTCACGGTGCTCGAGATCGTCGAACGGATCGCCGCCCTCATGAAGCTTCCCTGCGATCCCGTGATCCTGGACGAAGCGCGCTTCGAGATTGCCGAACAGACCCTGAGCGCCGCCAAAGCCCGGGACACGCTCGGCTGGGCTCCGGCCTGGACGCTGGACGCCGGCCTCTTGGAAACGCTCGACTGGTACCGCCGCCACCTTGGCCTGGGGGCCGCTCCGGCGCTGTCCGATGCGTTTCGATAAGAGCAGCTCGCCCGAAGCGCTCGAACTGCGCCGCGAGATCCTCGCGAAGACGCGCGAGTACTATCGCGCCGCCTACGAGCAGCGCGGATTCGACGCCGAGCAGGATGCCGTGCCCGTTTCGGGACGGGTCTTCGACGCACGCGAACTCGAATTGCTGGTCGATTCGGCGCTCGACTTTTGGCTGACGACCGGCCGCTACGCGGCCCGGTTCGAGCGCGAGTTCGCGCGCGCGTTCGGCATCCGCGAGTGCGTGCTGGTCAACTCCGGTTCGAGTGCCAATCTGGTAGCGCTCGCCACGCTGACGTCGCCCACGCTCGGGGACCGGCGCATCCGTCCGGGCGACGAGATCATCACGGCGGCGGCCGGATTTCCCACCACCGTCAACCCCATCGTGCAGCTCGGCTGCATCCCCGTCTTCATCGACAGCGAGCTGACGACGCTCAACGCCGACCTCGATGCGCTGGAAGCCGCGCTCTCGCCGCGCACGCGCGCCGTCTTCATGGCGCACACGCTCGGCAACCCATACGACGCCGAGCGCGTTCGCAGCTTCTGCCGCAAGCACGGCCTCTGGATGCTCGAGGACACTTGCGACGCGCTCGGCGCGACCTGGAACGGCCAGCAAGTCGGCACCTTCGGCGACGTCGCCACGGTCAGCTTCTATCCTGCGCACCACATCACGATGGGCGAAGGCGGCGCCGTTTTGATGCGCTCGCCGGCACTGCGAAAGCTGACGGAATCGTTCCGCGATTGGGGACGCGATTGCTGGTGCGCTCCCGGAGCCGACAACACGTGCGGTAAGCGCTTCGACTGGCAACTCGGCGATCTACCCCACGGCTACGACCACAAGTACACGTACAGTCATCTCGGCTACAATCTCAAGCTGACCGACATGCAAGCCGCGGTCGGCTGCGCCCAACTCGAAAAGCTCCAGAGCTTCGTAGCGGCACGCCGTGCGCATGCGGCGATGTTGGCAGAGTTGCTGTCCGGCCTCGGCTGGCTCGTGCTGCCGCAAGAGTTGCCGGCCGCGAGTTCCTCCTGGTTTGGGTTTGCGATTCGCGTTGCGCCCGACGCTCCGATCGACCGCAATGCGCTCGTTCGCCAGCTGAGCGAACGGCGCATCGGGACGCGCCTGCTGTTCGCCGGAAACCTCGTGCGACAGCCCGCCTACCAGGACGTTACCTATCGCGTCGTGGGTTCGCTCGCAAACGCCGACACGATCATGAACGACGTCTTCTGGGTCGGAACCTGGCCGGGCATCGACGAGGCGGCGATCCGTTACGTCGCGGCGGCGATTGCCGCGGCGCCGGAGCGCGCCGCCGTCCGCGCATAGCGAGCGGCGAGCGTGTACACGCTGCCCGAACGCGATCTCGAAGAGGTCCTCGTTGCCGGCGAGGACTCGTTTGCGGCGCTGCGCGGCGCGCGCGTCTTCGTAACCGGCGGCACGGGCTTCGTCGGCTCGTGGCTGATCGAATCCTTGCTCTGGGCGAACCGGCGACTGGCCCTCGGCGTGCGGCTCCTGGTGCTGACCCGCGATCCGGCCGGCGTCGCAACACGTTTCGCGCAAGCCGCCCAAGCGGGCTGCCTGGCGCTGGTCGAGGGCGACGTCCGGACGTTCGATCTCGACGAACGCGTGGACGCCGTCGTCAATGCGGCGACGCCGAGAGCCGGACGAGCACACGACCCGGGCGAGCTTGTCGACACGAACGTCGCCGGCGCACGCAACGTCGTCCGCTTCGCGGCGCGCTCGGGCGCCATTCCGGTGCTGTTCACGAGTTCGGGCGCCGTCTACGGCCCGCAGCCGCCGGAACTCGAGCGAATCCCCGAAGAATACGCCGGCGCTCCCGATCAACTCGATCCGCGCTACGCCTACCATGAGGCGAAAAGAGTCGCCGAGTTGCTGCACGTAGCCGAGGGGCGCCGCTCGGGTATCCAAGTGAAGATCGCTCGGCTGTTCGCCTTCGTCGGGCCCTATCTGCCGCTCGACGCGCACTTCGCGATCGGGAACTTCATCCGCGATGCGCACCACGGCGGACCGATCGCCGTCGACGGCGACGGCACGCCGGTCCGCTCGTATCTGTACGCGTCCGACATGACCGCCTGGCTGTGGCGCATCCTTGCGGCGGGGCAGCCCGAACGCGCTTACAACGTCGGCTCGGAGCAACCCGTGTCGATCGTCGAGACGGCTCGTGCCGTCGCCGCGGCGGCGGGACTACCGGCCGAGAGCGTCCAGGTTCGCGTGGCCTCCACGCCCGACGGACCGCGGGAGCGCTATGTTCCGGACACCGCACGCGCGCGCTCGCAGCTCGGGTTACGACAGACGGTCGACCTGAACTCCGCGATCGTGCGAACGCTCCAATATTCTTCCGGTCGCGAGCGCGGCCGGGACGAAGCTTGATTCGAACGCCGCGACGGCCTCTCGTCTCGAGAGCCAGCGCCTGGCCGGGTAGTCGACGCAATGGACCACGATCGCCGACACGGCAAGGCACGCGGCGGTCAAAGCAAGCGAATTCGTAATCCGCAGGTTGCACAGAAACGCCACGACCGGGGTATGGCTCAGGTACAGCGGAAACGCAAGATCGCCGGACCAAACCAGCACCGCGGTAGCGGCGATCCCCAGCTTGACGCGATCGCTGAGCATCAGGATCACCAGCGTCAGCAGCAAGGGCAAGCCGATAAAATACCCGGCGGCTGCTGCGACGGTCGCCGGAACGATCAGCAGGCAAACGCCGAGAGCCGTATTGCGCAGGCGCTGCCACATGAACCCGGATAGCCAGATCCAGCTCACTCCGAGGAACGCTCTTCCGTACGTCCAGACGTGCATTCCGACCGGCATCCAGTGCTGAAAAATCAGGAAGGTCACGTACGACGCGGCCATCAGGCAGAGCAGCGGGCCGGTTCGAACGCGCCTCAGCTGCGGAGCGAGAATTCCCAACCACCAAAAACAGGCCACGCTCCAAGTTTGACCGTTCAACGGAACGATGAGGGTCAAGAATTGTTGCGCCATGACCAGCGTGCCGAGCACCTCCGCGACGGTCGGCATCTGGATCAACTGGCCCTGCGGATATCGAAAGTCCGTCCCGATCGCATAATACGCGGCCAGCACGAGCAGCAGATTGGCGAGAAACACCGGGTAGATTCGATAGAACCGCCAGTTGAAATACGTACTCGGCTCGCGCGACAGGCGATCGGCGCAAGCGAAGCCGTCGATCACGAAGAAGCCGAAGACGGCACTGCCTTGGTTGATCGACAGGCCGGCGTGGGTCCAGTCGTCACGGCCGTTGACGAACGACGAAATATGTCCGGTCAAGACGACGAAGGCCAGAAAGAAGCGCAGCCCGTTGAGGACCCCCCACTTCGAGGTCTCCTGCGCCACGGAACCGTTCTGCCGTGCCGAAATCATTCAGCCGGTGAGCGCGGCAGTTCTCACGCCGCTGACCAGACCGAAGACCTCGTTTTCAAGGCGGAATCTGCTGCGTATGCTC
>Ga0302324_100006798_pt1 | contig 24501 bp, 17 predicted proteins | sample Palsa_T0_1_FD_201949 | JGI IMG/M metagenome (GOLD analysis project Ga0302324, IMG submission 201949) | Peat permafrost microbial communities from Stordalen Mire near Abisko, Sweden - Palsa_T0_1 | ecosystem: Environmental > Terrestrial > Soil > Palsa > Peat permafrost | place: Sweden: Abisko... | reverse complement strand
GTGACATCATCCTCCGTGTCTCCGAACTCGATGAAAGCGCCGGTGTAAGCGCCTTGCGCGGGAACGGCCAGCGTCATCGGCCCCGGGGGCGCGGCCTCCTGCTTCCTGCACGCCGCCGCGAGGAGGAGCGCGAGAATGAGGGACGCGGTTCTCCTGCCGGGCCTACTCATGAACGCGCACGGGAAGGGACGCGGTGCGTTCCAATTTGCCCCAGGCGACGAATGCGCCCTTGCTGGCCCTGAATATCGCCCGCCAGATAACCCAACTCAAAAGCGGACGGTAAAGGAGGCGCATCGGAACGATTGTCCATGCCTGGCGGAGCTTCACGCCGTCCAACCGGCAGGCAATCATTGCCAGGAACAAATCCATGACGAGAAAAGTAACGAAGTAATACCACATGACGCCGCCCCAGCCGAAAAGGAGTGAGAGGATGAGGAGATTATCGACGATGGGAGAGATGGCCACGAGGACGATCTGGAAAAACCAGACGCTTGGCAAGCTGAACCAGCCCAGCGCCTTATAGTGGGGATTGAAGACGAGGTCGCGGTGTTTCCACAAACATTGCAACGTCCCATAGGCCCACCGGAACCGCTGCCGGGCCAGCGAACGGATCGTTTCCGGAGCTTCCGTCCATGCGATGGCATCCGCGACATATTCGATCCTGTAGCCATTCCGGTGAAGGCTCAACGTCAAGTCGGTATCCTCGGCCAGAGTGTCCAGAGAGAAGCCGCCGGCTTCCAGGAGCGCGGTTTTTTTCAAGGCGCTGATCGCGCCCGGAACAACGGTTATGCAATCCCACACCGCGTAGGCGCGGCGGTCGAGATTGAACCCGCATATATATTCGAGGGACTGGCACCGGGCGATGAAAGTCCTCAGATTGCCGACTTTCGCATGGCCGGAGACCGCGCCGACAGCGGAGTCGCGGAGCGGCCGGACGAGGCGGGAAAGCGTCGTGCGTTCGAAATGGGTATCCGCGTCGAGAAAGACAAGAATCGCGTGTTGCGACTCGGCCGCACCGGTTCGGAGCGCCCCGGCCTTGCCCCCGTTCGGCTGCCGGACGAGGCGGATGCGCTTGTCGACGAACGCCGACTTCGCGACTTCCTCGGATGTCGCATCGGTCGAGCCGTCATCGACGACGATGACTTCGATGAGCCCCGTGTAGTCGGTATCCGTGACGGAGCGCAAGGTGGCCTTGATGACCTTCGCCTCATTATACGCGGCGATGATGATGGAAAGCGGGGGAGCATAGGCATCCCCGGGGCCGGCGGTCTTGCCGTGATGCCTGTAGGCAAGGATGGCGACCAATAGAGTGCGAACGACGATGAGCGCCGTCGCCGCGATCATGAATGCCCAGCAGAAAGTCTCCGAATCGTGGAGGATGTGGAAGCCGGCGCCGCTGACAAAACGGGTCACGCCCCCTTCTTTCTGGACGCGCGGCATGATGGCATCGCGCGGGATGTCGAGCAGGTCGCTCAGGGAGACGATCTTGTCGCCGCGCTCCTGGAGGTAATCGATGATCCTGGGCAGGGCGGCCACCGTCTGCGAACGGTTCCCTCCCGCGTCGTGGAGGAGGATGATGTTGCCGCGCGACCGCAACTCCTTGACGCGCTGCACGATCACATTGGCGCCCGGCCGCGCCCAGTCCTCGGGGTCGATGTTTTCCAAAACGATGAGATAACCGAGGTCGTCCTGTATAAGGCTCAGCGGCTTGAGTTCCGCGATGTCGGTGGGGCGGGAGTCGGCGGCATAAGGAGGGCGGCAAAGCGTCATCGAACGCCCCGTGATGCTCTCGACCAGAAGCTGCGTGGCATTCAGTTCCAGTTCGATCTGGAGATCGGAAATCTCGGAGAGATTCGGGTGCGTGTAGGTATGGTTCCCGATCTCGTGGCCTTCCGCGACGATCCGCCGCACGAGGCCCGGATAATCCTCCGCATTCAAACCGACCAGAAAGAACGCGGCTTTGATTCCCCTTTGCTTGAGGATGTCGAGGATTTGCGGCGTCCACTTCGGGTCGGGGCCGTCGTCAAAGGTCAACGCGACTTCGTTCTCTTTGCCGCCGCCCTGGTGATACAGGATCGGGTAGGTCGGGAAATCCTTGTACTCGACCGTGACATGGCCGTCCTTCTCGGCGCCCAGCGTCCGCATACCGTCCTCGCTGGTGAGATCCACGGTGACCATTTCGCCCTGGCCCACGTTTGTGACCGTGTCCGATGTGCTGAGTTTTTCGAGATTGCTGATGGCCGATTTCGTGAGCGAAGAGATGTTATCCAGGGAGAGGACATCCCAGATGCGGGGATCTTCCGTCCCGAGACGATCGATCGCGACGCCGCCCAGCTTCGCGCCGCGCACCGCGCGCAACTGGTTGAGAAACGTGATGGCATCCAGGAACCAGACCGTGTGTTTGCCCTCCGGCTCCTCGTAGGAATAGCCGGGGTTATAGCTCGGCGCCTTCACCGCGACACCCTTGACTCCGGCAATGGCCGCGCGGCTCATCGCATCCGGAAAGGTGATAGATTCCGCCTTCGGCTTTCCCTCCGTCCAATCGTAGCCGCGCGTTCCGATGGTGCCGATCCACTGGTCGGCTTCCCCATAGTCGGGAACGACCTTGAGCCAGCCTTCGAACCAGCCTTGGGAAGCGAGCGGGCCTGGAGGATCGGACTCGGAGTTTTCGTCGCAGGTGGAGGCGATGAACTGGTTCACGCTGTCCGACAATCTGTCCAGGTCGAACACCTGGAAGTCGTCTCCCATCGGCACCTCCAGCCAAAGCTCCTTGTCGGTCTTGTGGAGTTCGTCGGCGATTTCGATGAGAAGATCCGACAGGCTCTTGCGATAGGTCGGATCGACTTCCTCCCAGTCGATCACCACACCGCCGGCCTTGATGGCGTCCAGGTGCGCGACCACGGCGGCGATGAAAGTCTTTCGCACCGCGTCGGAGCCGTTCGCGAGGTTCTCGACGGCTTCGGGCAGCCATTTGTCCGCCAGGATGTTGTTCAGCAGCGGCATGAGCGTGACTCCCTTGGCCGCGGCCAGCTTGGCCACGCGCGGATCTTCCTCGATATTCAGCGTGCCGGAGCCATCGACAAGCGTCATCGATTCCTCGCAGAGGTGCGTCAGAAGATGACCGTTCGCCTCGAAGTCGTTATAAGCGTTCTCGTCAAAGTTAGCGTAGAAACCGAGCCGGATTTCCGAGAAATTCCTGGCCGGCCGCGGGTGCGCGAATTCGCGAAGCTTTTCGAGCCTGTCCTGGGTGCTCTGCGACATGCGGAATTTCAGCCAGTTCGCCCCGTGATCGGTAACCTGCAGCCCCTGGTTCTGCTGCTGCAACGCCTTCAGCTTCCCTTTGAGCATCCGGACCTCCGGAGGCAGCCGGAACTGGGGCTTGACAAAGAGCGACTGGACGAAGACGACGAACGCGACGAAGAGCAGGACTCCCGCCAGCAACAGAAGCCGGCGCAGGCGCGGCCAGCGTTTCCCCCTGGTATCCTGGAAAACGAAGGATCTGCTTTGATCGTCCATCAGAAGCGGAAGAAGCCCTTCGCGTTCGCCGTGCTCTGGGCGGCGACGCATTCAAAAGTCTCACCGCGCAACGCGGCGAGCGTTTCCGCCACCTGCCGCGTGTGGGCGGGTTCGCAGCGTTTCCCGCGAAACGGCACGGGCGCAAGATAAGGGCAATCCGTTTCCACCATGTAGCGCGTTTCCGGAACGCGTTCCGCGTTTTCCTTCACGACCGGGGCGTTCTTGAAAGTGATAATCCCCGTGAAGGAGATCAGGTGGCCCATGCCCAATACCTCGGAGGCCTGTTGGAGGCTGTTGCCGAAACAATGAAAAACCGCGCGCAGCCGTCCCGTGTAAGGCCGGAGGATGGAGAGCGTATCCTCCCAGGCGTCGCGCTGATGGATGACGACGTTCAAGCCCAGCTCGCACGCCAGATCGAGTTGCTGCCGGAACACCCGCGCCTGCGCCTCCTTGTCGTGCGGCGGACGGTGGTAATCCAGCCCAGTCTCCCCGATGGCCGCCACGCGGGGATCGCCCGCCAGTTCGCGCAGCAGCCCGACGAAGTCCCCGCCGGCCTCCTGCGCCGAATTGGGATGCACCCCGACGACCGCGTGGATGAACGAATGCTTCCGCGCGAGCGCGACGGCGCGGCGGCTCCCTTCGATCGAGGTGCCGACGGTGATGATCCGCTCGATGCCCGCGGCGGCGGCCCGCTCGAGGACCTGTGGGAGATCTGCTTCGAAGTCCGGAAAATCGAGGTGGGCGTGGGTATCGATCAAGCCTCTCACCACTGGATTACCGAACTGGCCCAGGTTAGTCCCCCGCCGAAGACGATCAAGAGCACGTAGTCGCCGATTTTCATCCGTTCGCTGCGATTCGCTTCGTCAAGGGCGATGGCGACCGCCGCGGCGGAGGTGTTGCCGTAGCGGTCGAGATTGATGAAGAAGCGCTCCACCGGAACGCGCATCCGCTCGGCGATGGCTTCGATGATCCGCATATTGGCCTGGTGCGGGATGATGCACGCGAGATCCTCGGCCTTGAGCCCCGCCTGGCTGAGGGCCGTCTGCGCCGCCGTGAGCATCGCGTTGACCGCGTGCTTATAGACCTCCTTGCCACTCATCTTGATGGTGTTCAACCGCTGGTCGATGTTCTCCTTTGTGATCGGCACGCGGCATCCGCCGCCAGGCATGAGCAGGATGTCCGAGAAATCCCCGTCGCTTCCCATCGAGGTCGTGATGACGCCGTGGGAATTCGCCCGGTTGCGCAGGAGGGCCGCCCCCGCGCCGTCGCCGAAGAGAACGCACGTATTGCGGTCCGTCCAGTCCACAAGGGTGCTCAGTTTCTCCGAGCCGATGACGAGCACCGTATTGAATGTCCCGCTCATGATGAACTGCTGGGCGATCTCGATGGCGTAGAGAAAACCGGAACACGCCGCCGAGATATCGAAGCACGCCGCGCGCTTGGCCCCGAGCCGCTTCTGGACGAAGCAGGCGGTGGAAGGGAAAGCCATGTCGGGCGAGACCGTCGCCACGATGATGAGATCGATCTCCTCGGCCTTGACGCCGGCCTGCTCCATCGCGGCCAGCGCCGCCTTGGCGCCCATGTCGCTGGTGAATTCGTTGTCCGCGGCGATGCGCCGCTCATGAATGCCGGTGCGCGAAACGATCCACTCGTCGGAGGTATCCACCAGCCTTGCCAGCTCGGCATTGGTCAGAACGCGCTCGGGCAGGTAACTGCCCGTCCCCACGATGGATACGCTGCGCTTAGGTGTGTGCAGGCGCGGGCTGCGCGGCTGGGGTGCTTTCATGGTAGCGTCTTACCTCCCGCACAATATGCGGATTGATCTGCTGCGCAATAGACTCCGCCGCCACCCGGATGGCGTTCTTCACCGCAAGAGGCGTGCTCGCTCCGTGCGCGATAATGCAAATCCCGTTTACGCCAAGCAGGGGGCTGCCTCCGTATTCCTCGTAGTTGGTCTTTTTCTTAATGGCTTTGAAGGCGCCCTTCGCGAGCATGGCCCCGGCCATGCGGACGTGGCTCTTCTGCAACTCATGCTTGAGCCACTGGAAAATCGCGTGCGCTATGGCCTCGCTCGTTTTTAAAACGACGTTGCCGACAAAACCATCGCAGAGAACCACCTCGACCGGATTCTCAAACAGATCGTGTCCTTCGATGTTTCCCCTGAAATTCAGCGAACTCGCCTTCAGGAGTTTAAAGACCTCCTTGGTGAAATCGCTCCCTTTCACATCCTCGTCGCCGATCGACATCAGCCCGATGGACGGGTTCGCGTAACCGAGGACGTGGCGCGAATAGACCGCCCCCATGATCGCGTATTGCAGGAGGTGGATTGGGCGCGCGTCCACATTGGCGCCGGCATCGATGAGCACAAAGACATTCCCCTCGGTGGGAATGACCGAAGCGATCCCCGGACGCTCGATCCCGGGAAGGGTGCGCAGCTTGATCGTCGTGGCGGCAACCGCCGCCCCCGTATGGCCCGCGCTCACCAGCGCCTCGGCCTGCCCCGTCTTGACGAGATCCACCGCCCGGCTGACGGAGGAATCCTTCTTCCGGCGCACCGATTCCACCGCGCCGTCGCTCATCTCGACGACTTGCGAGGCATGAACGATTTCCACCCGCGGATCCTCGAACCCGAGGCGGGAGAGCTCGGCCTCGACGCGCGGCCTCTCCCCGACCAAAAAAAGCTTCGTTATCTTCGGAAACTCCCGCAACGCGAGGACCGCGCCCTCGATGGTATTCTTCGGCGCGAAATCGCCGCCCATGGCGTCCAGCGCTATCTTCATGAGTCGGGCGCTCTCTTCATTTTTCCATTTCGCGCTTGGGAGACTGTGAAAAAAGTGAGCCGGCCGCCCAGGCATGCCGGCCGCCGGAAAATCCTCGACGAGCGGTGGCTAAGCCGCCTCGATGGTCAAAACCTGGCGGCCCTTGTAGTAACCGCACGTGGGACAAGCCGTGTGCGCCGGCAACCGGCTGCCGCATTGGGCGCACTTGACCAGTTGCGGCGCGTGCCAGCGATTGGCTGCTTTGCGCGTCCGAAGACGCATCTTTGATGTTTTTCGTTTGGGAACTCCCATAATTAGCTATTCTGTCGTTTTGACTTTCAACTTGTCCAGCGCCTCCCAAGCGTCCACAGCCGCTTTGCGCTCCGTTTGCTCCGCTTTCTCGGAAGCGCTCTTCCATTCTCCCGCGCCGCGGCAAATTTTTTCTCTCCAATCACACCGTGGATGCGCCGGTAAGCAAAGGAGAATATCTTCCCGGATGTAGGGAGTCAAGTCAACGGTTTCAGCGCCGGTCAGTTCGACCTGGACGGCGAAGTCATCCACACAGATCGGAAATTTGAAAGTCTCCAGACAGCGGACGCAGCACAACTCCACCTCTGTCTCGAGCGTTCCGCCTGCAAAAAGGCCATCCCCGGAAATCCCGGCCTCCAGCGAATAATGGATCGGCCCCGCCGGCCCGATGCCAGGTTCCCGGATATCGAGCAAATCCCTCTCTTCAATACCTTCGAGATGAAGTCCCTCAACGGGAATCTGTCTTAAATGTATCTTCATGGCTGCCCTCCGTCCGCGGGGAAAACCGTTCCCTCAAAGCCTTCGCCACAGAACTTGGCACAAAAGCATCCACTCTTCCACCCAAACGGGCGATCTCCTTCACGATCCTGGAACTCAAATAGGTGAAATCCTCCTTCGGCATGAGAAAAATTGTCTCGATCGAGGCATCCAGCTTCCGATTCATGAGCGCCATCTGAAACTCAAATTCAAAGTCCGACACGGCGCGCAATCCGCGGATGACCGCGTCGGCGTTCCGCTCCCGGGCGAAATCCACCAGCAGCGTGTCAAAGCGCACGATGGTCACCTTCGGAATGTCTCCCGCCGTCTGCCTCAGAAAATCGAGCCGCTCTTCAATCGTGAAGAGGGCCTTCTTTGCCTCGTTGAAGGCGACGGCCACCACGACCTCGTCGCAGAGCCGCACGGCGCGCTGGATGACATCCAGGTGCCCGAATGTCACCGGATCGAAGCTGCCCGGATAGATGGCGCGTTTCACGTCCCCACTGTGCAGGAAGCCGGCCGGTTTATGAAGCAGATTCCGCTCCCTCCCCGATCAGACATCAGCGCCCACGCCGGCGGTAATCCACTCGATCCGAGTGGATGACATTTTGGCCTGGGGGATGATAACCGTCGGGGGACGGGATTAATGGCCAGTATAGGAGATGCGCCACAGAGTGCCGTTGCCGTCCTCGGTCACGAGCAGCGCGCCGTCATGGGCGACGGCCACACCCACGGGCCTGCCCCAAACTCTGCGAGCGTCCACCACAAACCCGGTGAGAAAGTCGTCGTACTCGCCGGTTGGAACGCCGTGATCAAGGCGCACGCGCACGACCTTGTAGCCGGTGCGGTTGGTTCGGTTCCAGGAGCCGTGGAAGGCCGCGAAAGCGTCTCCGCGATACTCCGCGGGAAATGCCGATACACCGTTCGCAGCCGTATAAAAGACCATCTCCAGCGGCGCCGAGTGCGACTGCAACAACACATCGGGGACTATTGCCTGACCGGCGAGATCCGGACGCTCGCCTGCGTGGCGAGGATCTTCGTGGTTGCCCAGGTAATACCAAGGCCAGCCGTAAAATCCGCCCTCTTTCACGCGGGTGATATAATCCGGCACCAAATCGTCACCCAGGGCGTCGCGCTCGTTTGTTGAAGCCCACAAGTCGCCCGTCTCCTCGTCCACGGCCAATCCCGCACCATTGCGAATGCCAGTCGCAAAGGTGTGGAGCGGCTCATGGCCTTCGGGGTCCGTCACCAGAATGTCGGCGCGATTCGTTTCCGAATCCCATGCCGCACCCCGTCCATGTTCCGCTTCCCAAAGCTTTACGTCGTTGAGATCTTTTTTACTCATGCCTTCGGCGACGTTTGATCCGGAACCGACCTGGATGAACATGCGCTTGCCATCCCGGGAAAAAACCACGTCGCGCGTGCTGTGCCCACCGTGGCTTTCAGTCAGGCGTGGCACGATGACCTGGGCCGGGCCGCGCGCCATGAGGTCGCCATTGTGATAGGCGAAGCGAACAACCGAGTTGTTGTTCGCCACGTAAATCCACCGCGGATCATCTCCCGACGGATAGAAAGCGATGCCAAACGGCCGGTCGAGGCCATCCGCAAAAATTTGGTTTTCAGAGGGAGCATCCGCTCCGTCAACGGCACGCAACACCCGAACCCGATTCTGGCTTGTCTCCGAGACGAAAATGTCCCCGTTGGGCGCGACGCGTACCACGCGGGGATTCAATAGACCGGCGGCAAACAGCCGGACGGTAAATCCCGGTAGAACCGACAATGCGGCATCTGCAGGCTGCTTCACCACCTGCGGGCCGTTCCCGGACGAAGAGGTGCTGTACGGTGGAGGCAAATCCGCCAGCGTGAAGTGATGTTTGACGCCCGGGGCGGCATGATGCCAATCGCCAGGGTCCGTTCCAGGCGAAGAAGCGGGTATCGGCGCCTGTTGAGCGGTTGGGGAAACGCCGGCGGGAACTTTCAAAGTCGCCAGGTAGGCAATCACATCCAGGCGATCCGCGGCTTTGGGAACGGAAATCACCATGGCGGTGCCTGGAACGGCCGTCATCGGATTTGCGAGGAAACGGTTCAAGGTGGGTGCATCCCAGGTTAGCCCCGACGCGGCAAGGGCCTTCGTGTAGTTGAAGCTTAAGCCAGAAGCAGCGCGCCGGCCAAGAATGTCCACGAGGCTCGGTCCTTGTCGCACCATCACTCCGTTTCCGGGTCCCAAGCTGTCGGCGTGACAAATGGCGCAGCTTTGCTGAAAGAAGATCTTTCCCTGTCTGGAATCTCCAGCCTGCGGGGCCTGGGCCGTGGCCTCGCTCCTTGCGTCGAAAACGGAAAGGAACAGGAAGCTTTGGAGCAAAGCGCGAGCGAATGATCTTACAAATAGCATCGTCTGTTTGCTTTGAATTCAACCCACGACACGGTATCGACAACAAGGTTGTGAAAAGGAAGCCTGGGCTAATTTTTCCCCGCAAACCAAAAAGGTCAAGCGGCCTGAGCGATCATTTTATCGTTCGCTTTCGCTCTGGCTCAATCGCCCATTCGCATCCGCGATTACCTCAAGAAGAACCCGAAGGTCTCTTGAAAGTGGGGCCGGGGACTATGGCGTCCCGAAGGATGACGCGCAAGCCCTCGCGTGGTAACGGTACGCCGTAGCGCGTGGTCTTGCCAAATCACAGGACGAAGCAGACACGCTTACGGGGACGATGCCCGCCGCGGAAGTGGTGAGCAGGCAGTTTGTCCGCCGTGGGTTTGACACCTTCCTGGCTTTTCGATAAGTCTCCAAGACGTTTAGTTTTGAAGGCGCAAACGATGGAAGTAGTTCCCCCCTTGCCAAGTCGAAGGAATGCCCCGCTCGCTTCTTTTCTGATGGCAGCAGTGGGCCTGCTGCTGATGGGTGGGAAGCTTCTGGCTTTTGACGCCGTGGGCACCATCGAGAGAATCGATGTGGAAAGAGGTGTCCTTCAAATCCAGGCGAACGGGCAGGACCATATCGTGACCATTGCCAAAGACGTCAGGGTCACGGGGACTGACGGTCAACCGCTGGCGGACGGCTTGAGATCCAAGGAACTCAAGAACGGCGTCGAGGTGACGGTCACCGTCATTAGGGGGGACATGGGACCCATCATTGAGGCGATTCAAATCGGCAACCGCGGAGCCGTCAGCAATGCGGCATACAACAGCAGGTCCTCGGTCGGCCTGAAGCCGCTCACTGAGATGACAGCGGAAGACCGATACAAGGGACAGGACGGCGGCCTCTACGGTGCTGGCAGGAACGAGCCACCGGCCGCTCTTCTGGCGGCGGCCAGGAAGCAGACGCAGAGAATCGCTCCCCTCGATGCGGATGGCAAAGTGTCAAAAGATGGCCGGGTCGGCTTGATTTCGATCAGTATGTCCAACGCGACGATGGAGTTCTCGCTTTTCAAGCAAATTGCCGACAACGATCCGGACAAGTCGCCCCGAGTGTCCATTGTAGACTGCGCTCAAGGCGGCCAGGCCATGGCGGAGTGGGCCTATCCCGGCGCGCCAGCATGGGCGGAAGCAGACCGGAGGCTGGAGCAGGCCGGGGTCAGCGCAAAGCAGGTTCAAGTCGTCTGGGTGAAACTTGCCAACAAGAGCCCGCACGGCGAACTCGCGGAACACTGTGGAAAGCTCCAGACGGACACCATGGCCGTCCTGCATATCGCGAAGGTGCGCTTTCCCAACTTGCGCATTGCCTACCTCGGCAGCCGCATCTACGGCGGGTATGCGGACACTCCGCTAAACCCCGAGCCGTACGCTTACGAGGGGGCGTTTGCCGTTCGCTGGCTGATTCAGGATCAAATTAAAGGGGATCCGGATCTTCAGTACGACGATGCGATGGGCGCGGTGAAGGTCCCGCTGTTGTTGTGGGGACCCTATATCTGGGCGGATGGAACCTCGCCGCGCAAGAGCGACGGTCTGGTCTGGGAACGAAAAGATTTTGGCATAGATGGCACCCACCCAAGCGATACAGGGCGCCGAAAGGTGGCTGAAATGCTTCTGAGATTCTTCAAGGAAGATGCTCTCGCCTCCGTATGGTTCACAAGGAAACCGGACTAATCAACCGATGAGACAGAGATCACGAAGTCTTTCGGAAGAGTGATTTTTATGATGCTGGTCATGGATGGGTGCCAGCGCCCCGCTGCCTGCGTTGCAACGGCAGCCTGCAGCCGGTGAACAAGGCGGAGGTCCTCCAATCCCTCGCCCCCGAGCCGCTCACATTGCGCTATTACGACGATTTCCGCAAATGTGCCGGTTGTGGGCGGATTTACTGGCCGGGCACGCATTTCCAAAAGCTTGCAACGCGTGTTGCAAATCTGCTCGCTGAGAGATGAAGCATCCACCGGGCATAAAGGACCAAATTTGTCAAACGCTGAGTGCTCCCATGCTGATATCGCGGATTTTGATGCTCGCATTGGCTCCCGCCCTGGCAGCTTGCGCGCACAACGAACATCCTATTGCGCGCCGCCCCGGCCCAGTGATGTGCAAAGAGGGGCCGCCAGCATGGTCTGCGTCGGACGGGCGCCAAATCATGTACCGCGCGTGGGGGCCGTTGCACGGGGAGCCGCGAGCAGTCGTGGTTGGCGTCCCGGGTTGGAATGGAACGGCAGGCGACATCGAGCCTCTGGCCCATTATCTCGCGCAACGCAACATCCTCGTTTATTCGACCGGGGTGCGGGGCCAGCACGGCGATCTTACCGCGGCGTCGCAACATACCAAAGGGGATATCGACGATGGCCGGCTGTGGGAGAGGGACTACTACGAATTCGCCTTATGGGTGCGCCGGCGTCATCCGCGGACACCGCTGTTCCTCTACGGTCACAGCATGGGATCCCTGGCCGTAATGACTGTTTCCGGCGACTCTGCATCTGCCCGGGAGATCAGGCCGCGCGGGATCATTTTGCAATCGCCGGCGGTCGCGATGATGTATTGCCCGCCGCTTGTGAGGTTCTTCATCGGCCAGATGCGGCGGTTCCAAGCCCGCAAACTCCTCTTCAACATGAGCTTGATCCCGGGCGACAGGCCGGCGCTTACAAACAACGCGGCGTTTGACAACTATTGGGGCAGATCGGCGGATCGTGTGCGACCGGGGTTCACGTGGCGTTTTCTCGATGAAGCCTTGAAATCGGGAGAGCGAGCGCGAATTGCGGCGGAAAAATCGACGCCCCCGGCGCTGGTCCTCACCGGGGACAAGGATCCGATTGGAACCGCCGGCGTGGGGGAGGGCGCGTTCTCGCGTCTCATGAAGAGCATCCCCGCGCGAGACAAAAAGCGCGTGCGCTTTCCAGACGGTTATCACGACTTGATCCACGACAGCAACAAACCGCAGGCCCTGCGCTGCATTGGCGACTGGTTGGAACGGCAACTCCGTGTTCGTCCAAGTGCATGAGCCTGTCCACGTATGCCTTTTTTATATCGAAATTCGATTTCGTAGGTCAACGTTAAGGCAACACCGATTAGAAGGTGTTGGCATCATTGAGCGTCCTCGGCGACTCTATCTGCACGTCCAGATCGGCGTCTGTTGCGCCGCTGTCTGATTGAACCGCCGGAAACATTGGCCGTTGGCCCCAGGCCCTTCGAATCGGAGACTTCATCGACTGAGCGTTGGAGGCGTACAGGATGATCGATTCGCTTCAAAGATATATATCTGGGAGACTCAGGCGTCTTCTTTAGAGCAAGAATACAGACTCGCTCCTCCCCGGAGGAGAGTGGCAAGCTCACTTCGTCCTCCACGGCGGCTCCGACTAAAGCCAGCCCTACTGGAGAATCAGATTTAAAGATGAGGTTGACAGGATCGCTTTTCGTTTCCGAGATGTGAATGGTGCGTTGGCGTTCCTTGTCATGACCATATACAACCAGGATAGAGTCACCAATCCCAACAACGTCTTCCGCTTCGATTCCCTCGGGGGTTCTGTCATCGCAGATGATGGTCTCACCCGCCTCGTAGATTACACGGTGTTCTGTAAATTTAAACGCGATCTCCTGACCGCCGATCGGAAAAATTCCCATCGCCTTGAGTGTTTGCTCCAGATCCGTCATACAGCCATCGGGATCTCTTATAAAGCTTGATGCCCAACACCGCCAAAACCGCCATCCGGAACGTTCAATCACTTTTTGTCGGTTCCAATCCTCGAGCCACTTTTCCGGTCCGTAATGTTTGTCACCATCCAATTCTATCGCGAGACGCGTATCTTGTTCACCCTCAACCACGAGATCGATAGTGAAGCTCCCAACGCTCACGTGTGGGACAGTCCGATATCCCTTTTGTGTTAGACGGCAAAATAGGTCGCTTTCAAAGGAAGATTGACAAAGTTCTGCGAGCGACCCAACCTCGGGCGGATTAAACGGCATCGGACTGGCAAAATGAGAAATGACTTTCGCCTTAATGTCAGTGGGACTCAACTCTTCTGCCTTTATACTTCTGTAGAGATAGAGGCGGTCTCGCGCTCGTGACATGGCCACATTGAAGCGCTGTTCAAAGGTCCGCGTCGTCAAGGATCTGCTTTGACCTGGACTGGCTACCATGCTCAAGAAAACAATGTCGGCTTCCCGCCCCTGAAAAGCGGCAGAATCGCCGCATATAATTTTGTGTTCTAAATATTTGTCTATTCCGAGTGTCGTCAAAACAAGATTGTGTATATATGCCGCCTGTTTATTTCCTATCAGCGAAATCACGCCTATCGATCTGCCTTTGAACCTCGGATCGCTGGTCAGCTTATGAATTTCTTCCAGAATCGCACGGGCCTCTGCGATATTGATTTTTGAAGCTAACTGCTTTCCGTGGGGGAGATACACGTCAACCAGGGGAGGATCAATTCGTTCGGATGCCTTCGCAATCCTCAGCGGCGTTATTGGCTCGGGATAAAATCCGAAACTGAATCGAATAATCGACTCAACGCAACGAAAATGCTCATTCAACATAATGCGCTTGCCAGGAAATACAGCCTGTGCCAACTCGAATAGAGAAGTTTCCGGCATCATCATATCTGCGAAATATTGATCGCCTAAATAATTGTGCCTTACTTGTTTAAACTTCTGCCATTCGATAAATGGCGCAGTGGGACTCACTTGCTTATCGTCACCGACGATAAGAAGCGTTTTGGCACGAAGCACCACGGGTATCTCCTTAACGTCACATTGCGAAGCCTCATCAACGATAACGAGATCAAACAAGCCTAATTCTGGAGGAATTGTCTCGCAAACCCGCCAACTCGGCATAATCCAACATGGAATGGCTCCCACGCAGTCGCGCATTGCCCTCCGTGCATCCTGTCTGTAACCCGCTGCACGGAGTCCGTCGCGTCCTGTTCTGCCGATCAGACTGGCGAACCGCGCCAAGGCCGCTCTCGCTCGGTCTGACATCGATGCGCTGAGCCTCAGGTATGTGCGCAGTTTGACCACCTCCTCGAAAACGGTCTTCATCCGAGAATCCACTTCAAGCCGCTTTTCACCGAGATATCTTAATCTTTCGCGATCATCAAGCTCGCAAAGAAAGGATTCCATGCGCCGCCACGCCCAACTCTTAGCCCAGTCCATCGGCGTGAAGACATCCTCCATCCCCGCCGCCCGGCTCTCCTTCAATATCGCCGCCCAACGCGGCGCGCCGGATAGCCTGATCTTGTCAGCCACTTCCGCGACCGTACAAAAGTGCTCCCGCAAGTTATTCAGTCGCTTCAACTCGGAACGAAACGTGCTCCATTCTTCAGCTAATATCCTACTTGTGAGCGCAGGATCGCCTACGCGCTTGCGTAGAAAGCTTTTCATGGACTCGACGATTTCCCCATCTGCCTCTGTTAACCTATTGATCGTATCCTCCAAGACACTCTGCGAGGATGACAAGCGGCAGTGGGAAAGATTGATCTCAATTGCGTGCAGGACCTTGCGGGTTTCATTGATAGAACGCAAGCACTTTCGGGAATCAATTCCGCGGGCGAACAACGCCGCTAGTTCCGCGCAAATGGAACTATTTGCGTTCTCAACAACCGAAACGATTTGAGAAAAGATTGAATTTGTATCTGCGCTCCACCGAGCGGTATTGGCGCCCGCAAAATCTGCTTGCGGCAGGTTGAACTCCCTACGAATCGAATTCCATTTTGCGATCAAGCGAGAATAATCGTTACAAAACTGCAAAAAAGCATCTACGTGCGCCCAATCTTCCGCTGATCTTGGGACGTTTCCATCAACTGTGATTCGAGCGAACAGTCGTCTGACTTCCCCTCTCGTAAAGGGAATCAGCCCGAAGGGTCTTTGCCGCCGCGCCGCCCTTTGAACTGCCTCCCAGAGCGTAAAGAACTCAGTTGTGACGGGCGGTACAGCAACAGGGCGCGCCAAAAACATTCGACGAGCTTTCGCAAGCTGCTGAAAATCGGGGAATAGGATTGTCAAAAGCTGTGTCTTTTCCGCCCCTAGCCCTTCATCAAGCCAAAGGATATACAGCGGCCGCAGCCACTCCGCTCGATCTATTAGTTCCAGAGTGTCGGCAACCTTGGATAGCTGCGCGTGCAGCGCTTCAGTGCGCTTAACACAATTTTCGACAGAGCGGGACAGTTGCGGAATATCGTGATCTGCTCTATTTCGTTCCACTTCCTGCGCATTTGTAAGATCCTCATGAATAGCGCAGAGTCGTGCCGCGTCGGGAAGATCATTAACGCTGGGAAGTCTATTACCTAGATACGCCAGGTCGCCCCCTAAAGCCAGTCGAGCCGCGCGCACCCTATTTATGTCGTCATCGTTAAACTGGGAATCGAACTGATCGGAGATGCCAAGTTTATCGGGAAGCCAGCTATGAAGTTCTCTTCCGTGAACAACAAGTTCGGCAAGTTCCTTGGTCGATGAAAGTGAATTCGCTAGAAAGGGAAGTTTGACTTCGCTCAGTTGTTTAACCGCCCATTCTTTCAATTCGGCGTCAATAGTTGCGATTCTGTTCCTCAGTGTGGCGACTTCCTCCTCTCTATCTCGAATGTGCTTTACGGTTTGATGAGGATTGATCGTACTAAGTTCCCGTTCGAGTTGCTCTAGCGTTGCTTCGAGCTGCTGAGCACCTTCACGGTCGTTGGATACCAGACTGATGACGAGCGGTTGAATCTGTTTCGGGATTTGTTCCTTCAGAACCTCAAGAGCCGATTGACTTTTCGCGGTTACCAATACATTGCGACCCGTTGCAAGATAGTGGCAGATAATGTTCGCGATCGTATGCGTCTTACCCGTTCCAGGCGGTCCTTGGACAACCACAGCCTCGGATTGCTCGAGGCTGCGAATTATTTCCAATTGTGAATCGTTGAACGGTTTCGGAAAAAAGGGTTCGTCCACTCTGTCGTTCGCTTCCCCGGCAGCCGCGATGTTCGACCCACTGAAAGAGCCAGTATTGAATCCACCAAAATCCCGGCTAAATGGAACTTCTCGCCTTTGGTCAGACGGTTCCATGACGAGTTTCCTTGCCGATTCCGAAAGCTTCTCCGGGGCTTCTTTGATCCTCCCTTTAAGGCGTTCAATATCAGCGACCAAGATGTTGCCGCTCTTGCGCCGAGCATAAAGCGCCCAAGTATCCGTGATGACCAGGTTTTCATCGGGCTTCGGAGAGAAACGGTCGCCGAAGTCCACATGCTTGTCAGGCACGTAGGATGCGCCTGGACTCAAATGAGTCGTGGCTGCTCGAAGAACAGGCTCGAACGCACCAGGAACGAATGGTGAAAACTCATCGACGATCTCCGCCCCGTCGGCGATTCCGTCATTCCTTCCACTGAGGTGATCGAGATGCTCCTGTGCAGCATTTCGGACTCGCGCTACACCGGGATTATCCAATGCCTCGAATGGCTTTAGAAATACTTGCGGCGCCACATTGCGCGGCCGAATCTGGATTCGGTGGTCCAAAAGACTAACGGATATTTCGGCCAAGGCTTCGAGAATCGGATGTTCGATCACATGGCCCTCGGTTTTCCAGAGCGCCATACCCACGCCCCAAACTAATTCCGTTGGATTTTCGGCGTCTTCAGTTGCGATGCTTTCCTGTAGCGCGAATATCTTTTCGTAAATGCTAATGGTCTTCCTCCGAGGCTTCTCCTTTTCCGACCATTCCCGCCACGGACCCGATAAATATGCTCCGACCGTCGATTTGATATCCGGCTGCTTTTCAAGGCGAAACTGCACGTCATACAACTCGACGGACTCGGTAAATTTCGGCGAGGCGATGACATCTTCTTGAGCAACATTCCCCGACTGAATGTATTTCTCAGCTTTCTCGCTGGAAACTGTCTCCCAGATGGATTGCTTTACCTCAGGCTCCTTGTTTGGATCGCGGCTCGGTTTTATCCAAGGCTGAATATCATTCGGCGGGTTTGGAGGCTCGGTCCGCTTCAGACGCTCGATTTCCAGCCAAACCGGACCGGCGGCGTCACACTGATCATGGGTGATGCCGACGTTGCCCGCAAGGTCATGCTCGTAGAACAGGACATGCCTGTAATCCTTGACAGAAAAAACGTCTCGCTCGCCAATCCGAACCATTTGCTCGACGTAATCGAGGAGGCCGATCAGGCTCTTGGCGGCCTGATCAGCTTCGTCGCGGTTCTCTAAAACATCTTCATCCGGCATAGTGCGTGATGATTTTACTTGCGCCCGCGGTTCACGCAAGCTCGGAGCCATCCTTCGCCAGAGGGATTCAGGCATTTGCATCCTGCCGCAGCTCCCACCGGGCATTCAAGTTTGAGATCATCCGGGATTTAACTATCATTCCCTTTCACGATGATCGCCTACCCCCGCACCTTGCCGGATTATCTCCGGGCCGCTCACCGGATACTCGTTTTCACGGGGGGCCGGAGTTTCCACCGGTAGTGGCATTCCGGATTTCCGCGGCCCAAAGGGCGTGTGGACCCAGGGAGGAAAGCCTGTTTATTACCAGGAATTCATGGCTTCCGAGGCTGCCCGAATTGCCCACTGGGATTACAAGGTCGGTCAATGGGAATACGTCTCCAAAGCACGGCCCAACACGACACACCGGGCCATCGTTCAACTTGAAAAGGTCGGGCGGCTTGTCGGGGTGCTCACGCAAAACGTCGACGGGCTGCACGCACTGGCCGGCACGTCGCCGGAGCGGCTGGTCGAACTCCATGGCACGAACACGCTGGTCGAGTGCCAGGGCTGTGGAAAGCGCAGCGACCCTGCCGCGCACTTCGAGTTCTTCCGCCAGCGCCGGCGGGCTCCTGAGTGCGTCTGCGGCGGCTACCTGAAGCTCGCCACCATCAGCTTTGGCCAGGCACTCAACCCGCGAGAACTGGAGCGAGCAGAGCAAGCCGCCGAGGCAGCCGATCTGGTGGTCGCCCTCGGCTCGACCCTTTCCGTGCATCCAGCCGCCTCGTTTCCGCTCTTGGCCGCCCAGCGAGGCATTCCGTACGTCATCATAAACCAGGGCGCCACCGACCACGACCAACTCGCGTGCGTCTCACTCCGACTGGAAGGCGACGTCGGTTCAATCTTTCCGGCGGCAGTGGAAGCAGCGCTCGCCACCAGCTAAGATTTCGCTCATGCCCTCGGCGAGTGACACGGACAGCCGGGCGAACGATCATTCCAATTTGACGCCCTGCTCCAAAGCCCCTAAATCATCCAATACCCCATGGGCGGCCGGCACACTCTTCCCGGTGAGTTCTTCGGTCTCCTTCTCTCAATTCCTGGTGAAGACCTGAAGCGCAGAATTCTGGAGGTGTTCGCAGCGAACGGGCTGCACGGCATGAATGCGAAACAGATTGCCGATTAAGCACTGCGCCCGTGCAGAGTCGAACTGCAAACCTTCTGATCCGTAGTCAGATGCTCTATCCAATTGAGCTACGGGCGCTTTGAAAGAGATGGTGACCGTATCTTGCCGGAAAGCAAAATGCAAATCTGGCAGCAGGCAACTGGCACAGCCCCCTGTACAGCCCGGCAAATCGAAGCGGTTCTTCGGCTGCGGGAAGCCGGGATCAAAACGGAGACCAGAAGGCGGCTGGAGCAACGTCCGACAAGGCGTTGAATGTGTTGACGTTAATCTGCGGGTTGGAATCGACGGTGTATGTTCCGTAGCTGTTGCCAAACAGATCGTTGTCACCGGCGCTGTAGAGAGTATCCCCGGTCTTGATGTAATTTTTTAAATCCGCGAAGGTGGGATTAAAGCCGGTTATCCTATTTGTCTCGATGGCATATTGATCGAGGGCGCCGCCGAGGATGCGCAGATCCTCCAGACACCGGGTCGCTTGGGATCGTTTTCTGGCGCGCAGGAAGTTGGGCACCGCAATGGCGGCAAGAAGGGCGATGATGGCCACGACGATCATAATTTCAACGAGTGTAAAGCCCTCGGACGACAAAGAGCGCTTTGCTTTTGCTGGAAAGACCATAACACGACCGTAAAGCAGCATCCATGCCTGCCTCGATTCAACCCTTCGCCCGTCACCCGGCGATGACCGCGTGGGAACTCTCGGCCTACTCCGCGGCAACCGCGGGGGCTGGGCGGGCCGCCAACGCAGCGACCGGGGCCTCTGGGAACAGTGTGGCAAGGGTCGCCAATGCCGAAGCGAGACCCTTATACTTCTTGCCGGTTTTCTTCACCATCCCTCGATTCACCAAATTCTGAAGCTTTTCGTAGGCGCGCAGGCGGAGCATGTCTTCGCCGCCGCTCACGGCGTTCCTGGCGCGAAGGTTGACGTGGACGATGTCGAAGAGCGCCTTGAATTCAAACGATGCCTTTCGTGAGAGCACCGCGACCAACTCCTCGGTAAGCGCATCCGGTCGGCGGCGGGAGACAAAATAGTTTGTATTCATCCAAACAAATCCCATCAATCGGCGAATAGTCAAGATCGCGATTTACAATGACTTCGCAAATACACGTTCTTTTCCGGCGCCACATCGTGCGGGACGCGATGCGGCACAAGGTGCTGGCGGCGCTCAACATCGCGAGCGTGGCACTGGGCGTGGGCCTTTATCTTGCGATCCAGATCGCGAATCACAGCGCGAATCGCGCCCTGGCCGCGGGTGTGGATGTCATCGCGGGCAGGTCGAATCTCGAGGTGCGGGGAGACATTCCGGAGGGCCTCTTCCCAGGGATCGCCAGCCGGGCCGGCATAAAGGGTTGCACTCCCGTGGTGGAAGGGATTGTGACGCTGCCCGACTATCCCGGCGAATATCTGCGGATACTGGGCGTGGATGTCTTTACGAACGAACCTTTCCGTACTTTTGAGATAGGAAGCGGGGAGCGTCCGTTCAACCTGGAGCGCTGGCTTGCGGAACCGAACGGGATTGCCATCTCCGCGGCCTTCGCACGGCGGCACGGGCTCCACGTGGGCGACAGGGTGCGCGCCCAGGTGAACAGCCATGCGCGGGAACTGGAGATCACTTTTCTGCTCGATCCGAAGGAGGAAAGCGTGGGAAGCGTGGAGCATCTGGCGGCGATGGATATCGGCTGGGCGCAAGAATTCCTTGGCCTGCAAGGGAAGCTCTCTTCCGTGCAAATACTGCTCGCCAAACCGGAAGAGGCCCAGGAAATGGCCAGGAAGCTCGTGCTTCCCCCGGGTCTCTCCGCCGCGCCTCCCGCGCAACGGAGCTTCCAAGTCCAAAAAATGCTCTCCGCCTTCGAGCTGAACCTGACGGCGTTGAGCCTCGTCTCGATGTTCGTGGGAATGTTCCTGATCCATAACACGGTTTCCGCCTCGGTGGCGCGCCGGCGGATCGAGATCGGAATTCTCAGGTCCATCGGCGCGACACAGAATGAAGTGCGCCTGCTGTTCCTCGGGGAGGCGTTCCTGTTTGGTCTCGGCGGGGTCGTGCTGGGAACCGCCGGAGGCATTTTCCTGTCGAACTTTCTGGTGGGATCGGTGGCAAGGACGATCTCCTCGCTTTACGTGCTGGTCAGCATCGACCGCTTTTTTTTCAGTCCGATCCACCTGCTGGCGGCGGCTGGTTTCGGAATGCTTGCGTCGCTGGCCGCCGCCTGGCATCCGGCCAATGAAGCGGCGAAGACCGACCCTGTGCGAGCGCTGACGATGGGGGCGCGCATGGAAGAAAAAGCGGCGAAAGTCCATCTCTGGGCTCTCTTCGGCCTGTTGTCGCTCGGCCTCGCGGTTGCGGCGTCGTGGCTGGCGTTGGAAACCGGACCGGCCCTGCTGGGATTCGTTGCCGCGTTTCTCGTGTTGTTCGGCTTTGTCTGTTTCTCGCCGGTGGTGATACAGGCGCTGGGCAAAGCGATCGCAAAGACCGCGGCGGCGAGGGCTGTGCCGCGTCTGGCGGCCGAGAATTTTCGCCGTTCGATTCATCGGAACAGCCCCACCGTGGCGGCGCTTTCGGCGGCGATCGCGCTGGTGATCGGCGTCTCGGTCATGATCTTTTCCTTTAGAAACACGGTCGATGTCTGGATGAACCGCGGTTTTGCGGCCGATCTTTTCATCGCACCCGCCTCGAACGAAACCATCGGGCTGGAGGCGTTCGTTCCGGCGGATGCGATCGCGTTCCTGAAGAAACAACCCGATGTCGAATCGGTCGATACATTCCGCGAAATGCGCGTCCCGATGGCCGGCGATTCCGTCGTGCTGGGCGTCGTCAAAGGAGCGGACCGGAGGAATCTTCAATTCGTCGGCGGCGGACAGCGGGCGAAGATGGCGAAGTTTTTCGGCGGGGATTATGTGATCGTGACGGAAAGTTTTTCTCGAAGATGGCGGAAAGGGGATGGAGACAATGTTGTGTTGACGACCCCGGAAGGGCCCAGGCAATTCGAAGTCGCCGGGGTTTACTACGACTACACCCGGGACGAAGGGCTGGTAATGATCGACCGGAAGACATTCGACCGTTACTGGAATGATCCGCGGGTGCAATCCCTCGCCTTGTATCTGCGGGACAAGGGGGCGGCTGAAAGGATCTCGGATTTGTTTCGCCGGCATTTCGGCGTCCAGGGGGAGTTCGCCATCTTTTCAAATCAGGGCCTGAAGAAGCGGGCTTTCCAGGTTTTCGACCAAACTTTCGCGGTGACGCATGTGTTGCGGGCCATCGCCATCATTGTGGCTGCGCTTGGCATTTTTCTGTCGCTGACGACGCTCATCACGGAACGGGAAAGAGAGATCGGCGTTTTTCGCGCGGTGGGCGCGTCGCGAGGCCAGGTGGGCGGCCTCGTGTTCACAGAGGCTGCTTTCATCGGGATCGCGGCGAGCATTCTGGGTCTCGGGGCTGGCTGTTCGCTCGCGCTGGTGCTGACTTTCGTGGTGAATAAGGCGTTTTTCGGCTGGACGATCGCACTGCACTTTCCCTGGTTCCTGCTCGCCGCCACTCCGCTCTGGATCGTGCCGGCATCCCTCCTGGCCGCCTGGGGTCCGGCGTTGCGCGCGTCACGCATCCGGATTGCAGCCGCGGTGCGCGCGGAATGAACGCCATGCCCGAAGCTCGAAGACCGGCGCCCTTCTCCTGGATCATCGCCGGTCTATTGCTCATGGCAGCCGGCGCCGGCGCCTCGGAGTGGAAGACGGCGGTTCCGGGCTGGCGGTATCAGTTTCCGGCGGACCACGGCGTGCATCGGGATTTCAAAACCGAATGGTGGTATTTCACGGGGCAACTCCGCGACGGGAAGGGAAGGGAATTCGGCTACCAGGTGACGTTCTTCCGCGAAGGCGTCCGCCCGCCGGGATCGGTTCCGGCGGGGAGTTCGCGCTTTATCCTGGACGACGTGAAATTCGCGCACTTCGCCCTCACGGACGTCGCGGCGCGCCGATTCCTCTTTCAGCAGAAGACGAGCCGGGGCGCTTTCGGAGAGGCCGGTTTCGGCGACCGCGGCCGGCTTGCCTGGATCGAAGGATGGAGTCTGGATGAGACCAGGGACGGCGGCTTCTCACTAAAGGCGGCCCGCGAAGAAGGAGCGGTCGATCTGCTGCTTCGGCCCGAAAAGGGCTTCGTCGTTCACGGCGCGAATGGCGTCAGCCAAAAAGCGAATGGAGCCGGACACGCATCCCATTATTATTCATCGACGCGTCTCCAAACGACGGGCTGGCTGACCGCGGGCGGCAAGCCGGAGGCCGTCTCGGGCGAAAGCTGGTTCGATCACGAGTGGGCCACCAACGGTCTCACCCCGGAGCAGATAGGCTGGAACTGGTTCAGCATCCAGTTGGGTGACGGGACGGAGTTGATGCTCTACCAGATGAGAACCAGGGACGGCGGCATCGACCCAAACTCGAGCGGGACCTTCGTTTTGAAGAACGGGGAGGGCGTTTATCTGGGCCGGACCGAATACAGCCTGGTTCCCCGCGGGTTCTGGAAGAGCAGCCAAACGGGGGCGAATTATCCCATCGCGTGGAACTTGAGAGTCCCGAGGCTCGGGCTCGAACTGGAAATAAGCACACCGGTTCCCAGCCAGGAACTGGCGCTCGGTTCAATCTCCTATTGGGAGGGCCTCATCGAAGTCCGGGGCAGGAAAGGCAGCCTGCCGGTCACGGGACATGGCTACATGGAATTGACCGGCTATGCGAAGCCGCTGACGGAAATGAGCGCGGAATAAGAAATGTTGAAATAAATCCTGAATTTGGGGTTTGCCCTTTTTGCGATTTCTCCTTAATTTAAATGCGTCCTATGAAAACCCTCTTCTGTTTCCTCCTTCTCGCCACTGCCGCCGTCGCTTTCGCCGATATCCAGGATCCGCCGATGAACGACTATGGATTCACCAGAAAACTTGGGCGCGGTTTTGCAAATACCTTCTTTGGCATTACGGAATTGACCACGACCGTTTGCGAGATGGAGGATCGCGAGGGGAGTGAAGCGGCGGCCAGTTACGGTGTCGTCAAGGGGCTTGGCCGGGTGGCGTTCCGATTTGGCGCGGGAATTTACGAGTTGGTCACCGCCCCCTTCCCGACCTACAAGGGCTCCTATCGGCCCTTCTACAAGAGCGACATCCCGTGGATCCATGGGGGCTACTCGGAATTTCCGCCCGCCTTGGGTTTGGACACCAAATATCAATATAACCGCGAGTTCACCCCTTATAAGTAACGGGTCGCGCCGAAGGGTTTAGCATAAACCCGGAGGGGTTTGCCATAACCCCGGAAGAGCCACTTCATTTAGGGATCGAGGATGTCGCCTACGGCGGCAACGGGGTGGCCCGCGCCGGCGGGAAGGTGGTATTCGTTCCGTTCACCATCGCGGGTGAAGAAGTGACTGCCCGCGTGGAGAAACGGAAAAAGCATTTCGCGGAGGCAGCCCTCCTTTCCGTGGAAAAGCCTTCCCCCCATCGGGTCGAAGCCCGGTGCCCCTATTTTACGAGGTGCGGCGGCTGCCGTTATCAACACATCGAATACGGCCACCAGCTTGCGATCAAGAGCGCCCAGGTCGAACAAACCCTGCGGAGGATCGGCCGGCTGCAATCGCTCCCCCTGCGCCCCATCATTCCCTCGCCCAACCCGTACCACTACAGGAACCGAATCCGCGTCCA
>Ga0302324_100006797_pt1 | contig 24504 bp, 25 predicted proteins | sample Palsa_T0_1_FD_201949 | JGI IMG/M metagenome (GOLD analysis project Ga0302324, IMG submission 201949) | Peat permafrost microbial communities from Stordalen Mire near Abisko, Sweden - Palsa_T0_1 | ecosystem: Environmental > Terrestrial > Soil > Palsa > Peat permafrost | place: Sweden: Abisko... | reverse complement strand
ATTCCAAAGAAGCTTCCAAAGTCGGTCGACCTGAGGGCAGAATTCCCGCCGGTCTATGACCAGGGGAACCTCAATTCCTGCACTAGTAACGCAATCGCCGCTGCGATGGAGTTCGACGAGATCCACCAAAAAAAGGGGAGGTTCGTGCCTTCCAGACTGTTCATCTACTACAATGAGCGCGCCGTGGAGGGCACTATACAGAAGGACGCTGGTGGCCAAATCCGCGATGGCATCAAGAGCGTCGCAACCCAGGGCGCCCCACACGAAGGTCTGTGGGAGTACGACGAGAAGCTGCTGAAGGTCAAGCCAAAGTCCCCGTGCTACACCGAGGGAAGGCGCTACAGGACGGTGACCTACCTCAGGATGATGCACAACCTCGAAGAGCTCAAGTCATGCCTCGCCGCTGGATTCCCGTTCGTCTTTGGCATCAAGGTCTACGCGAGCTTCGTCGGACAGCGGGTTGCGAACACCGGCATCGTCCAGATGCCGAAGAAGGGGGAGAAGGTCGCAGGTATGCACGCCGTCGTGGCAGTTGGCTATGACGACGCGACGCAGAGGTTCCTGGTGAGGAACTCGTACGGAACGGATTGGGGAATGAACGGATACTTCACGATACCCTATGCCTACCTGCTTGACCCTGAACTCGCCCACGACTTTTGGACGCTTAGGCTGATCAAGTGACGGTACGCGCGGGCAAGACTTAACTCTCACAAGCCGTGAAACCGGCTCGATGAGCGAGCCTCGGCCGATGATCGGGAAGACGGTAGTGATAACCGGGGCAAACTCAGGCATCGGCAAGGCGACCGCCATCGCGCTGGCGAAGATGGGGGCGACCGTCGTCATGGCCTGCCGCGATAAAGAAAGAGGCGAAGCCGCCCTCGCGCAGGTGAAGGTTGAAGGCAAGAACCCGAATGTCCGACTGATGATCCTGGACCTGGCCTCGCAAGCGTCGGTCAGGGAATTCGTGCGGGATTTTGACAGCCGCTACAGAAGGCTGGACGTACTGATCAATAACGCCGGTGTTGTCCTGAACAAGCGCGAGATGTCTCCCGACAAGATAGTCAAGACGTTCGCAGTAAACTACCTCTCACCCTTCCTCCTCACGAACCTCCTGCTCCCGAGGCTGGTGGCGAGCGCCCCTTCCCGGATAATCAACGTCACCTCAGCGCTCCACTTGAAGGCCCACATCGACTTCAAGGACATCGAGAACAAGAAGCACTACAAGGGGTCCACGTCCTACGCCGCGTCCAAGCTCGCGGTGGTGTTGTTCACGTACGAACTCGCCAGGAAGCTGCGACTCACGGGAGTCACCGTCAACTGCGTCAACCCCGGGGCCGTCGCCACCAATCTTGGGCGGGCAGACGCCGGACTGATGGGGGCGTTCATGCTCGCAGTGACGCCGTTCCTGAACCCTTCGGAGAACGGGGCTGAGACGTCGGTCTATCTAGCGTCTGCGCCGGAGCTAGCGAAGGTGACCGGCAAGTACTTCGTGGACAAGAAGCAGCAGGTCTCGTCGCACGAATCATACGACGAGCTGGAAGCGAAGAAGCTCTGGGATGTCAGCATGAAGCTCGCAAAACTTTCGTAATTACTCTGACGCGGACTTCGACATCCTTCGCAGCACCTGCTTCAGAATCGGGCCCGTGATATCGAGCGCGTCCCGCATCGAAATCATCCCGAGAGGTCTGCCGGCCTTGTCGACAACCGGAAGATGCCTGACGCCGCCCTTCCTCATCGTCTCCACAGCCGTGGCTATGCTCTGAGTCGGGGTCGCCTTGAGTTCCGTCTTTGAGGTTATGCTGGAGACTGGGATCGCCTTTCCTGTGAGGCCTTTCGTTATGGCGAAAAGCATGTCCCTCTCGGTGACTATCCCTATCATCTTGCCCGAACCGTCGATGACTATCACGCTCCCGATGTTCTTCTCCCACATGATGCTCGCAGCCTCATCTACAGTTGCCCCCTCCGTCACCACGACCGGTGGAACTTCCATGAGGTCTTTGGTCTTGGTGCTCAGTCCGAGAGATGTTTTGGGCAAGAGGAACAGAGCGAGCGCGTATTGAGCTTGTAATAGGCGTTGCAGTCAGTCTAAGCTCGCAGAACACCTTAAGGCACGCAAGTACAACCCTTAGCGGCGTGATTCCGAAGCAGTTCTTTCTGACCAAGGGAGTGGGGAGGCACACAGAGCAGCTTCAGTCGTTCGAGCTTGCGCTCAGGGACGCTGGCATACAGCATTGTAACCTGGTCACAGTGTCGAGTATCATACCCGCCGGTTGCAGACTGCTTCCGAAGGAGAAGGGAAGGAAGCTTCTGACCCCCGGTGAGATAACTTTCGTCGTCCTGGCAAGGAACGCGACCAACGAACCGCACAGGCTCGTAGTGTCGTCCGTGGGCCTCGCGATACCTTCGAGGAAGACTCAGTATGGTTACATCTCCGAGCACCACACCTACGGGCAGACTGAGGAGGCTGCGGGAGACTACGTCGAGGACCTCGCGGCGACGATGCTCGCGACGACGATGGGGATCGAGTTCGACCCTGCCAGGGCGTGGCGCGAGAGGGAGCAGCTATTCAAGTCGAGCGGGATGATAATCAAGACCACTAATATCACCCAATCCGCCTCGGGAGACAAGAATGGCCTCTGGACTTCCACCGTGGCTGCAGCGGTCTTCGTACCGTAGAATAATTCTCCCGCAGGCCGCAGACCGACGCGAAGGTAGAAGATTCTTACTCAGGAGTTAAATACGATACGAATGTCGCCTAGCTTGTGTTAACCAGCAGACCAGGGATTGCACCAGCGGTTATTGCTGTAATTGTTATTGTGGTTGTTGCTGTGGCAGGCGTAGGAGCTTACGCGGTTCTATCTTCTTCAACTTCAAACTCGACTACCACGTCAATGACCTCCTCGTCAGCATCGTCGACACCATCAACGACGTCGTCGACAGCGATCGTGACAAGCTCTTCGTCAGTACCCACCACCAGCAGTACTACGACCAGCTCAACACCAAGCACGACGAGCTCGACGTCCACAACGACGCAGCCGCCCACCACGACGACTTCCAGCTCAACCACGACCAGCGCGACTTTGAAGACCAGCTCCACTTCGAGCACCACTACGACCTCGACCGCCACCGACTCAACGGTCTGCACCACTAGCAGCAGTACTTCGACCTTGTCCGCGTCCGTGAACGTGATTCCGCTCCTGAGCGCTTACTCCGCCATGGCGGTGATCTACCAGGGAAGCTCGAGCACTTCAAACGCCACTGCCACGTCTACCATCTCGAGCTACAACGTCACTGAGTCCTTCAGCACTGTCTACGTCAGCTCGACGACATACAAGGTCAACATCAATTACAATGCTCAAGGCGAGGCCCTCACATACTCGGCCTGGATACTGAAGAGCGGCGCCATAGTAGGGCTTTACGCGTCAGTCAACGGTCAGGGATTCAACTACACCGGCTCAGAGTCGCAGGATTTCGCCGTCGGGATCTTCGCCGGCTTCATACTGCAGATCGATGCCGACAACGCTCAGAGTACCTACTCCTCCTACGCCCACTCTACGGGTACCTCGACTGTCACAATCGGGACTCAGAAGCTGACGGTAACGAACTATTCCGCAACCAACCTCCCCATCACGGAGCCGGAGTGCAACGGCCAGACCTCCACCATCACAGCTCTTTCGTTCTCAGTGGGAACCCCGTCCGGAGCGAGCGCCCCCCTTGCGACGAACTTCCACTATGCCGGGTCCACGAACCTGGGTAACGGCCAGACCGACACGATAAGCGAGACGATGCAGGTCACTTCGTTCACGCTGGTCTAGGCACGCAAAGGGCGCGTCCTCCAACAGCGCAACGACTCTATTCGAGCCTCAGCTCAAGACCAAGGCGCTTTGAGAGGTTTTTCAGGTCCTGCGCCACGTAGAAGAAAGCCATCCAGCTCCACTTCCCCCAGCGCCTGATCCCTTCCTGCTTCACTTCTTCTATCGCCTCCCTGCGGTCCTCAGGCTCCTTCCCGAAAAAGAGCAAACCGAACACGTCGACCGACCAGGCGTCGATCGGGAAACCCGCGTGAGGGTTGATTATGTCCGCCGCGTAATCTCCTATCCCCGGTAGCTCCATGAGCTTCTCTTTCGCCTCATCGGGCTGCATGGCCATGACCTCCTGGACGTCAGGGAAGCCTGCCACGATCATCTTGGCAGACGCGACGATGTACTTGGCCCTGTAACCCAGCTTGCATCTTTTCGCAAAGAAAGCCGGGTCCAGCTTTGCTATCCTCTCGGCGGTCGGCTGGAGGACCACACGCTTCCCGTCGAACTCTATCGCCTCACCGTATTCCCGGTCGATCGCGTCCATCATTTCCAAGCTTCTCTTCAGTCTGGCCATCTGCAGGCAGATGCTGAGGATGACCGAGTTGAACAGCGAGAACGCCTGGGTGTCGTGCATACCGTAAAGGTCCTCGACGACGTGCTTGAGTATGGCATCCTTCCGCGCGAACGCGTAGAACTCGCGCAGGTCCTGCTTCGCGCCCAAGCAAGTGGTCAGAGCTTCCTCGAGTCTCGCCACGTCGGCTCGCGGAATTGGGAGCGCGCTGTAAACTCCTACGCGCAACAGTGGCTTCTCAGCGGTACCACTCGCCTGAATCTTCAACCCCACCGGTCGGCCCTTGAAACGTACCCCAGTCCAGAGGGTCTCGTCCTCGAAGATCTCCTTGGACGTGAACAGGTCCCAACTCGCAGGTTTCCTCACGGTAAGTCGGAAGCTGAAGGGCGGCACCGGTTCTATCTCGTACTGCCTTCTGTGAGTGAGCTTCATCGTGCGCTCCGCGGAGTCTCGTCCAACGGACGAAGAGATTCCTCATGCGTTAAATCCATTTTGCGGTTCCGTCACCACCCCTCTCAAGCGTAGCGACACGCACCCCGACCAACCTGACGGGTTCATTTCTCTCCTCGAACTCCTTGAGTAGTTCCCTCACAGTGTTCCATAGCAGCTCCTGGTCGTCGGAAAAGGCGCCCAGGGACCTCTCTCTGGTGAAGGTCTCGAAGTGGTGGAACCTGATCTTGATTCCGGCCACCTTGAAGCGGAAGTTCCCGCCCTTCAGTCTTCCAGCGAGCTCGCGCGACGCGTCCTCCGCCTCGGCGTAGACTCTCGCGAAATCGGCGACGTCCTGTCTAAATGTCCTCTCGACGCTCAGAGACTTTGGCATGTCTCTCGAGCGGACCGGGAGCTGCTCCTGCGCGTGGACGACCCCCCAGAGCCACACCCCGGTCTTGCCGAACCACTGCATCAGTTGCTTACCCGGCATGTCCTGCAGCTGGCCGATCGTCTCGACGCCCCTCTCTTCCAGGAAGGCCTGGGTCTTCTTGCCTACTCCTGGTATGACCGAGACAGACAGAGGGGCAAGGAACTTGGCAGCAGAGTCCGGGGGTACGATTGTCAGGCCGTCCGGTTTCTGCATGTCGGACGCTATCTTCGCCGTAGACTTGTTCGGGCCTATCCCGATAGAGCACGAGAGGCCATGAAGCTCCCTGACTGTTGTCTTGAGCACGAGCGCGAGCTCACGGGCTTCGTGGGCCCCCTTCGCGCGGCTTCCCACGTCGAGGAACGCTTCGTCTATCCCCGTCTGTTCGAAAGCATCCCCGAAGTCGCGGAGGGTCCCCATGACCTCTTGCGAGACCCGCTCGTACAACTTCATGTTGGGACGTAGGTATACCGCCGTAGGACAGAGCTTCCACGCCCTGGATATCGGCATACCCGACCGGAGACCGAATTTCCTGGCCTCGTAAGAGCACGTGACCACCACTCCGCGTCCCTTGCCCTCCTCCGGGTCGGCGCCCACGACGACGGGCAGGCCGCGCAGCTCATGGTTGTCCCTGACCTCCACCGACACGTAGAAGGCGTCCAGGTCGACGTGGAAGATTATCCGGGGCGCCGGGCCTTGCATGTCCTTCTAGAACCCTGTGAGTTTACCCTGCTCCGGCTCCGAGTCCCTCTGGGTCTTCCAGTCGGCCTCCATCATGCCGAGAAGCCTCCTGAACTCGTTGACGGACTCCGGACCGAAGCCCGCGAAGTGGTTGTTGAAGAAGACGTAGGCGTTGTCGACCGAGTCGCTCTTCTCCTCAAGGTTGTGAGCCCACTTCTCCAAGTCCTCCTTCCGCTCCTTCTGTATGCCGCCGAAGTCCGTGATGTCCCGTTCGCCGACCATCCTGAGGTAGACGAACTTTGCCGTCAGGTCAGGAGGAGTCTCGAGGTACTGATTGAGGGACCAGACCATCGCCACCTTGTGTTCCTCAAGGAGTTTGTAGATCTGAGGATTGAACCATGATTTGTGCCTGAACTCTATCGCGTGCTGATATTTCGGGCTCAGGGCGTCGATGAACTTCTCCATCACCGCCATGTGCTTCTCGACCTTGATCGAAGGCGGGAGCTGGGCCACTATCGGGCCGAGCTTCGGACCGAGCTTGCCGACCACGGAGTAGAAGTAGGTGAGCGTACTCTCAAAGTCCACGAGCTTGTTGTCGTGGGTGATCCTCTTCGGCAGCTTGGGCGAGAAGACGAACCCTTCGGGGGTCATGGTCTTCCAGCGCTGAATCAGGGACTGGTTGGGTATCCTGTAGAAGCTCGAGTCGACCTCGACGCAGTCAAAGACCTTGGAATAGAACTTGAGATACTCGCCGGCCGGAAGGTCGGTCGGGTAGAACGGTCCCGCCCAGTCCTTGTAAGACCAGCCGCTGCACCCGATCCTTACTTTCTCAGCGAGCGACAACCTTGCCGAGGGAGGCGTTGCACGTAATAAATGAGGTGGCGCGCTGATGCTTATCCGGCTGCCCGGCATCGCTTATTAGGCGCTCATATCGTTGCGACTCTGCGCTGAGCTTGGCATCCTACCACAAGAAGGACGAGGCTAAGGAAGAGGTCAAGGGGCACAATCACCCGGCCAGCGAGAAATGCGGTCAGTACTGCCCCAGGAACGAGCACTACAAGGGGCCCAAGAAGCGGTTCGACATCAGGCACAGAAACAAGTAGCCAAGTCGCGTCAGGCCTTCGAAGACCGAATCAAAAATCAGTAAACATCTTGCGGTGGTAGTTGTAGAGGACAAGGAACGGTCTTGCCTTGACCTCGACCACACTCAGTGAGGCCGGATCGGCATGGGCGACATAGTACCTCTGGTTCGTAACCCTTCTTTCGACCACTCGGTCCAGAATGGCGCATATCACATCCCCGTGGGAGACCACGATGACGTTCCCCTTGGACTTTTTGGTGATCGTCTCGATAGCCTTACCCGTCCGGTCCATCAACTGCTGATTTGTCTCTGAGTAGTCTTCCGGGTCGGTGAGGATGTGGTGCCTTCCTTTCTTGCCTACGAACTGCGGCTTCAGCTTAGCTTCCGTCAGTCCCTCGACGGTGTGTACCTTGAGTCCGTGCGGTTCCGCCAGGATCTTGGCAGTCTCGACGGCGCGAAAGACCGGGCTGCTGTAGACCGCTGTCATCTCCAATTTGGAGAGGGTCTTTGATATGAACTCGACATCCCTGACTCCTTTCTTGATCAGCGGATAATCCAGCGGGCCTGCGTCTATCCCCTTTACGTTCGCCTTGGTGTCCCCGTGCCTTACGATGAATAGATAGTCTGCTGGCATCGGTTGTCGTCGGTCGCACGAAGATGGATTACTTAAACTCCGGTGACTTGTTGACCGTACGCGGCCGAAGAATATTTGGGTCTGATTGCTCTGAATCCAAGGAAGAGAGGTACCAAGAACAATATCAGGATAGGTGCCGAGTTGGGGTCTGTCGCAGTGCCCCCGGGGAATGTCTGGATCTGGCCCAAATCCTGACAGAGCCACCAGACCAGGAGGAGGAATAGAGCGGCGCCTAGTGCGACCGTCCGTCCAGGCTTGAAGATCAGGAGTCCGCCTATTGCGACCAGCAGAGCGACCAGAGTCAGGTTCGTCAGTACCGGTGCTGATGATGCGGCTGCGACGAGGCTCATGGAGGGGGACGCTATCGGAGCAATCGGGTCTGACGCCGTTGTCTGGAAGACGGATTGGATGCCACTTGAAGACCAGAAGGTTGGGAGAACCTGCAGGAGAGCCCCGAAGAGGAACAGAGCGCCCGCGGCAATAGGCAGTTTCCACAATTTCAATTTCCTAGGGTACAACAGGAAGACCGCAAGAATCAGATAGAGCAGGACAGAACCCGGTGCGCCCGTGTAGAAAGTCGCGGCGCCAGTGAAGACGTTCCCCAGCCCTTCACCGACTACCCAGATACCCGCAGACCAGACTACTGAGATATAGAGCGCCGCTCTTTTGATCGAACCTTTGCGCGCTAACAGGAGGACAGAGCCCACGGACAGCTGGACGACTCCGGCAAACAGATTGGCGACCAATATGTGGTCGCTAAAGTTCGTTATGCCGATATTCAGGAGGCTGGAGATGATGGCCGGCTGTCCTTGGAGATTTGGAAATAGGACGGTTGTGACGAACGTATGCGTAAACGAAGCCGGTTGGAACTGTAATATTCCGTCGAGTATCCAGAAGGCCCCTAGCAGGCGCGTGATTACCAGGGCAAGGGGGTCTTCGGTTGTCCGGTGGACCCGTTGCGGCTTTGCAGGACGCTGCTCCTGCTTTTCTATTGTTACGGTCGATGCAAAATTTCTTGGTGGATTCTCTGTCAATTTCCAGTACCCAGGCGATATGGATAAGATAGTCGTCCATTATCTGACGAACCTCAGATACTACTAGCAAACACTTAGTTGATTTCGCTACAGTTTATGTGTAAAATCCATTTCCTACGGAGCGGTTGCAAGATAATTCGTGTTCCGAACCTCGGCGCGAAGCAGAATCGATAGGGCAGAAATTACGCAATCAATTCTACGGGCCTGGCTGGACTATCGGCGTTAAAACTCCTCGATGTTCCCGAGTCGAGATGTCGCCATCCATGTAAACACAAGCGATGGTCAGGTGGAACTTCAAGGATGACCTTGGGGAGAGCCAAGCCGCCTTGCGCTCTGGCCCTCCCTGGGTATTGTACCTGCTAAGAAAAAAGCGGAGCCTAATTCCAGTTAGGCTTGTATGCGAGCAGAGTCTCGCTTGACCTTACGCCCTGAACGTCGGCGATCTTCGATACCGAGGACATTATCTCTTCGTTGTTCTTTCCGTAGACTGTCGCTAGGATGTCGATTTCTCCGGGTACGACGTATGCGTTGCGGACCTGTGCGTTCTGCTCCATGGACTGTAGGACCTTCTGCGCCTGCGTCTGCTCGGTGACGTGCAGTAGCACTAAGGCCAGACTGTCAGTTGCCTGAATGTTCTTGCCGTTTGCAAAGCCCTCGAATGGCGTGTAGGTTCTCGTTGAGGTGATGCCGCTGATGGCCCTCACCTTGTTGATGGTCTCATAGATCTGCTTCTGGTCGGCTGCCTTCAGCTCGATTGCGAAGTCGAATCTACCGGCGAGCGGTGAGAAGTAAGTAATTCCTTGTACTCTCTTCAGTTGCTCGGTCACTTGGTTGCGCATGTTTGGTTGTGTTCTTGCGATGATGGTTGTTGGATTCATTGTTGAGGATATCATTTGTCTCAAGAGTTGTAATATGCCCAACAGTATATAGGTATATGCCTATCGATTGTAACAATTGTTACAACCGCCGCCTAACCGTGGTCAGAAAGGTCAGTTCAGGCTTCGATTGGGATTCCGACCTTGTGTGGCTAGTCTGCCAGCCAACGCGAGGAGCAGGATTGCGTTGATGGCAATTACCGCAAGATAGTTCCAGGGAAGCACTGTCGAACTGGCAGTGCTGCTAGTCGCCGTGGTGATTGGAGTAGAGGAGGTTGTCGCAGTCGTAGGAGAGGTCTGACTTGTGGTGGTCACTATGGAAGTGGCGCTGGTTGAGGTGGTCGTGGGAGAGGTCTGACCCGTAGTGGTTACCAAAGTAGAGCTGGTCGTTTGAGTTGAAGACGTTGTGGTGGTGCCCGTCGAGGATGCCGAGAGCGAAACAACAGACACGGTGCTGACTCCGAAGTTCGCTACAAACACCTCGTTCTTGGCCGAATCATAGGCAATGCCGTCGTTGTATCCTCCAACTGAGATGGTTCCGACGAGCGTATTGCTCGTGTCTGAGATCTGCGCGATGGAAGCGTCCTGGTACAACCCGACTATGACCTGGCCAAGCACAGGGTCGTAGGTCGAGTAGAACGGATTGGCCCCCACCGTCACGGCAGTGACGACAGCGTTGCTGCTGTCGGAGATCACAGAGACCGTGTCTCCGCCGTCATTCGCAACGTAAAGGTCGCCGTTTGTCGGGTCGTAGGTTATGCCGCGGGGGTCACTCCCAACTGTGACGCTGGTCACGACCTTATCAGAGGTCGCGGACACCACAGAGACGGTGCTGTCTCCGTTGGATACGAACAATTCACCCTTGGCCGAGTCGTAGGCTATCCCGGTCGCGAACCCGGGAACACCGATGGGCGGCCCTACCGTGTTGGATGAGTCGGAGATGGCTTGTACAGACCCGTCGTCCGAACCCGAGGCGCCAGAAGTGGCCACGAAGACATCGCCCTGTGCGGGATCATATACCACGCCGCGGGGGTCGTTCCCAACCGTCACCACGGCTGCCACAGCGTTCGTGGTATCATCTATCACGTAGACCTTATCGACAGACGAGTCTGAGACGAAAATCTCTCCCTTGGCCGAGTCGTAGGCGACGTCGGCGGGTGTTCCTGGCACGCTGACATTCGCGATGACAGTGTTGGTGCTGTCGGATATCACGGAGACAATACCATCCCCGAAGTTGGCGACGTAGACATCACCGTTGGCGGGGTCGTACGCTACTCCATAGGGCTGATAGAGGCCAACATTCACCGTTGCCGTGACGCTAGGCTGGGCGTGCGCGAACGGAATCAACGCAGTTCCGAACATCAATAAGCCCAGGAGGGCCAACGTGCGCACCGCTTGCGATTTGTTCATGCTAGGAAGCGTGACGTAACACCCACTCATACGCGGACAGCCCAGCCGATTTAAGATTATGGCGAGCGCGTCTCGGCGATTTGCGGCCGGGAAGCTCTGCCCTTGACCCTTGACACCAAGACCCCGCCCATGACGACCAGGATTGCCGCATTGATAGCGATAATCGCGAGGTAAGTCCAGGGCAGGGCCAGGGAGCCCCCCGTGCTAGTGTTCGATGTGGCAACTGCGTTTGTGGAGATCACGCTGAGCGAGCGGCCCTCGTTGTTCGCGACGAAAATCTCTCCGGTCCCGCCGTCGTAGGCCAGGAGCTCCGGGAGAGCACCCACCGGCACGGTGGCGATCACGGAGTTGGATGTGTCTGAGATGACGCTGACTGCGTACTGAAGGGCGTCTACGACGAAGACGTCACCGGTCCCGCTGTCGTAAGCGACTCCATCCGGAAATATGCCCACCTGTATCGTGGCGACCACGGAGTTCGATGCGTCGGAGACCACGCTCGTCGCGTTGTCGCGAAGGCTCGTGATGAACATCTCGCCCATCCCGCTGTCGTACGCTATGCCCGACGGGTTCTGTCCCACGGTTACTGTCCCGATGACGGTGTTTGAGGTATCCGAGATGACGCTGACGGTTCCGTCATCGTAGTTCGTGACGAAGACCTCTCCTTTACCGCTGTCGTATGCTACCCCCGAAGGGCTGTCCCCGACCGGTATCGTAGCGACGACGCTGTTGGAGCTGTCGTTGATCACGCTCACCGAGTTGCCCGCCTCGTTCACCACGAAGAGCTCCCCCTTACCGCTGTCGTATGCGACTACGACCGGCTTATCGCCCACCGGGATGGTCGCCACTATTGTGTTCGAAGTGTCAGAGATGACGCTCGTGGAGTTTCCCGTGAAATCGGTGACGAACACCTCCCCTTTGGCGGAGTCGTACGCCACTCCCTGCGGGTCGTCGCTCACCGAGATGTTGCCGATTACGGAGTTGGACGAATCGGATACGACGCTGACGGTGTCATCGTAGGAGTTGGTGACGAAGAGCTCCCCCCTCCCGCTATCGTAGGCGATGTTGACGGCATGACCTACCCCGGGTATCGTCGCTACGACCGCGTCACTCGCATGCACATACGGCGCGAACGATGAAGAGAGCACGAGAAGAGAAAGGAGTGCCATGGCGGTGATGCTCGACGACTTCATCGGCTGGAACTGTCTGATTGGTCGCCCTGCGTGATATTTAGGCTTAGGACGATTGCGGTTAGCCGTCAAACGCATTGGTCGGCAAGCCCTTCACTCCGACATTCACCACGAACAAGGCCCCTGTCAGCGGCTTCGCAGCCAGCCGCCTGGCGTCTATCCCGCGCCTCGCCGATGTGATATAGAGCTGGTCGAGGTTCCTCCCGCCGAAACAGCAGGACGAGGACTGGTCGGCCGGGACCGGAATGGTCTCCAACAGCTTGCCGGTTGAAGGATCCCATCTCGTCACCCTTGCGCCTCCCCACTGCGCCACCCACATCATGCCCTCAGAATCTACCGCCATGCCGTCCGGGTTGCCCTCCTGCTTCGCCAACGTAAGGTCTACGACGGTCCGCCTGTTCTCTACCTCCCCGGTATCCAGCTTATAGTCGAACGCGGAGACTTTTCTTGTGGGGCTGTCGATGTAGTACATCGTCCTGTTGTCGGGACTCCAGCCTATCCCGTTGGATATCGCGACATCCCGCACTACCCTCTTCAACCTGCGGCCCTTTTCGAGCACGTACAGGGAACCGATGGTCTTACGCTCAGCAGCGTCCATCGTCCCGACCCAGAACCTGCCTGCGGCGTCGCACTTGCCGTCGTTGAACCTGTTCCCTCCCATTTCGGTCTCCACCTCGGCGAGCAGCGTGAGCTCCTTGCCCTTGCGGTCGACGCCGTACAGTCCGTGTTTCGAGGCGACGACGAGACCTCCGCCCGTTCTGGGAACGACGCAGGAGGCGTCCTTCAGTCTCTGGAGCACCTCGTCTTCAGGATTGCCTGGCTTGTGCTCGTAGACAATCCCCTCTGTGATGTCGACCCAGTAGAGTACCTGCTTCTCGGCGTCCCAGCAGGGCCCTTCGCCGAGCTCGGACCTAACATTCGAGGCGACCTCGAGATTCAAAGCCAAGGTAAGGTGTCACACCTATTCGGGTGGTTAAGCCTTATTAGTTCAGCGGGCCTTCACAACTCGATAGCTTTGGCGAGTTTCACGACCAAGGATGGGACTCAGATATACTACAAGGACTGGGGAAAGGGACAGCCGGTGGTATTCAGCCACGGATGGCCCCTGAGCGCCGATGCATTCGAGGATCAGATGCTGTTTCTGGCGAGCCGCGGATACCGCTGCGTCGCTCACGACCGGCGCGGCCATGGGCGTTCCGGCCAGCCGTGGGAAGGTAACACTATGGACACCTACGCGGACGACCTTGAAGAGCTGGTCAAGAAGCTGGACCTCAAGGATGCGGTCCACGTCGGCCATTCAACTGGTGGCGGCGAAGTAGCGCGTTACATCGGACGGCACGGTTCGAAGAGGGTGGCAAAGGCCGTACTCATCGGAGCGGTCCCGCCGCTGATGCTGAAAACCGCCTCCAACCCCGCGGGGACCCCTATCGAAGCGTTCGACCAGATCCGCGCCGGCGTGCTGGCGGACAGGTCGCAGTTCTGGAAGGACCTCTCGGCGCCGTTCTACGGCGCGAACAGGCCCAACTCCAAGGTCTCGCAGGGCTTGCGCGACTCGTTCTGGATGCAGGGGATGATGTGCGGTATGCCGGGAGCCTACTTCTGCATCAAACAGTTCTCCGAGACCGACTTCACGGAGGACCTCAAGAAGATCGACAAACCGACGCTCGTCCTGCACGGCGACGACGACCAGATAGTCCCGATCGCGGCGTCTGCGATGCTGTCGTCCAAGCTGGTGAAAGGCGCAGTTCTCAAGGTGATACCCGGTGGGCCTCACGGCATGTGCTCGACCATGAAGGACACCATCAACGCGGAACTGCTCGCGTTCTTGCAATCCGGTCACTCGTAGAAGGGCCATCACCCGCACGGAAAAGTTGTAGCTCATTTCTAGCTAACGATCGAGCGATTACGTCATAACGGGAGCGGACGTACTCTCTGTAGTGTCCAGACCCAAATGCTCGCACTAGAAGCCTTCCTCATCAGCCTGCTGCAGGCGTCACCCAACGTGCCTTTTGTGGTGGTGACCAAGATCCTGACCGGCTTCGCGGACCTGTTCGGCGGCGTCATATTACTGATCATCGGCATCCTGGTCATCGTTGTGGTAATAGCGGCGGCCATCGTGCTGCTTCCTGCCATCATCGTCGCCGTCGTCGTCTGGTTCCTCACTGGCAGTTTCTTCTACGCAGGCATAGCGTTTCTCGCGGTCGCGCTGATCGGCATAATCGCGGTAGCGGACGACGAATAGCTCCCACTGACTACTCGCCAGGGCCGGTGCGTTGACGGGGCAATTCATATCGTGCTGAGCTCGGTCAAAGTATGATCCAAAAGACCAAAGGCAAAGCATATGAGCATACGTTCGCGATATTTAGAACGAAGGGTAAGCGTTGAAGAAGATCGAACTACCTTCGGAGGAACTGGCCGAGGAACTGCAGAAGTACCTGCAAGAGAAGAGGTTCGCGGGAGCGACATACGAGAAGGGCGCAAAGACCATCGAGTTTCCCGGGAACATGAGTCTGTTGCAGTGGTCGAGCCTGAAAGGCATGGTGGAGAAGTGGGCCAGGGGAAGGAGCCTCGAGGTTGAGGAGTCGCTGAGAATCCTACCCCCAGTTGCTGACATGGCTGAGGCGCCTGTGGAGAAAGTCGACCTCAAAGAGCTGGAGGCGCGCGAAGCAGAAGTGAAGAAGAAGCTGGTAAGCCTTACCCCCGACGAGGCAGAGGAGCGTTACAACTACCTGGAGAGCAAGCCGATCAGTGAACTGACGGACGCCGAGTTCGAGGAGCGGCTCGCCCTCGCCCAACGGAAGCCGGGAAAGGCCAAGAGCTAGAGATATTACGAGCCGTGACGGTACCAACAGAAATGAAACCGCTTCCGGATTCTGTTAAGAAACTCATAGAGACAAAGGCCTACGCGACTTTTGCTACGCTAGGGTCGGATGGCGCGCCTCACGTTGCGACGACGTGGGTCGACTACGACGGGGACTTGGTCATCGTCAACACTTTCGACGGGAGCCAGAAGCAAAAGAACGCCGCAAGGGACCCAAGGGTTGCGCTGACTATCATGGAGCTCGGCGTCCCCTTCAACGTGGCCACAATCCGCGGGCGAGTGAAGGAAATTACCGCCCAGGGAGCTGAAGAGCACATCGACAAGATGGCGAAGAAGTACATGGGACAGGACAAGTATCCGAGACGCAGTCCGGGGGAGAAGCGCATTCTCATCAAGATCGAGCCTACCCGTGTCATCGCCCCGCGGGCGCGGTAACGGCCGCCTGAAGGCCGGCTAAGAAGCGTTCATCGAGGCGTTTCCCTGATGCGTCGAGAAGAGAGCGCAGCACCGGCGGACCATAATGCTCATGTCCGATTGTTCGGACATAACTATTAATCACGAAAGACGTTCTTTTGTCAAATTGAATTGAAGATATCAGCTCTGGAAGCCGGCTCGGAAACGCGCAGGTCTCCCAGCATGATACCAGTGATCTTCGTAGCAACCCTCATCATCGTAGCCGCAGCTATAGGGGCTACCTCTATTGCAACGGAGAATCACAGTAGCTCAGGACAGGCGACGACGGGTTCCTCTGTCGTTTCCGCTGGGCCTTCCCCGCTCAGCTCATTCCAGAGCGTCACCCAGCTCCAGGACTTCATGGCTGCAAACGCCAAGAGTGCCCAAGTCTATGATTCGTACGGAGGTTCGGGCCTGATCGGCGGACCTGGGATATTCCCAGGAGGCCTAATGGGAATTAGCACGATCACTGAGACCGGAACCGTGACCTTGGCGGCCGCCCAGTCCGCCGTCGCCGCACTCTCCTCCTCGACCTCTTCCACCCCGTCTTTCACGGGGACGAACGACCAGGTCCAGGGCGTCGACGAGCCGGACATTGTCAAGACCGATGGGGCGAACCTCTTCGTCGTGAGCACGGGCTCATCGAACAGCTCGGTGAACATCCTCCAGGCCTATCCGCCCACTTCGCAGGCTGTCCTCTCGACGCTGACCCTCTCAGGGCAGGTCCAGGGGATTGAGATCACCCAAGGCCGCCTAATGGTCATCGACCAGGAATACGCCAATAGCACGATGTACATCGGGTTGTTCCTCTACAACACGACGAACCTCTCGTCGCCGAAGCTCATGCAGAACGTGACGGTTGCAGGCAACTACGTCGCAGCGAGGATGGCCCAGGGCTACCTGTACGCCATCATCCAGCAGCCTTCTTACAGCTTCAACAACCAGGGGAACGCGACGGGCGTGCTGCCTTACATCATGGTGAACGGACGAGAGACGGCCGTCCCTCCCTCCTCAGTCTTCTACACGGGCAACAGCTCGCAGATCAGCGACTACACGATGGTCGTCAGCGTGAGCATGGCTTCAGGCACTGAGGCGACCCAGTCCGTCCTCACCGGGCCCTCCTCGACCGTCTTTGTCTCCAACTCGAACATCTACGTCGTCTACTCCAACTACCGGATGTTCGGGGACGCCGATGACATCCCCGGAGATGTCTTCACGGGAGGGGTATTGTCGTCCTCTGTCCAGCAGGACGAGAACAGCACGGTCTTCCGCGCGGCATATTCGAACGGTGCCGTGGTCGTCCAGGCAGTCGGCTCGGTACCCGGCAGCGTCTTGAACCAATATTCGATGAACGAGTACGACAGCTACTTCCAGATAGCGACGAGCAGGCTGACCACCATCGACGGGAACGGCACTGAGAGCGACGACGTCTACGTGCTGAACCAGAACATGAGCCAGGTGTCGGCCCTCCGCGACATAGCGCCGGGTGAGAACCTGTACGCGGTCAGGTTCACGGGCGACATGGGGTACGTCGTGACCTTCGAGCAGGTCGACCCGCTCTTCGCGATATCCTTTGCCGACATCACGCACCCCGTGATCCTCAGCGCGCTGCAAGTGAACGGGTACTCGGACTACCTCCAGCCGCTCTTCAACAACTCCTTCCTGCTCGGCGTTGGGAAGAACACCGTGGCCTCCTCGACGGGCGACTTTGCCTACTACCTCGGGCTCAAGCTCTCGCTCTTCCACGTGCTGCCCAACGGGTCCTCATCCGACGTGCAGGATTACCTTATCGGCGACAGGGGCACCGACTCGCCGGTGCTGACGGACCCCTACGCCTTCACCTACGACCCGGCAAACAACATCACGGTCATCCCGGTCCTCCTAGCGCAGGTCCCGGCGGGTCAGCAGTCCAGCGGCACGTCGCAGGGCGAGCCTGCCTATGGAAACCCGGTGTGGCAGGGAGCGTACGTCTTCCAGGTCAACTCCACGGGGCTCACCCTCCTCGGGAGGGTCAGCCAGTACCCAGCGGGCCAGAACTATGGCGACTCGAACAACCCCAACCTGCAGATAGACAGGTCCGTCATCATAGGGAACTACCTCTACACCATCTCGAACGGCGAGGTGCTGGTCAGCAACCTGCCCTCCTTGACGACGGTCGCAACCATACCTCTTCCGGGCAACTGACCACGCAGCTGAACACTGCCTGAAAATACGCGAATTCTTATATGTTTTGAGAGCGCTATGTGCACGATGCGCGGAGCAGGTCGGCCGGCGTCAGCTATTCTTGCGTTGCTCATCTTCCTCACCCTGTCCGGCGCCCTAGTCTTCCTTTCGCCGCAGAGGGCCCAAGCCCAGGGTCCCGTGACCGGGGTCGGCCCGTGGACCGAACAGACCGACTACGGGGCTCCTTCCGGCTCGAGCGGGTCCGGAGGCATCGAGATACTCGGACAATCGTGCATAGCCTACAACGCCTCTGTCTACTGCGTCGGAGGTGAGGACCTCGCCACAGGGAGCGACGTCAGCAACGTCTACTACGCGCCGGTCTCGGCTTCGGGTACAGTCGGCGCGTGGAGTGAGACTACGGACTACGGGGCTCTCTCCGGCAGCTCCGGGGCAGGAGGGATCGGCGTAGAGTGGCCTACATGCGTCCAGGCCGACGTCTACATCTACTGCTTCGGCGGGAGCATTTCGACCTCTCCGTCTCTCACGAGCAGGGTGTTCTACGCTCGGCTGTCCTCGAGCGGCCTCGGCCCTTGGGGGGAGACGACCGACTATGGGGCCGCCTCGGGGTATGCAGGCGACGGGGGGATTCCGGCGGACCAGCTCGCCTGCGCCGTGGATGGCAGCTACGTCTACTGTGTCGGCAGCGGCTCCGGGACGTCGAAGGTCTTCTTCGCCCAACTCACCGTTAACGGGGTGGGACCATGGGCCGAGACCACGGATTACGGAGCGGTAGCGGGGAGTTCCGGAGCAGGCGGTGTGGCCATAGGCTCGGCCGCCTGCGTGGACGACCCAGGTTACATCTACTGCATCGGGGGAACTATCTCGTCCAATCCCGTTAGCGATGTCTTCTACGCTCCGGTGAACTCGTCGGGAGTCGGGGCCTGGAAGGAGACTGTCGACTATGGAGCGAGCTCCGGTTCCAACGGCACCCAGGGCGTACCTGTCTACGGAAGTTCATGCGCTCTTTATTCGGCGAACATCGTCTGTGTCGCGGGCGGCATAAACGGGAACGCCGGCACGGGTAGGGTGTTCTACGCTCAGGCCTCTCCTGGACCACTCTCGTCCTGGATTCAAGCCTCAGACTATCCACAGGGGGGATACTGGAAGGATTGCAACGTCTTATATGAATTTCTGACCTGCGTAGGGGGAGAGAGTAGGGCCGTTTACACAGCTCCGTTCCAGTCGATCCCGCCCTCCTCCGGCACTTCTCTTTCGTCGACCGCAGTCTCTGAGACCGCCTCCCAGGCGTCGAGTTCTACAACCCCTGTGACCACGACCAGCACGAACAGTTCGTCGACGTCGCAATTGACGACGGCGACCGGCCTAGGAACGCTTCCCACCGCGGCCCTCATCGTGATAGTCGCACTGGTGGTCATCGGCGGCCTCGTGATACTACGAAGGAGGGGTGGCGGGAGTACGCCGCCTCCGCCCGTGGGGCCGCCTCCATCGGCCCAGCCGGTCATGTCCCAGACCAGCTCGTCGCACAAGAAGCAAGAGGGATGCGACGCGAACGCTAGGAGTTCGGATGGGGACTCGCAGTTCAGGGTAGACGTCGACGTGTCGGACTACTGGTGGAACCAGGATCACATGAACCCTACCGAGAACAGCGACCTGGTCGTGCGGGTGCAGGAGAAAATCGGCGATCAAGAGGACTGGGACCAGGACATGGTAGGGACTGCCGTTGCGGCTTCCGATGGAGCCGCGGTGGGAGGGACGGTCGACGCGGGGGCGAAGATATGGGTCGTGGGGCACGGGACGGGAGCGGCGCCGTGGAACCTCTTCAGCGGCCAGCAGCGTATTCTCGAGGCGACGGCCCGGGGCGCTGGGAGGGTGCCGATAGAGGCCAAGATGGACGGTCAAACGGAGATCAATCTCGAGGTCGACGCCGGCCCCGGGGTCAGGACCGCGATGAGCGCTGCCGTGCTGGCCGTGGTCAAGACGAGCGCCTCGGTGTTGGACCCTGCGGCGAGACTGATGGTGTACCTAGAACGGTCAGACTTTCTCCTGAAGTTCACCGAGCTCCTCAACGACGTCGCCAAAAGAATCAAGCAGGAGCGCGACATCAAGAGCTACCTGGCGTATCGGAACGCGCTGGATGAACTCAACTCGCTCATCGAGAAACTGAAGATGACTTTCCTTCCGGCAGAGGGGGCGAACCTCACCAAGGAGGCTGCGGAGAAGGCCGAGCAGGTCTTCGAGGAGTTCGGTTCCGTGTACAAGGAAGAGATGGCCGAGTTCGTCGTCCCCTACCTCGTCGAGACCGTGGGGAAGTGGTACTTCGCAGACGCAGATGTCGAGGTCGAGGTGGAGGGCTCTCTCAAGTTCAACATAGGAAGCTGCAAACCGGTTTCAATCGATGCAAACGCCTCGATGGAGCTCACAGTGAAGAGCGGTGAGGTGGAGAAGCCCGACCAGTACGCGAACGGAAAGCTCCTGCTCTCAGACGTCGAGGTCAGGAGAGCCGTCGGGTCTTGCTCGGCGCTCCGGGGGATGAAGATAGCGATCGGGGGAGACGCGATTACCAAGGGCAGGGCGTTCGACGGCGGGGATGGCAGCGGGTACGTCGACTCGCTCTGGGCCACTGCCTGGGCTTGGAGCTGCCAAGGGCCGAGGCAGGAGGTGGGCGCTCCAAGGCAGGTCAGCTTCGACTGCACCTTCGGGGCGCGCTTTGTGCTCCCGCAGGCGGTCCGGGACCAGTACCCGGACACGCAGGCGGACGAGCTGAGAAACAGGATCACGGACTGGATGAAGGACAGACTGGACGCGCTGCTCGACGCGGCCAGCGTAAGCCAGGGGCTGCCCAGCCCGCTCGACGACCCGGCGGCGACCCAGAAGGCGCTGGAGGATGTCCTCGAGTCCTGGTTGCAGGAGGTACAGCAGAAATGGTCCCTCTTCACCCAGTAGATGCGTCCAGGTCAGCCAAGGCCAGCGGTGGCGCTGCGAGAACGGCGAAGTGCTGCTCAGCAACCTGCCCTCCCCGATGACCGTCGGGACGATACTCCTTTCGGGGACATGATACGCAGGGTGACCACGTCCGGTCCAGTTCAGGCTCCGAGAGAGGAACTCAGCGTAACTATCCTATGGCAGATTCTTCATACGATTCTTACGAAATCCATATCGTCTGCAGCAATAATGACACTTAATGGCTCAGAAGACTAAGGTTCAAACAAAGACAGCGGCTGTCACAAAGAAGGGAATGAACATGCGCGACAATATCAGCTCCAGGGCTAAGGATGCGCGCGCTGCTGCGGACCACTCGGTCAAGAGGAGCAGGCAAGAGATTCAGAAGCGTCCGCTCACCGCCGTGGGTGCTGGCGTCGCTGCTGGTGCCGCAGTAGGTCTCATCGCAGCTGCGCTGGTCAGCCGGAGAAGGGCCGGCAAGAAGAAAGCTTAGGAAAGTCGAAGACTTGGGGAGGCACGTGACCTCCCGTGATCAGCCGGTGAGGAAGGTCTGACCGGCTCGCCTAGGTAGCTGTTCCTTCACCACAGTCATCTGTATTTTTCCGCCAGCTCCCTGAACAGAAATGCTGCCCCGACGCCGAACGAGGTGCTCGCGACCAAAGTGAATGTGTGCGACTGAGCGGAACCGCGCTACTTCTCGCAGAAACCCTCACGCACGTCCGTTATGTCTTTTGTCAGGAGCAGTGCGTCCGCCAAATCCTCGAGCCTGCTCTCATTTTTTGAACGACTCGACAATCTCGAATAGATATTCAGTCTGCATCTTTTCGAGATTCTCGGAGATGTACTGCCGGTCTACCTCTAACAAGCCGAGCGCACTCCTTTGCCGAGCCCCTGACCCGCTGCTGACGCTCCTCTGGTGTCAGGTTGTCGAAATCCTCGAGTGCCTTCTTGAACCTGCTCTTCTCTTCCATCGGGCTTCACGAGGAATTAGGCGAACGAGGAATATAAGCGTCATGTTGCTACTTTACAACTCTCGGGGCGCCCATCCGCGGCAAGGACGGAGGAAAGCGGTCAGCTTGATTGGCGCTTAAGAGCGAGGATATCGTCCCTGGCATGGAATCCTCACTCAGCTGGATCCACACGGCTCCCGAGGGCGTAAGGATCTCTTTCCTGCAGGGTTTCTTCGAGAGTGCAGGCGAGATCGACGACTCGACCATGACTTTGGTAGCTCCCGTGCTGCCGTCATTCGTCGAAGACATCCTTCGCTTGCTCGTCGAACTCGGAGTCAGAGCTGCCGTGGTGGGCATCGACCCTCCGACTATCGCCCTCGACTTGCGCGTGGTCAGGACGTTTCCCCTCCTCAGTCCGGTGATCAAGGATGGGAAATACTACGATGTGCAGGCGGCTCTTTCAAGACCCCGCATAGAGACCACTGACGGGTAATCCATGCAGAGAATATTGCGTCCCCATTGGATTCCAATTTTAGGTTGGCCCCGGATAAGTAACCGACGGCGCACCGCTGACGTATGCTCGTAGTACAGATGAGCAAGGGCACTGGCAGCCGATCCTCAAGCAGGAGACCTCCGTCCGTACCCGAACCCTCAGTGAGGTGTTCGCCGACCTGGGAGATAGAGTTCGTCGCAGGCACGTGCTTCGTGACGAATTAGCGCGGTTTCCTCTCATGGTCAGGATGAAACGACATCTTCTGGGACTTGACGAATACGACCCCAACGTTAATACTCAATATGGTCGCGTCAACACAGATTGAAGAGGGCTCTGCTTGCGGCAGGGATTCTGTGCCTACTCTTGACCCTCTCGTTCGTCCCGGTAGCCAGAGCGGACACGTTCCAGAAGGTCTCTGTCGGTGGCAAACCCCTCACCCCGATTGTCGATACCACCAACGGGGAAGTCTATGTGCCGGACGGTACCGTCGGCCGGCCGCCCAGTAACGTCTCTGTAATCGACGGGACTTCCGTCGTCGGTACTGTGAGCATGGCATTCTGTCCCAGCGACGCGTCGTCCCTCTCTCCATGCGCACTACAATCAGAGCTCAAGCCGGGGACCTACGACGCGCTGACGCAGACCGTCTCCATCCCGAACGTTGGCAACTCTGCGCCCTCGATCGGCGTCATCTCGGGTACCAGCGTCCTGGGGTACCCCGAAATGAGGGAGGCGTCCGGCGTCACGCCCCAATACGGCAACTTGGGCGTCGATGATACCCCTCTGGAGTAAGGATGTCTTAGATGATTTAAGAGGGCAGTGTTGCCATGCGAGACGATTGACATGGCGACTCACTTGAAATTCGGCTTGGCTTCTGTTAACTCCGGCTACAACAGCTACCCAGACAGAATGGCTGTCATCGCCAAAGCCGCTGAGAACGCGGGTTTCGATTCCATCTGGGCAGGAGGACACCCATTCCTATCCGAAAAGCAGACGCGCATGCCACCCGGCCTGCGGATGCTCGACCCTATCGTAGCGCTCACGTTTGTCGCGGCATACACGAAGAAGATCCGGCTCGGCACCGGTATCCTCCTTCTTCCGCAGTTCAACCCGGTAATCGCAGCGAAGCAGCTCGCCAGCCTCGACGTCCTCTCCGAGGGACGACTGACTGTGGGCGTCGGGGTCGGCTGGTCGGAACACGAATACGAAGTACTGGGGATTCCTTATCACGACCGGGGGAGTCGGGCCGACGACTACCTGAAGGCGATGAAGGCCCTCTGGAGCCAGGACAAGCCGGTCTATCATGGCAAGTACGTCTCATTTAACGCTCTGCAGGCGAACCCGCGCCCCGTGCAGCAGCCGAACCCTCCGATAGTGATAGGCGGGCTCTCAGAGGAGGCTTACCGGCGAGCTGTCAGGCAGGGGAACGGGTGGTTTGGGTTTGCACTGGACCTGGAGGGCACGAAGAGCGCCATCGCGGGCCTGCGCGAGGCCGCCGCGAAGCATTCACGGCCTGCCGAGCTGGGAGAACTCGAAGTCACTGTAGCCCCGAGCATACCCATCACGAAAGAATCCGCCAAGCTGTACCTGGAGCTGGGCGTCCACCGCCTGAACCTTCTCCCTCCGCAGGACGCGGATGTGAAAGTCGTGGAGAGGTTCATCGAGACGACGGGAAGCGCCCTCATCGGCCAGGTGTGAGGTCTTTCCGGTTTGAGAGACAAGTCCGCGTACGAGATAATCAAGCGCTATCGGCCGATTATGAATTCGCTGCAGCCTTCGGCGAGGTCTTGGGCGGAGAGGCAGGCCAAGTTCGAGGCAAAGCGACACTCCCTTGACTTGAACGCGCTCAGCAACGCCATCAAGACTCGTTTTGCCGGCCAGATTGTCTCGGAAGGCGCCCGGCAACCCTACGCGGGGCTGGTGGAGGGCGGTGACGTCGCAGACATGGCGGTCATCATCATCCTCATGATGGTACAGGACAGCGATAATGACCTTCAGGAGCAGATGATGCAGGCGCAGGCCCAGTTGCAGGCGAAGCAGACCCTACGGGCGCTCATCAATGAAATGCTGCAGCTCCAAGTGGAGCTAGCGAGTGAGGGCTATAGTATTTGCTCGCCGACGCCGGGGACGGCTAACGAAATCACCTGCACATGCTCGCTCAGCCAATTCGAGGGTGAGACGGGAGCGACCTGCTCAATCCCGTTCCAGGTCGGTAATACGTGCATCACCGGTGTACCAGTCGACCTGAATCCCGGGGCAGCATGCGGGACTCCGAGCGGAGCCGGTACGGTGGGCATAACCAGCCAGCAGCTCTCTTCGGTGATAGCCCAGCTGCAGGACAAACTCGACTCCGATAACGAGCTAAGCGAAGAGACGGTGATGCAACTGCAGATGCTGATGGACGAGCGCTCGAAGCTCCTCCAGACCGCCTCTGAGATAGAGAAGAGCAAAAGTGATGAGGAGCAGTCGATGGTCGGAAATCTGAAATGACGTCTAGCCAGCTCGTGCGGGGATCCTCTTGCGTCTTGCTA
>Ga0302324_100006796_pt1 | contig 24504 bp, 20 predicted proteins | sample Palsa_T0_1_FD_201949 | JGI IMG/M metagenome (GOLD analysis project Ga0302324, IMG submission 201949) | Peat permafrost microbial communities from Stordalen Mire near Abisko, Sweden - Palsa_T0_1 | ecosystem: Environmental > Terrestrial > Soil > Palsa > Peat permafrost | place: Sweden: Abisko... | reverse complement strand
AGGGAGAGACTCAGGCTTTCGACGGACGATCGTGATCCTCGAGCGCTTTCACCAGTAATTCACGGAACTCGGCCCGCTCCGACTCGCTGAGCCCACTGAGGATCTCGTCCTCGATACTCCCCTGCGCCAGCTCGGCCTCCTCCAACGCCTCGAGGCCGGCGTCCGTGATGTCGACGAGATGGCGCCGCCGGTCGGCAGGGTCCCGCCGCCGCTCCACGTACTCCAGGTCCTCGAGGTCGTTCAGGACGAGGACGCCGGTGTTGGAGTCCATAGAGAGTTGTTCCGTCATGGCCTGCTGCGAAGCCCCGGGATGGTCCCGCAGGTAGGCGAGGACCACCATGTTCCGGAGGTTCATGCCCACCAGGTCGACGGAACTGCGCAGGTAGACGGCCCTGGCCAGCCTGGTCAGGAGCACGATTGTCCCCGTGGAATGGCCGGCGGCGGCTCGAGGGCTCACAGCCCTGAGCCTACCTGCATGGCCCCATCGATCACTCCTATAGGATAATCCCGAAATCATGACTATCCAAGAGGTAGGGACAATTCCCCGGGACACGAGCGCGGCCGGCGACCGCCGGCGCTGGATAGCCCTGGTCGTCGTCTGCCTGGCCATGTTCATGAACGCCCTCGACGGCTCCATCGTGAATGTGGCGCTCCCCGACATTCAGAAGAGCCTCGGCTTCAGCCAGTCCGGCTTGACCTGGGTCGTCGATGCCTACCTCATCTCCTTCGGCAGCTTCCTCCTTCTCGCCGGGCGCCTCGGCGATCTGGTCGGCCGCAAGAAGGTGTTCCTGGCCGGCGTGACCCTCTTCGTGCTCGCCTCCATCGCCTGCGGGTCGGCCGACGGCCAGGCCATGCTCATCAGCGCCCGGTTCATCCAGGGCATCGGCGGAGCGCTCTCCTCCTCGGTGATCGTCGCCATCATCGTCACCGAGTTCCCGAGTCCCCTCGAGCGCGGCAAGGCCATGAGTGCCTACGTGTTCGTCGCCGTCGGTGGCGGCTCCATCGGCCTCCTCGCCGGCGGCGTCCTGACCCAGTTCCTGAGCTGGCACTGGATCTTCTTCGTGAATGTGCCTATCGGCATCGCCACGCTGATCCTCGGCCGCTTTCTCATTGTGGAGAACGTCGGCCTGGGCATCAAACAGGGCGTCGACTGGGTGGGGTCCGCCCTCATCACCCTGTCGGTGATGGTTGCCATCTACGGCGTGGTGACCGCGACCACGTACGGCTGGCTCTCGGCCCACACCTTGGGAATCCTCGGCGCAGCCGTCGCACTCTTCCTGTTCTTCATCGTGCTCGAATCACGCCTGGCCAACCCGATCATGCCGCTGCGCATTCTGAAGCTGCGCACGTTGACCGGCACGGCCGCCATCCGCGGCTTGCTGATTACAGGAATGTTCTCGACGTTCTTCATCGGGGCGCTCTACTTCGAACACGTGCTGGGCTACAGCCCGGTCAAGACTGGTTTGGCCTTTCTCCCGCAGGCACTGGTCATGGCGGCACTGTCGACTGGCATCACGGCGAAGCTCGTGGACCGTTTCGGATCCAAAGTCGTGATGTACCCGGGCATGCTCATGGCGGCGGTGGGGTTGGTCCTGTTCGGTGCCGCGGGCGAACACGCCAGCTACTTTCCCCAGATCTTCATCGGCTTCCTGTTGCTGGGAGCGGGCGCCGGGCTCTCCTTCATGCCGCTGCTGCAGATCGGGATGTCAGAGGTGCCCAGCGATGACGCCGGCTTGGGATCGGGCGTGGTCAACGTGTCCCAGCAGATGGCCGGCGCCATAGGGCTGGCCTTCCTGAGCACGATTGCGGCGAACCGGACCAAGTCCCTGATCGCCGCCGGCCATTCCGCTATCCACTCGCTGACGGTCGGCTACCAGCTGGCGCTCTACATCGCAGCCGGGTGCGTCCTCCTCGGCCTCCTCGTCTCACCTTTGCTCCTGCGTACGAGTGAGTCAGCGGAGGAGCAGAAGAGGCACATCGAAGAGAACATGCAGAACCCCGAGACCCGCGAGCACCTCATCCTCTAGGGCTGCCAGCATGGAAGCCATGACGATGAGCAAGGTTGACCTCGACGTCCGGCCCTTGAGTCCCTCCATCGGCGCCGAGATCCACGGGATCGACTGTGCCGCCAACCTCGACAACGAGGTGATCGCCGCCATCCGGGCCGTCTGGCTGGAACGACTCGTCGTGTTCTTCCCTCATCAGCGCCTGGACGACGACACCCAGATCGCCTTCGCGGAACGCTTCGGTGAACTGACGGAGGGTCACCCGGTAGAGGCGCAGGTGGTCGAGCGCAAGGAAATCCACTCCATTGAGAGTGGGAAGGACCGCACAGACTTCTGGCACACCGACATCACGTTCATGAACCGGCCGGCCATGGCGTCCATGCTGCGCTCGGTAGTCGTGCCCGAGGCGGGAGGCGACACCATGTGGGCCGACACCCGTGCCGCCTACGAGTCCCTCGCTCCACCCCTTCAGCGTTTGTGCGACGAGCTCTCGGCCTTCCACTTCGAGCCGTACTACGCCCAGGCGGTGGCAGAGGGCCACGGCAACGTGTGGGAGGGCAAGAAGCTGACCCGGCTGCTGCCCGCCACCCACCCCGTCGTGCGGGTGCATCCCGAGACCGGCCGCAAGAACCTCTTCGTGAACCCGAAGTTCACCGTACGGATCACAGACATGTCCGAGAAGCAGAGCGACGGGCTCCTACGGCTCCTCTACGACCACATGGCGAGCCCGCAGTTCGTGGTGCGGTACCACTGGAAACCCGACACGCTCGCCTTCTGGGACAACCGCGCCACCATGCACTTCGGGATCTTCGACTACGAGGGCGAACGCCGCGTCATGCACCGCGTCACGTTGCGCGGCGACCAACCGGTCGGCCCGGCGCGGTGAATGATCGGGCCGATGGAATCGAGGCCCGAGCCGATCCGGTCCACACCGGGTCGGCTCAGCCGGCGATGGTCTTGGCGATCGCCTCGGTCTGGCTCAGGGCCAGGTTGCCCCCCTCGTCAATGACACTGAAACTCGGAGCCGAGTTGCGGTGCACGTAGACGATGGTGCCGAAGTGCGACGCTCCATTCCCGATGCCCGAGACCTTCGTGGTCGGCCCAGCAGCGTTGCCGCTTACTTCCCGCAGGGGGAAGCCCGTCGTGTACAGGCTGATCTGGAGACTGTCCTCGCCGTTGGCGTCGTAGTTGCAAACGACCCAGCCCTTGTCGAAACCGGGCTGCGACGCGACCTCGGTGTAAGTCGTGCCTGCAGCCGCGCCGAGCTCGGAGGCTGAGGGGCAGGACGCTGTCTTGGCCTTTGTCTTGGCCTTGGCTTTCGCTTTGGTGTGGTGAGACTTGTGGCTCGACTTCGCCAAGCCGGCCCAGGCGGGCGCCCCCGGCACGAGCGCCACGACAACGGCAATCCCGGCAACGCCGACAATCAGCTTCATCTGCTGGTTTCGCATGTCGAATGCCCCTCGCTCGGAAAGCAATCAGGACACTCTGTCCCACCTGCGTTCACCCTAAAGTTCCCGATCTCGACACGCCATCTCGGGCTGACCACAACAGCGCAGCGGCCTCAGGTCTCCGCCACCTCAATCGACGGGAGATCCCCCGCCGGCCTGTCGAGCCACTCCCGCAAGGCTGCGGTTGCCCGCACGTCGTCCTCGTTGTATTCGAGGATCCACTCCCGCGCGGCGGCTCGTCCCGCCGGGTCCCTCTCTTCGTCGATCGCCTGGTCGTACTTGACCATTGCCAGCGTGCCCGCGCTGTCACCGGCGCGCCACTCGAAACCCGCCAGCGGCGCGGTCTCCTTCAGGCCCATGCTGCGGCCGGTGATCAACTGATTCCGGACGACCTCCAGGAGGTCGACCCAATCGGCGGAGGCCAGGTACTCGTCCACCTCGTCGCGCAGGCCGAGACGGTCGGAGATCCGCGTCATCTCTCCCTGCTCTGCGCTCCTGCTGTAGCAGTAGGCGTTGAACGAGGCGCCCTCACTTGAAGCTTTCGCCCGCAGGTCACTGAACCACGACCAGAAGTCCTTGAAGGCGAGGAGCTCGCCGGACTCGATGTCAGGATCCCACGAGGCGAAGGCCACGTAGTAAGCGGACGGTACGGCGATGCGACGATCCGTGACGAGCACGCCCCACAGATAACAGCCGTCGTTGGTGTTCTCCATGTCCACGTCGACCTCGATGTCGGCGCGTGGAACGGTCACGCTGTCCAACCCACGCTTGCGGTAGGCGGGCGCCGCGCCGACGCGGGCCCGTGCCAGCTCGATCTGCGCTGCCGCGTTCGACGCACCAGCCGCGCACACATCGAGGGTCTTTGCATCGATCGACTCGAGATCGGCCACCGTCTTGAAGTCGAGTGCCGCCAGCACTTCGACCTGCTTGGGCCGGTTCGCGATGACATCAGCGAGCGGCGTCGCCGCCGGGCGGCCCGCTGCCCTGAGGCCGAGCCCCTCGACATCGACCTTCCCACGGACGAGCTCTGCCGTCCGCCAGTCGAGTGCGGCAAGAGCATGCAAGTCGTCGATCCCGTGAGCCTTGTACAACGCCCGTCGCCCGACGCCGACGCCACCAATCAGGCTCAGGTCGGCGACCTCCTCGAGCTGTTCGCCGCACCACTCCCGCCACCGGCACATGTCGCACTGGTCGCAAACGATCGGTTCGGCCAGCAGGGGCGTGACCTCGTCGAAGAAGTGGGCCTCGGCTGCTCGAGCGATGCCGACGCGGTGGGCGAACTCGATGTCGTAGCGCTCCATCGCACTCATGTGTCCGGCAGGCGGGTCGTCCAGGTACTCGGGAGGATCGAGCGATGGCGCGGCGAGGTCGTGCCAGACGATCACGCCCTCGGAGCCGCAGACGCCGGCGGCAAAGCACCCCGGCGCAGCGATTCCGGCGGCCTCGAGCAACGCGCGGTAGTGCGCCAGCTGCATGAGGTCGCCGAGATGCTTGCGCGGGTTGTGCTCCACATCCGCCGCTGCCGCGTCGAAGAACGGTGTGGTGACGTCGGAGACGAGGGCGGCTCCCGTGCCTTCTTTCCGGACGCGCTCGAGGGCCTTGTGCGACTTGACCTCGATAGGAAGGTAGCCCTCACCGTGCCGCACCAGGAGGTCGGGCTGACCGACCCGCTGCGCCTCGCGGTCGATCGGGAGCCGCGCACCGGCGATGACCAGCGCCCCGTCCTTCACGGCCTGCAGGGTCTGCCACTCCCGGTCACTGACGTCCTCCGCCTCAATGACGACCGCTCCCTCGGCCCCGTCGAACAGGAGGGCGAAGGTGTCGTCCTCGTGCTCCATGCCGGCCCGGTAGAGCATCTGCAGGAAGGGCGGGTCGGGCAGGGGCTCGCGCGGCTGCAGGACGTCGAGCTGAACGCGCTGGGGGCATTGCTTGGCGAAGGAGGAGTCCCTCGGCCTGATCTCGATGGCGTCCACAAGGGCATTGTGCCGGGTGGACGTGACATTTGGTTGGATCAGCCCAGGCCGCCGCCCCGAGCTGGGCGGACTCGGCGCGGCGGGCCCAGGACCTGGGCGCCGACCTGCCGATTCTCAGTCCCTCTAAACCCTTCTTTAGACTCCGTCCCAGTTCGACGAGGGCGGGTTCCACCGCCATACCGACACATGGTCGGTGCTGCGGGCGTCGAATGGGCCGCAGTGCCAGTCGGCCCATCGGTCCTCGAGCGTCATTCCATTGAGGCGCGCCATGAGGTCGAGCTCGGAAGGCCAGGCATAGCGATGGACCAGTGGGAAGCTCCGCGTGCGCCCGGTCTCATTCATGACGATCTGCGTCGTCGACAGAGTTTGGCGGGCCGCATCATGGTCCTCAATCACCAGGCCTGCGTAACCGCGGCCAAGGCGCCTCGCCTTCAGACCGAGGCCGTCACCCCTCGGAGGATCAGGAACCCAGGCTTCGACCACGAAGCGTCCGCCGGGAGCCAGGTGGCGAGCTGCGTTGGCGAAGCAGCTGATCTGATCCTCCTGCGTGTGCATGGCGTAGATGGTGTTGACCAGTAGCACGACGAGGTCGAACTTGCCGTCCGCCATCGCGGTGGCGAAGTCCCCGCACACTGTGCTGACTCTGTCGCCGCCAGGCCTCTCCCTGAGGAGCTGCAACATCTCCGCTGAGCCGTCGATGCCCCAGACGTCCAGCCCTCTCTCCGCCAGCGGGAGGGCGATACGGCCGGTGCCCACGCCGAATTCGAGGACCCGTCCCCCATCAGCGAAATGAGCCAATCGATCTACTGCGCCATCGGTATCGAAGACACCTTCATAAATGGCGTCGTACTCGTCGGCCAGGAGTGCACCGTACGATGCGGCGTCGTGAAGGTCGCCGTTCACGGTGTCCATAATGAGGTCCGATCGTTCTTCCAGGCGGACGTGACGTGTTCGGCGAAATTCCGTTCGATCAACGCGACGGCTTTCGCGCCGAACAGCACCGCGCCGGCCTGATCGGGCTCAGCCTCGAGCAGTCCACCGACCAGATCGTCGACGGCCACATGCTGGTGCGACTCGTCCGCTTCGACGTGCACGTCGTAAAACTGACAACCACACTTCGGCACTCCGAGCGACTTCAGCCATGTGCTGTACCGAGCCATCGGGCCCACGGAGTTCATCTCGAAACTCGCCAGATGACCGACCAGGGCGCCACGAAGACGGCGATGGAGACCGAACATCGAGATGAGATTCGTCGTCGCCAACGTCACGGCCGGGAGTCGATCGAGGTACACCCCGTAGGTGGGGTCGAGATCGAGCGCCACCATTGCGTCGGCGAAGAGCGAGGAGTGCATTGCCGCTGCTACTCCGCCGCCGTATTCATCCGATTGAATCGTCACCATGGCGGCTTTGGCTCGGCCGTTCAGACGGGGGATGGCCCACGTGTGGGGGTCAGCCTCTTTCAACTGGTAACCGGACCGATGGATCGCGATCTCCCTTGCGTGATATCGGCTCCCATGCTCCAGGAGCCAACCCGACAGGGAGAACCCGTCGTCCCGGCTCAGTTGCCACAGTGCATCTGGCACATCCTCGGCCGCAATACCGCGGTCATCCGTGAGCGCCGCTCGGAGTCTGCTTTCGAACGCCTTCTCGAGCTCGCTTCGGACCTTCAGAAGGCAGGGATCCCACTCCCAGTCTTCACTCACATCATCGAAACCTTGATAGTGCAGCTCGTAGCAGCAGTAGAGGGCTAGCTGGAGGTCCTCGTCGGTGAGGACTTCGTCTGTTCCGACATGCGGAACCTTGACCGGGCCTGTCGGACGCGAGAGCGCTTTGATCACTTCGTGACTGATCGGACCCCGCGGAGACGGCAGTCGGGGCTTGGGATTGCGGTCATTCCGCCGCACCGCCGTCCCTTGGCGCTCTGCGGACGCGACATTTGTGTGCACGACCGGCATACAGAGAGCCAGACGCGACGCCTTCATCAGTTCCGGACTCTGTCGCACCGCGACGCTCACGTCGACAACACACTTCTGCTCGAGTTCACCGCTACCGCCCTTCATTGGTCCGGTCGGGTTCCGCCTCTGGGACCAGTATCTGGAGACGCTCGCGGAACGGGGCCAACGGGGGATGTACCCGATCAGATAGTCACCAAACTCACCCGATTGGGTGATTGAGCGGATCTCGAGGCCCTCGAAAACCTTCGCAATTCGCCGTCAGTGTGCCCCGAAAGGTCCGTGGCGAAGTGAGGAGGGCCAACGACGCCGGCGAGACGCATTGTCACGCCGTTTTGCCCCTTGATCCGGGTCCGGGGAGCGCTAGTCTGTTGTGGTTCACCTTCAGACCAGAGGGTTTCCAAGGACAGTTCTCACCCCATCCGGTGTGAAGAGAGGACCCCTGCGCCGGTGCTCCCGAGAAGCCTTCCGAGCGTCGGGAAGATTCTCGATCATGTAGATCGCCCTTCGGGAACCGACCGCTCAATCCGGTAAACGGAGCTGTCCACTTCCAGACGTGAGGTGCTTGTGTGTCTCTCGGATGTGTCGTGATCGGTGACGCGTCCGAACTCGGCTCGGGCCGGGCGTTGCAAGATGGACGCCCGTCGCAGAACCAAGCCGACACGGCCATACGCATGTACAGCGCGGCGTTGGCAACGTCCTGCCGATGATCATGATGAGTGGTTTCGAGAAGAGAGGCGCGACCATCGCCGTCGCCGGGTCGGGATTGCTCTTCGCGCTGTGCACAGTGTGCGGACCAGCGGCGGCGGCGTCAGACCCACCCAGCACGCTCACCTTCGCCGGATACCAGTGGACGATCAAGAGCTCGACGACCCCGATCGGGCCAGGTCCGAATCTCTTCGACGCCGCCGGGCCGTTCGTTGATTCGTCTGGAAATCTGCATCTCCAGATCGTGCAGACGACAGCAGGGTGGGAATCCTCTGAGGTGATTCTCGATCCGATCCTGGGCTACGGCACCTACCGTTGGACGGTGAACGGACCGCTGTCGACCCTCGACCCCAATGTCGTGCTGGCGCTCTTCACCTACGACCAGTCGGATACTCCACCCTGGGACGGGGAGCTCGATTTCGAAGCTTCCCGCTTCGCCGACGCAGAGGATCCGACGAATGCACAGTACGTCGTGCAGCCCTACGGGACGCCGGGCAATCTCCAGAGGATCACTCTTTCGAACTCCAACGTCACCACCGTAACGATGACCTGGCTTCCCGGCGGTGTGACCTTTTCCGCGGATTCACTTCCACCGTGGACCAATACCTCGCCGCATGTCCCGACGAACTCGACTGAACAGATCCACATGAGCCTGTGGCTCTTTGAAGGGAACGCACCGATGAATGGGCAGCCGGTGTCCGTCGAAGTGACCGGCTTTCAGTTCGCCTCGAGCACTCCCACTGCGAGCATCAGCTCTCCGGCCGACAATGGGACCTACGTCGTGGGCCAAACCGTACCGACCAGCTTCGCCTGCAACGACAGCGCCAACGGGGCCGCCATAGCGAGCTGTGTGGACTCGAACGGACAGACCAGCCCCGGCCTGCTTGCGACCTCGACTCCGGGCACGTACACCTACGCGGTCACCGCCACGAGCGCAGACGGTCAAACTGCCACCTCCTTCGCCTCCTACACCGTCGTCAACCCTCCTCCGAGCCCACCACCGCACGGCTACTGGCTGGTGGGCTCCGATGGTGGGATCTTCAGCTTCGGTTCGGCCGCCTTCCACGGGAGTACGGGCGCCCTGAGGCTCACCCGGCCAGTCGTTGGCATCACGCCGACAGCGGACGAGGGCGGATACTGGCTGGTGGGCTCGGATGGCGGGGTCTTCGCGTTCGGCGATGCCGGGTTCTACGGCTCCATCCCCGGCCTTGGTATCGCCCCGACAGGCGCCACGAGAGGCCAGCACCTCGACGCTCCTGTCGTCGGCGTGGTGCCTTCCGTCGATGACAAGGGTTACTTCATGGTCGGATCCGACGGAGGGGTCTTTGCGTTCGGCGACTCACATTTCGAGGGGTCGTGCCCGGGAATCGGGGGGTGTTCGGGCCCCGCAGTGGCTGTCGCTCCCGATGCCAGTGGTCGTGGGTACTGGTTGGTGACCTCCACCGGGCACATCTACACCTTCGGTGACGCCCGCTACCTCGGGGCGCCGGGACCGCAGAGCTCGCCGATCACCTCCATGGTGCGCACGCCCGATGGTGGGGGCTACTGGGTCCTCGATGGCGACGGCCAGGTTTTCGGCTACGGGGATGCGGCTCAGTCGGGCGCCCCCGCCACCACCGAGGTTGACCCGGCCACCGCCATCTTCGCCACCGCAGACGGGAACGGCTACTGGGTCGCGCTCGCCTCAGGTGCGGTCTTTGCCTTCGGCGACGCCCCCTACGCGGGGGGTATGGCCGGCAGGCCCCTCAACGGGACGATCATCGCGGGAACAGGCTTCTAGAGGCCATGTTCTGGACCCCTCCGACAGCGGCCGCTGAGGCGCGGGGCCCGCCCAGGGACAGGGCGTTCCTAGATTTTCTGCCAGGTACGAGATTTTAAGCGCATCGACCACGAATACAGGTTATTTTCGACGTGAGTGCTCTGTTAGGGGGGGTGTCTTGCGAAAGTAGGAGTAGTGAAGCGACAGGAGCATGACCATGGAGTTCGCCGAAGATCTGTCCTCCATCGAGCGTAAAGGTTCCTACGAACTTGCCCAGGGCGTTGCCGAGACGGCGCAGACCCTGTTCACTGCGGGCAGCGTGGTCGACACGCTGGACAGCGTGGTCACAACCGCGGTGGCCACCATCGACGGGTGTGATTGGGCCGGCATCTTTCTCTTCGACGGCGACATGGTGGTCACTCCGGCGTACACCGATCCCATCGTGACGGAGGCGGACTCACTCCAACTTCTGTCGGGCGAGGGACCGTGCCTCGACGCCATTGCGCATCGGTTGGCCTTCTACGCCGAGGACCTGAGTATCGACCCTCGCTGGCCCGGCTTCGCAGCGGGGGCGACGACAATCGGCATTCGCGGTGCGCTGGCTCTTCCCATGTCTTCCGATGCCCACCCTGGCGCGGTCAATCTGTACGCCCGCTTCCCGAGCGCATTCGGGGTCGTCGACCGGGCCAAAGCGGTCATCCTCTCCTCGCTGGCGAGTTTTGCCCTCTCCGCTGCCTATTCCCATGAAGACGAGGAGCGCCGGGCGGCCGGCTACGCGGCCGCATTACGAACCCGCGAGGTAATCGGCGAGGCCTTGGGAATCCTCATGGAGCGAGAGCGGATCAGCGCGAACCAGGCCTTCGACATTCTGCGCAGAGCCTCCCAGCACCTCAATATCAAACTGCGCGACATAGCCCAGGACCTCGTCGACACGGGGGAGGACCCCGACATCGGGGGAACGCCCAAAGTCTGACAAGCGGGGCGGATCCCCAGGGACGGTGGCCCCCGATGCGGGCGTCACCGCCAAACGATGGAAACGATGGCTCCCGACTTTTGTTTCTTCTCGTGGTGATCGGCGGTACCATGTTGGTGGCTACCTTCAAACCAGAGGGTCTTCGAACACAGCTTCCGCGCACCAGTGCGCGCCGAGGATCGCATCGATGTTGTCCCCGGTTCATCGTGGCCGCCGGGAGCTGTGTCCTCGTTCTGCTCGAGGTACGTGACCGTGTTTTGGCTCTTATCCGGTGAGTGACTCCTCTGAATTCGGGGTCACTGAGACGTTTGAAGAACGGTGCACCGTCCTTGTCGTGAGCGGCAGCGTAGAGGGCTCTGCCGCAGTCGAGTTGGCCTCCGTTTTGGATGCAGCCATCGACCAGCGTCCGAAGTGCTCGGTTGTTCTCGACTTGACCTCGCTCCGTTACATGGCTCCCATCGGAATGATCGCCGTGGCCAACGCCCAAACCCGTCTGGCCGCCCTCGGTACCTCGCTGACCATCCGCGCTTGGCCGGCGGCGATCAGCAGCGTCTTCGACCAGATACGGACGGGAAGGGCAGGGGAGCGCGACCTCCCCGGACGCGGCGGCTTAGGCCCAGAGGGGCAGGGTGGGAACAACGCTGTCCCACGGTCCATGCCGTTGGACCTCGGCGCCGACCTCCACCGGGTCACCGCCATGCCGGCGCAGCTCGACGTGTTGGACAATGCGCTCGGGCTGGTCGTCGAGCTTGCAAAATGCCGCGTCAACGGGGCTGACGGTGTGAGCATCTCGTTGCGGCGCAATGGGACTCTCACGACGGTCGCTGCCACCGATGAGACGATCAGGGCGATGGATGCCGACCAATATGCGACTGGCGAGGGTCCCTGTGTTGATGCCTCGGCGAAGGGTCATTGGTTCCACGCCGAGTCACTCGACTCCGAGACGCGATGGCCGTCATTCACGCCACGAGCCCGTCAGCTCGGAATAAAGGCAATCCTGTCGTCGCCCCTGAAGTCAGTTGACCGGTCGGTCGGCGCGCTCAACATCTACTCGCTCACTGCGGAGACCTTCGAGGAAAAGGATCAGAAGTCAGCGGCGGCTGTCGCCGAACAGGCGTCCCTCATTCTGAGCGCCGCCCGTACTGGCGTGAGTGACCCAGAACGTGCTCATCGATTCCAAGAAGCCCTCCGCAGCCGCGAGACGATCGCCCTCGCCACGGGAGTGGTGATGGAGCGTTACGGATTGGAGGAGGATGCTGCCTTCGCCGCCCTCATACGTTTGTCGCTGCGGCGAGGTGAACCACTGCGGGACGAAGCCGAGGCGATGAGGCGCTCCGCTGGGCGGTCCGACGGTGACACGGACTGGTATCCGGATGCCTGAGCAACCGATCGATGTTCTCGATGCCTATCGGCGAGAAGCCGGCCTCTCGCATGGCGAGCTATGGCTACGTTATTTTGAGCTCGGCGGTATGAGCACCGGATTCGAACTCGAGACCTTTCTCTACGGTTTGGTCGCCCCTGACAACCGGGACCACGACGTGATCGCCCACGCCTTGAACGAGAGATTTACCGAGCTCGGCAGGAATCACCCTGTGGCGTATGTCGGGGACGTGGCAGACGCGTAGGCGAGCGAACCCGAGCGTGGCCCGGCAATTCTCGGGCAGCTGAGTGCCCGCGGCGACTAGGCCACCAACTGAACGGACCCGTACGCCTCGTCTGCATCATCCTCGTCAACCGAGTTGAAGCCCTTACGGGTCATCTTCCCCCATGATCTCTTGCCCCTGATGTAGCTGACGATTCCCCGAAGTCGCCACCACACGGTCAGCTGGCGGTAGCCGAGGTTCTCGAGTGCCGCCCAGACGACGAGAAGGGCCCTGTCGAGCACACGCCCGTACCGGCGAAACGAGAGCTCTTCGAGCAGGAGGGCCAGCATGGAGAGAAGAATGCCCAGCCCGCAGGCCAAGCAGAAGAACAGCACGGCGAAGAGGGGGGACAGGTCACCCAGGATCACGCCCAGGACGACGATGAGGATCCCGACCACCTCGACGATCGGAGCCATCCATTCGAAGAGCACGAAGGCTGGAAACACGACCATTCCGAGGACGCCGTACTTCGGGTTCAGCATCACGCGGCGATGTCGCCACATGGTGTCCGAAAATCCCCTCTGCCAACGTTCCCGCTGACGACCCAATTCCCGGAATTTTGTCGGTGTCTCAGTCCACGCGACCGGGTCAGGCACGAATTCGATCCGCGCTGGTTTCCCCTTCTCGTACGCATCTCTCCGCAGGCGTACGACCAGTTCCATGTCCTCCCCGACGGTCCTGATGTAGCCGTTGGTGTCGAGCAGGTTCTGCCGTCGGAACAGGCCGAACGCCCCCGAGATCAGGAGATTGCCACCCAGTCGGTTCCAGCCGGGACGGCCGAACAGAAATGCCCTGAGGTACTCGACGGCTTGGATTCCCGCCAAGGCCCGATGGGGGCCGCGCTCTGACGCCAGGCGCCCCTGCATGACCGTGCAGCCGTTGGCCACACGGATCGTGGCGCCGGCACCGACGACGTCTCGGGAACGGATGAACGGTCGCACCAATCGCCGCAGTCCGTCGGGGTCGAGAATCGTGTCGGCGTCGATGGCGCACACCAGCTCGCTGCTGGCGATGTTGAGCCCCGCATTGAGGGAGTCCGCCTTCCCTCCCTTTGCCTTCGACACGATGATCAGCTTCGGGAATTGGCGGGACCGGTAGATGGCCCGCACCTCCTTGGTATCAATTTGCCGGTCATAGATCGGACGTATCGGGTGAAGGTCAAAGGTGGACGACAGTGTCGCCAATGTGGCGTCCGTCGAGCCATCGTCAACGACCACGATTTCGAGCTGCGGATAGGCCATTGTGAGGAGGGCGTTGATGCTCTCCTTGATGGTCGCCTCTTCGTTGTGGGCCGGTACGAGCATCGAAATGGTCGGTGCAATCTCCGAGGAAAGGATTTCGTGGTACTTCTCCGCCCGGACCTCACGAAGGTAGTGCCGCATATCGAGCGCGGCGGAAGAGTACAGAACGAGGTAGAAGAGCCCCAGAGCCACGAAGTAGGCCAGAACCAGGAACTTCACGGGAGCCAGGATGGTGTTGTAGAAGTAGTTCATGCCGCCTCTCTTTCCGCGGTGGCGGATCGAAGTTCGAGCGCCTGGACAGCCATTTCCGCCGCCGGACCATCGCCGGGACTGTTCACGCGCAACAGGATTTCGCCGGGAGCACCCAGGGCCAGCAGCGTGAGACCAGCCTGCTTGCGCAACTCCCACCACTCGTGGTCCAGCAGCGGTTCCACGCTCGCCGCTCCTGGCCAATACGAGAGCTTCTGAAGACCAGAGGCGGCAGCGAGTACAACGTCATCGGACGGGTCGCCCAAGAGCGCGACGAGATCGCCACCCGCACTGGGATGGCCGGAGCACGCCAAGACCGAGGCGGCCAGCGCCCGCGTGGCCGGCGACGGATCGGCACTCAGCGAGAGTGCTTGCGCGTAGAACCGGTCGTCACTGGTCGCGACGGCAATCTCCAGGATCCGTCTCACCACATCCTCATTTGCGGTCGTCAGGGCGTCCATGAGTGGTTCCGTACCACGGAGGCCAATACGAATGAACGCATCTTGTGCAGCGAAGCTGCACTGGCCCGCGCTGTCATCGAGGAGGACGATGAGCAGCTCAATAGCCTTGGCGCTGGTGCACGCCACCGCCCACGCCGCAGCTTGCGCCCGCACTTCCGGAGACTTGTCGGAGAACAGCGGATAGCAGTCCTCCGAGTCCACTCCGAATGCCGTCAGTACTCGAGCGGAATACAGCCGAGTTGACCATCGCCGGCTCCGGACTCCCTTTCGCGCGCGCCGCACGACGCCAATCCGTTCGGCCAGGGAAACCAGAATGGCCCTCGACGTTCCTTCGACGGAAGGAGCCAGATCGAGCATCACGTCGACGATATAGCGCTTCGAAAATCCGCTTGCCTTGCCAATGATTTCGGCTGCCGTGGACTCCTCGCCGGACACCGCTGTGAGTATCGCCTCCCGAACATCCACGAGCGAGGGTTCCAGGCGGTCACGATGTGATTCGATCAGTCCGTTCGTGATGATGACGAGCAAGACCAACGCGATCACCGATCCGATCACGATCAGCGCAAGAACGACCAACTCCACGGCCGTCATCCGACGGACCTGGCCAGAGTCTGCTCCAGCCGTCCGAGCAGGACCGGAATGCTGAAGGGCTTCGTGATGTGCTCTGCAGCACCCAGGCTGAGCGCACGCAGTATCTCAGCCTCGCTCGACCTCGCTGTCAGCATGATGACATGCGTGTCCTGCAGGACCTTCTTCTCCCGTAAGGCCTGGAGCACTCCGAAACCGTCGAGACTCGGTAAACCGACGTCAAGGAGGACGATCTTTGCCTTCACCGCACCTTCCCCCAGCGCTGCGGCGGCCGCCGCGCCATCTCGGAATCGCACGAAGTCATGGTGGCGTAGGCCGAGGGCGTGTTCGATCACTTCCGCCATGGAATCGTCGTCCTCGACGATCGCGACATCCGTGACGTCTTCAGGATCCTCCCGCGGCCGCTCACCAGACACCACAACGCAATTGCCGACGGACCTGGCTCGGCGCAGGGCCGTTTCACTGACTCTCTCCAGCGACGACACGGCTGAACCATCAACCGGCGCCGAGGAGATCCCCGCGCTGAACGTGTAGTTGGCGAACGCACCCGAAGTGGTCGGGAAGCCCTCCGCCCTGAAGGCATGCAGAACACCCGTGATGCGATGGCGGGCGACCTCGCAGGACGCCCCGTAAATGCCCAGAGCGAAGGCATCCTCCGACCATCGCCCGACGACGTCTTCGCCGCGAAAACACCCGTGAATCAATTCGCCGAGGTGATGCAGCACGACGTCTCCCAATGTGTTGCCCTCTCGTTGGCGGATCTGCGCAAGGTGATCGATCTCTACGAGTGCAAACGCAAACGGGTCTTTCCGACGCGAAGCAAGTCGAAGGAGGCGATCCAGGGACTGGTCCATCGCTCTTCGATTCTGCGTGCCTGTGAGCGGGTCGACATCGGAACGAATCTGGACCATTCGGTTCCTATCGATGTGCGTCTGAATGCGAACTCCCATTTCGCTCGGTGACATGTCCACACCGAGGTAGTCGTCAGCTCCCGCAGCCATTGCCTCTGAGACGGAGGCAATGTCGCTCACTCCCACCACAATGACTGGGAGTTGATGCCAGCGCGGGTGGGCCCGGATGATTTGGCAGAGCTCCGAACCGCTGACCTGGGCTCCTTCGTTCTCGACCACGACCAGGTCGGCACCTTGCTCTTCAAGCACCTCCCAGAACCCAGAGGGATATTGACGGACGCAGAGATTCCAGTTGTATCCGTCCTGGGCCGCATTGAGAGCCGCGTACAACCTTGCACCGGTGTTGAGGACAAGGACACGGGGTTCTACCGATGGCCGTTCGGCGAGTGAGTCCAGCAGGAACGAGATGGTCTGCCGAGCCCCCTGGGATCGCGCGAACACCCCCACCGCTCCCGCCTTCGCGAACTCGACGCGGTCGTCAAACTTCTCGTGATCAGTGAAGAAGACCACTCGCACGTAAGGGCTGGCCGACTTGACGAACTCGAGCAGCTCGGTGCTTGTCCAGTCACTGTCCGCTGCATCGTCGACGAGGAGAAAGGTTGGAGGATTACTCGTCAGTGTTCCCAACGCAGGCAAGCTCGCCGTCGAGGAGACGGCGAGCTCGACGGCGGCAGCTTCCGCGGTCAATCGAGAGACGAGATCGGCGTCGACCGAGACGATCAACGCGACTGAGCCACCAAGCGCTCGCGTCGTGGCGGTCGACCGATCACCACCCGCCCCGGTCTTAGCGACATCTTCGACCTTCTCTATGGAAGCACGCAAGTTCGTCACCGTTTCGGCAAGCAATCGGCCATCGATGGTCGACTCACGAAAGAGCGATTCCGCTTCGAGGGCCGCGCGACTGGCGGCAACGAAACCGAACGTACCAAGTGAGCCGGCGAGCTTGTGCGCCGCATCGGAGCCTTCAACGATGCCCTCTTCATCGATCACTTCTCGGAGGACATCTGCTGTCTTCAGCTCGAGAAGCGAAATCCGTTCCATGATGTCCGTCCGATGGCGACCCCACAGCATGGCGAGGGAAGATTCGAATTCCACGTCCTCCAGGGGCTCGACTTCTATGGGCTCGACACTCATGGTGTGACACCCAACACGCCGTGCGCCAGGACCCTACGACATTGCTTCATGTATTGGCTCCTATCTCGAGTGCGATCGGAACGAGACCATTCGTTGTCAATGGACCGCAGATCGCTGCAGCACTGCTTGGACTTGGTCAACAAGGGCGCGAGGACTAAACGGTTTGACGATGTAGTCGTCAGCGCCGGCGTCAATTCCCAGCTGTACATCCGGTTCCTGAGCTTTGGCCGTCAGCATGATCACCAAAACGGATCCGAGTTGGTCGCTGGCCCGTAGCGCGCGGCACACCTCGACGCCGCTCATGCCGGGCATCATCCAGTCGAGCAACACGAGATCCGGCGGCTCCGCCATGGCGGCGATCAGACCGGCTTCGCCATCCTGCGCACAATGCACCACGAAGCCGGCGCGCTCGAGGATGTACACGACGACACCACGGATGTCGGGGTCATCGTCTACTACCAGGGCTACGGGGGGGTTCACGACACCCTCTGTGCATTCGACGTGATCGCGCCCGAATGCCCCGATCGGTACTGAGGTTGGCTCAACGGAAGTGCCATGCTGAATTTGGATCCGACTCCGAGCTCGCTCGAGACACTGACCCGACCGCCATGGCCCTCGACGATGCGCTTGACGATCAAGAGCCCGAGACCGAGTCCCTGTATGTGGAGACTGACCGCGGCCGATGCACGAAAGAACCGATCGAACAGCTGCTCCTGTTCCTCCGCGAGAATGCCGACCCCTCGATCCTCGACCTCAACGATGCATTCGCCTTTCCTTCGGATGATCCGAACGCTCACGGATCCGCCATCGGGCGAGTACTTGATGGCGTTGGTGAGCAGGTTGTCCAGTGCCTGACCGAGTCGATCATGGTCCCCCGTCAGCACCAATTCGTCGTCGGGAAGGACCAGTGATATGTCGATGCCCGATTTCTGCGCGCGCAGTTTGACCCCCTCGACGGACTCTCTTGCGACGGCGACGACATCGACTTCGCTCATCATGAGCGAGAGATCGGCCGATTCGAGCTGGGCAACGAAGAGCAGGTCTCCCACCAGTCGCTCCAAGCGCAGCGAGTTGCGCCCGATCACCTCCATGAACTGTCGACGAAGGTGGTTGTCAACCAACCCGTCGAGCAGGAGCTCAATATGAGCGACGATCGAACTCAGCGGGGTCCGCAACTCGTGAGAAACAAGAGCGAGAAACTCATCCCGGAGCTGTTCTGATTTTCTGCGGTCAGAGATGTCTCTTGCAATGATGGACTCTCCGACAACCATTCCGCCCGGTCCGAGAATCGGTGATGTCGCAAGTGACACCTCGACAACCGAGCCATCCTTGCGTTGTCTGACCGTCTCGTAGTTGTCGACAAACTCACCGGATTGAACCCGCGCGGGATATTCGGGCACCTCGTCGACGTGCTCCGGGGGCAGGAGCATGGCGATCGACCGGCCGATTGCCTCGCGAGCGGTGTATCCGTAGAGACGCTGCGATCCTGCATTCCAGCTCGTGATGATTCCGTCGAGGTCCTTGCCGATGATCGCATCGTGTGAAGACTCGACGACTGCCCGGGAATGCAATGCCGCGGTATCGAGGGCCTCTGCCGCGGCGTTTGCGACCGTCTCCGTGTGGCCGTTACTCCCCCAATGGCCTGGAGGAAGAGATGCCAGAGGCCTCTGTTTGAGCTTCATGCGACGGGCTCGAAATCGCGGAGGGGAACGGTAGCTCGAGGCCAGCGATGACGTCCCGTCTGGGAGACACGCAGCCTGAGCCTCGAGGGCCGCAGATCGCAGCGCTTTGCGCGCTGCCCCTCGGCGGGATTCAACCTGGTTCGGGAAACCATGAATCCTCGACAACTCGTCGCTGCCGACTTCGGCAGGAGTCTGGCCCCGCTACTGGAGTCGCTCACCGTAGGCAGACGCTCACCTACGGCAAAATGGAGATTACCACTCCGCATGATGCATTTCGCGCATTTGCCAAATGGATCGGTTCGCGGCCGCCCTAACGCGGGGTGCGAGAGACACAACTCAAAGCCTCTGCAGCGATCCGCTAATGCCCATGTCGGCCGTGCCGATGATCTCTATGGCAGCTCCAGGGACGGCGAACAGTAACTCGATCGGTGTCAGCAATGCACCGCGCCATGCCACCCTTGACCGACCGGCGCAGAAGGTTGGTGAACACATTGTCTTCGTTGGATCTTTCGCACCGCATGAACATTCCCTTGGCCGTCGCGACACGCTCTCGGCTGCGCAAGACTTCTTGGAATCGCAGCGCCAGATGCGCATCGGCGACGCCACCATGTGCATGGCGAAAAATCATGGATGCCTGGGTGGCGAACCCTGCCGCCGTCCGCTGCGCGTCCACGTCGAAGATCGATGCGGTCCGCGAATAGACCGTGAGGGCTCCGACAGGTTCATCGAACGCCAGAAGGGGCAGGGCCAACATGGCCATGACGCCGAGATCCCGAGCCCGGGGGAGGAACGAAGGCCATCTGGTGTCGGTGACCGACGATTCGGCGTGGAACAACATCCCCTGCAGCGATGCGTCTATAGAGGCACCCTCCCCGGTCGCGCACTGATCCGTGTCCATTTTCATGAAGATCTCGTCGGTCGCGGCGACAGCCCGGAGACCTCCGAAGCGAAAGAGCGAAACGCTGATCCCATCGGCCCCGCCCACTGAGACGCGCGCGAGTTCCGCCACGAGGCGGAGCACTCCGTCGACCACGTCGGGATTGGCGGGGATCGCGGTCACCCGCCGAAGCTCCTCGGTCGCGACCCTGGCATTGGGCGAATTGGAGGAAGAGTCCGGCGCGCGGATTTGCTCGGAGCTGGGCTCGCCAACGCTTGCGAGGGCCTGATCGAGGCGCGCCACCTCTGCATGACCCATCGCACCGAGCACGCGCCAGACGAGCCGCGCCGGCGTGCGGAGAGACAACTCGACCCCGGCCTCGGCAAAACTCCTTTCCGCATTGGCGAGAGCCAGGAGCCCGGCGGCTCCGATGAAGTCGAGCTCGGAGAGGTCGAGCACCACCGGCTCACGAAGGTCGATCCCTCGCTCCAAGGCTGCCCAGAGGTCGACGGCGGCAATGTTCTCGAGCCGCCCGTGAAGGGTGACCAGAGCACTCCGTCCTTCGAAACAGGTCGTGAGCTCGAAACCCGGCGACTCCGTGATGAACGACATGACGCTCGCCTCGGGAACTTCATTGGCGGAGGCGGCCAGCGCCGCGGTCACAGCCGCCGATCTCCAGCGGCAGGTCCGGGACGCACGGGGGGACGGGACGTCGAACCTTCGGGGGATCGGGGAGGCGCTCGGGCCTCTGGCGGTGTGACCGGCGGCGCAGGCCGTCCTCGCTGAACCCCTCGATGCTGAAGGTGCTGGAGCCACGATACCGACTTTTGACCCAACATCCGAACATCTCTTCACGAATCTGGGAGAGGTCCCGATGCTCGATGCCGGGACAGGGGTGAAAGGTGGTGGGCTCCGGGCGGCTCCGGATCTCACACTTTCTAAGGAGTTATTTAGACTCCGGCGAGGAGCCGGGTCCACTCCCCCCAGAACACCCCTCCACTATTCTAAGATTCTACTTAGAATCCTTGAGAATCGGCCAGGAGCAGCCCGTTCGTGAACAAACGCGACAACCCGTACACCCCGGGAGCAGGGCGAAAGCCCCGCACGCTGGCCGGGCGCGACCAGGATATGGAGGCCTTCCAGTCCCTGGTCGAGCGGCTCGATGCGGGTGCCTACGAGCGCAGCCTCGTCTACACCGGGCTCCGGGGCGTCGGGAAGACGGTCCTCCTCATGGAGTTCGACGTCCTGGCCAGCGAGGCCGGCTGGGCCACGACCGACGTCCAGGAGGTCGGCTCGAGCCCGGACTTCCGGACCACGTTCGCCCGCATGGCGGCCCGCCTCCTCATGAACATGAGCCGGCGGCACCGGGCCAAGCAGCGCATCGAGCGCGCCCTCTCGGTGGTGAAGGCCTTCTCAATCGCCATCCCCGGGACGGTCGAGCTGCGGCTCGATGTGGAGGCGGCGGTGGGGGTCGCCGACTCGGGTGATCCGGAACAGGATCTGGCGGGGCTCCTTCGGGAGATCGGCGAGGTGGCACAGGCCAACCAGATGGGCGCGCTCTTCCTGATCGACGAGATGCAGAACCTCGACGGCCCGGCGCTCGCCGCCATCTGCATGGCCTTCCAGGCCATCAGCCGGGCTGGCCTCCCGGTCACGATGGTCGGCGCCGGGCTCCCCGACCTCCGGGTGCGGCTGCTGGCGGCCAAGCCCTACGCGGACCGCCTGTTCTCCTACGCCGAGCTCGGTCGCCTCTCCGAGTCGGCCGCCTGGGCCGCCCTGGTCGGTCCGGCGTCGACGGCCGGCGTCGACTACGACGAGAAGACGGCACGCCACATCGTCACCGAGGCCGCCGGGTTTCCCTACTTCCTGCAGGAGTACGGGCGGGAGGTGTGGAACTTCGCCGAGACCACGCCGATCGTCGAGGCCGATCTCGACGGGGCGCGTCCCATCGTGAAGGACTCGCTCGCCCGCAACTTTTTCGGCACCCGCTTCGAGATGGCCACCGACACGGAGCAGAAGTACCTCGGCGCCATGGCCTCGCTCGGCACCGGCCCGTACCCGGTGGCTGCCGTGGCAAAAGCGTTCGGTGCTCCCGATCAGCGACGCGTGTCGATGCACCGTGACTCGCTCATCGGCAAAGGTCTCATCTGGAGTCCTCGGCGGGGACAGGTGGACTTCACGGTGCCGCTCTTCGACGAGTTCATCCGGGAGAACAACACACCGGCTTGAACCTCGCCCGACACGTGCAGTTGGTTCGAACCAAGGCTGCTGGGCCAGTATTCCGCACGGCCGATACGGACGCGACGGGCATCTGCCCCGCCGATTGAACACGGAGGAGTCGGCATGGAGTCGTCGCAGGATGGGCCGGACACCGAGGCGTTCCGGGCCGAACTGCGCGCCTGGCTCCAGGACCACCTCACCCCCGAGGTCGTGGCGGCGGGCGGCCACCAGATCGAGGGCGAGTCCCTCGAAGTCCTGCGAGCCTGGAACCGGTCGCTGGCCGATGGCGGGTGGGCGGCGCCGTCGTGGCCGGTCGAACACGGCGGTCGCGGGGCGGGCGTCCCCGAGCAGCTGGCCTACCTCGAGGAGACCAACCGCGTGCGGGCGCCCGGGCCGGTCAATGTGATCGGGGTCTCCAACATCGCGCCGGCGATCATGCAGTTCGGCACTCCCGAGCAGCAGGAGCGCTTCTTGCAGCCGATGCTGCGCGGCGATGAGATCTGGTCGCAGGGCATGTCAGAACCCGATGCCGGCTCGGACCTGGCCTCGCTGCGCACTGCCGCTGTCGAGGACGGCGATGACTTCGTCATCAACGGGCAGAAGACGTGGAACTCTCTGGGGCACTTCGCCGATTGGTGCCAGTTGTACGTACGAACGGATCCGACGGTCAAGAAACACGCCGGCATCACGTGCTTCCTCGTTGATCTGCGGACGCCCGGCATCGAGGCGCGGCCGCTGACCACCATTACAGGCGGGCGGTCCTTCGCCGAGCTCTTCTTCACGGACGCCCGCTTGCCTCGCTCGGCCATGTTGGGACCGCTGCACGCGGGGTGGTCTGTGGCGATGACGACGTTGAGCTTCGAACGCGCCGGCGTGGCGCGCCTGCACTTGTCGCTGGCCAACCGGCTCGACGAGCTCCTGGCCGATCCGCGGGCGAAGGCGGGCCTGGAGGATCCGGTGCTGCGGCAGCGCCTTGCCGGTATCTACGCGGACATTCGCTGCATGCGCTTCCTGACGGAGCGGTCGCTGTCCGATCCGGCTGCGGCCGGCGCTGGCGGATCGCTGGCCAAGCTCTCGTGGGCCCACTGCGATCAGCAGCTTGCTGCGCTGGCCGTGGACCTGATCGGCCTCGATACTCTCGTGGACTCGGACCGGTGGGGGGAGAACCTGCTCGCCGTGCGCCAGGCTTCAATCGCTGGCGGGACGACCGAGATCAACAAGAACATCGTGGGTGAGCACGTGCTGGGATTGCCCCGATAACTCGCGGGAAGCCGCGCTTCAGTTCTCATACCCTCCACTTCTCCTCACTTCTATGCGTTCTCGAAATCTTCTGGGGGTTTGCGAAACAGGACGGGGAGGTAGCGAAGCATCAGCGCCGACCATGTGATGTGAGTCAGAATCGGTGCCAGAAGACCGCCCGAAGAGCGGCGCTGCGCTGCGAACAAGGTACCCATGACCCCGGACGCAAGGACCAAAGCCGGGTTGCGTGTGGCACAGGTTGTGAGCATGTACACCGCCGTGGAGCCGGCGACCGGGTTGGGGCAGGCAAGCGCGGTGAACAAGGAACCGCGGAAGAAGACCTCTTCAGCGACCCCGTTTGCGAGAGTTGTCGCCATGACCCACGAATCCGAGCCGCGCTCGGCGTAGTTCAGGACGGAGACGAGCGACTCGTTCAAGACCGGAATGCGCCTCGCCACGAAGGCGGCCCCGAAGAAGGCGCCGAATGCGGCGGCGCCGGTGAGGATCGGCACCCCCACGAGCCGTCCGAGTGAGCGCTCTTTGCCGCGCAGCGAGCTCCAATGAAGCGGCTCGGTGGCCAGGCCGCCGACCAACCAGGTCCCAGCCACCGAGAACGTCAGTGCGTAGAACTCGCTCGAATCGGGTTCGGTGGAGAGCGAGGCACCCAACAGTCCCGTGCCGGCCAACGCGACTGCGGCGGCCACTCGTCGACGATGCCGGGTCGGCCTGTCACCACCGAGGCTCATTGGGGACAACCTCTTCGCTTTCCACGATGGAATCCCGTAGCCGAGTAGCGCGTAGACAAGTCTCGCGAAATGGCTTTACTCACTCTTGCCAACTCATTGTCTCCGAGATTTTGCCCGCTCACCGAGAGCAGCCAGCACCGCGGCGTCATAGTCCATCGGCTCGAATGGCAACAGAGAGCGGATGCTGTCATCTCGCACGACAACCTCGTTGGTCATCGAGTCGATCAGTGCGCGCCCAGTCGCCACATCGACGTTGGTCACCAATGCGAGCCATAGCGAGGACAATGATGGACTCAGTAGGGGTACCGGCAGTACCAAGAGGGATCTGCCTTCGATGACGGCCACGCGACGGAGCATCTGCAAGTACTCCAAAACCTCGGGCCCGCCAATGTCGAAGACTCGCCCAATCGTCTCGGGTGTCTCGAGCACGCCAACGAGATACCGGATCACATCGGCAAGGGCAATGGGCTGCGTCTTGGTATGGACCCACCGCGGAGTAATCATGGCGGGGAGGTGCTCGACGAGCTGACGCGTCATCTCCCAAGAAATCCCACCATCGCCGACGATGATCCCGGCCCGCAGTACCGTCACGGCAACGTCACCCTCGCCGAGCAAGCTCTCGACCTCTCGGCGACTACGTAAATGCTCCGAGAGGTCGTCGTTCGCATCGCCCAATCCACCCAGATAGATGATC
>Ga0302324_100006795_pt1 | contig 24509 bp, 19 predicted proteins | sample Palsa_T0_1_FD_201949 | JGI IMG/M metagenome (GOLD analysis project Ga0302324, IMG submission 201949) | Peat permafrost microbial communities from Stordalen Mire near Abisko, Sweden - Palsa_T0_1 | ecosystem: Environmental > Terrestrial > Soil > Palsa > Peat permafrost | place: Sweden: Abisko... | reverse complement strand
TCGGTCGTCGTGCGCCGGGTCGATGGTCTCGTGCTGCGGGTCGAACCGCTTTCCGTGCCGGGAGAGGCTGCGGCCCACGCTGTTTCTTAATGGGTCGATGCACCAACGCAAGCAACCGCCAGCCTCCGAATTCCGCGCCTATCAGTTGCCCCTGCGTTACAATCCGCGATAGGGCGCAACCCGCTTTAGGTGTGGAGGCACTCATGGAAGTCTTTGGCATCGGAATTGGATTCGTTACCATCATTATCGTTGTCTTCGTGCTTTACGCTTTAAGCTCGATCAAGATTCTCGCCGAGTATGAGCGCGGCGTTATCTTTCGTCTGGGCCGCCTGCTGAGCGCCGCCAAGGGCCCCGGGGTGGCATTCGTCTTTGCCCCGGTGGACCGCATGGTGCGGATCTCGCTTCGCCAGGAGGCGCTTGAAGTTCCGCCGCAAGACGTGATTACCCGCGACAACGTTACGCTCAAAGTGAATGCCGTCATTTTTCTGCGCGTGATCGATCCCAACAAGGCTGTGGTTGAAGTAACCAATTATGCCTACCAGACTTCGCAGTTTGCGCAGACCACGCTGCGCTCGGTGCTCGGCGAGCAGGAGCTCGACGAACTTCTGGCGCACCGCGAAAAAATCAACCTGCGCCTGCAAAGCATTCTCGACCAGCACACCGCGCCCTGGGGCGTGAAAGTAACCAACGTCGAGGTGAAGCAGGTCGATATGCCGGAATCCATGCTACGGGCGATGGCCAAGCAGGCTGAGGCCGAACGCGAAAAGCGCTCCAAGATTATTCACGCCGAAGGCGAATTCTCAGCCGCGCAGCGCCTGGTGGACGCTGCCCATCTGCTGGCGACCGAACCTGTCAGCGTGCAGCTTCGCTATTTGCAGACTTTGACGGAGATCGGCGTGGAGAAAAATACCACCGTCATCTTCCCGGTCCCGGTGGACTTTTTCTCGGGGCTGCAGAAAATGCTGGGCAAGGTCGATGAGCCGGCGCCCGCGAAATCTGCATAGTGGACTCGGTTCGCGTGAAATGGGTGGCGCAGTGCTTTCAGCGCCGTGATTAGAGTGTGCAATGAATACGGGCTTTTGCCCCTGAGGTAGGCTGCCGTGGAACCATCACAAGACACTGAAATCACACTAGGCACCGCAAAACTGTTGGGCCTCTTCTTCGGGCTGGTGATCGTTTGCGCCGTGTTCTTCGCGCTTGGCTATACGCTCGGTCGCAAGGCCGACGCCGGACTCAGCACGGCGAGCGCCGCGGCTCCGCTGCAAACATTCAACGGTCCCAAACCCGGCGGCTCGGCGTCATCCACCCAGCCCGCTCCGGCCATGACTTTCTACAAGGCGGTCGAGCAGAAGGATGCCGACGCGCAACTAACCCCAGCCTCGACCGGCGCCGCGGCCGCCAACGCGGCATCAGGTCAAACGACTTCTGCCACACCCGGCGCAGCACCATTTTCGGCAACTCAATCCTCGGCGACGTCTCCTGAAACCCAATCGCAGACGAACCCGCCCGATCCTATGGCCGCAATTCCCATGGGCGGCTACTTCGTGCAGGTCGCCGCGGTCAGCCAACAGGACGACGCCGACGCCTTAGTCGAAGCGCTCAAGAAAAAACAATATCCCGCACTGGTGGCCGCGAATGCCGCCACTGACAAGCTGTTTCGAGTACAGATCGGCCCCTTCGCCGACATCAAAGACGCGGAAGCCATGCGCTCGCGTCTCATCAACGACGGCTATAACCCGATCCTGAAGAAATAAAAACGAAAGAGCCTCATGAAGCTCGACCCTCTGTTGAACCGCCGTGTCATCTTTAAGCTGCACGGTATGGACCCGCTCGACTCGACGATTCTCAGGCGGGACGAAACCGGCTATTGGATTCGGGGCGGCACTCTGGCCCCTCAACTCGACCAATCGGTTTGCTCCCTGCCCGACAATGACGTGCGCTACCTCGAGTTCAGCCGCATCGAATGGCTGCGAGCGGCGCGGAAGCGCGCCTGACGCTTAGCATATTGACACATATCAATTTATCCGCTATTCCTGATCCATCCATGGCTACTCCATCGTCCCTCGATCAGACGCTTCATGCCATTGCCGATCCCACACGCCGCCGCATCCTGCGCACTCTGAAACAACGGGGCCCCGGCTCAACCAGTCCCCCGGCCACGGAAAGGAACGGACTCTGCGCTGGAGACATTGAAGAACGCGTGCGTCTCACGCAACCGACTATTTCCCATCACATGGCGATCCTGACCAAAGCCGGCCTCGTGGATGCCGTGAAGCAGGGACAATGGCGCTGGTACCGCCGCAATGAAAAGGCGCTTCGCCGGCTGGTGAAGAGCTTGCGCACGCAACTGTGAGGGATCGCGGTACTTCTCTAGATTGATTGGTGAATTGCGATCGCGACGGGACTTCGTCGCACAGAAGGTTGCTTAATTCGCGCTTGCGGCCATTGCTTGTTCCTTCTGCAGCAGCCGTCTCGCCTGTGAAATCAGCTCAGCGACTTCGAAGGGCTTCACCAGGTAGGGAACGTTGTTTTCTTGCAGGAAGGCGCGCTCGTCGCCCTGTTCCACGCCATGCGAGAAGGTGAACAACACCTGCTTCTCCATCTCGGGGCAATGCTGTCTTAGCCACAGGAAAGCTTCTTTTGCGTTCCAGTCCGCCGGCATTTTGCCGCTCATGATGAGGGCGTCGAACGGCTCGGAGAGCAAGCGCGTCTTCACGTCTTCGCTCCTTGTCGCCGTCACTACGTTGGCCCCGGCGCCGGTCAACACGTCGCGCTCGAACTCCAGCACCGCCTCTTCTTCCTCCACCAACAGTACGCGACCCTGGAGCGCGCCCTCCCGCTTCGGCGCCGCAACTGGAGGTTCTTCCTGCAGACCTGCTGCCGCAGCCGTTGGCAGCCTCACCTCAATCACGGCTCCGCCCTCCGGAGCATTGTGCGCCGTGATATCGCCGCCGTGCTCCTTCACAATCCCGTAGCAGATGCTCAGGCCAAGGCCGGTTCCCTTGCCAACGTTCTTGGTGGTGTAGAACGGATCGAAGATTCTCTTGGGATCCTTAATTCCGGGGCCGTCGTCGGCAAACTGGGTGCACACATCGCCGCGCTCGCAATAGACGCGAATCTTGAGCTTTCCCGCCCGTCCGGTCTCGAGCACAGCATCGACCGCGTTATTGATGATGTTCAGGAACACTTGCTCGATCTGGTGGGGATCGGCCACTACCAGCGCAGGCTCCGGCCCCAGATCTTTTTGCACGTCGATGTTGTTGACCTTCAAATCGTAGTCGCGCAGTGCCAGGGTCTCCTCCAGCACTTTCCGGATGTCTACCTCCGCCCGCTCCGGTTTCCGCTGCCGCGCGAAGGAAAGCAGATTCTGCACCACGCGATGCGTCCGCTGCGCCTGTTTGAACATCTTGGCGACGTAGTCTTGTGCGCGCTCGTTCAAGCCCTCGCTCTCGAGCAACTGCGCGTATCCCAGGATTGCGGTCAGCGGATTGTTCAACTCGTGCGCCACGCCGGCGATCAACTGTCCGACTGCCGACATCTTCTCGCTCTGCAAGAGTTGTTCCTGGGTGCGCCGCAGATCTTCGTAGGCCTTGCAGGTCTCTTCATACAAACGAACTTTTTCAATCGTGGTGGCGAGCTGCCGGCTGATGGCTACCATCAGGTTTTCTTCGCCGCTGGAATAGGCATACTCGGCGTGGCTGCGCAGACCCATCATTCCGATGGGACTGTCCTTGCCCCAGAACAGGACCCAGATCCACGCCCCGTCGCTGTCGGATCGAATGAACTCCGCCACTGCCCCGGTGAGATGAGGCAAATACTCGGCGGTGATCACTTCGGCGCGCGAACGCATCACCAGATCGCCAAAGCCTTCGGCAAAACTGATTTCGGCCGGGCGAGACTTGTCGCGGCTACGCGGCCCCCACGCTGCCCGCCGCCGGAAGGTTGGCGCATCGGAATCCGAAAGGTATACCGCTCCGCTCTCCGCCCCGAACAGCGAAACTACCTGCCGCAAGGTCAGGTTCAAAATCTCATCCAGATCGAACGATTGCGTCGCCACCACGGCCATCGCGTTCAGCGCATTCAGTTCGCGATTGCGCCGCCGCATCTCGTCTTCGGCGCGGCGCTTCTCGGTCACATCCAGAACGAATCCCTGGTAACGATCGACGTGCCCGGCCCCGTCGCGCGTGGCGAAGCTGCTCTCCGCCGCCAGCAGCAGCGTGCCATTCTTGCGCCGCATCGTTACTTCGAAGTTGCGGACGTAACTCTGTTGCTCGATCTCCTTGCGGAAAGCTTCGCGCTGCCCGGCATCCACCCGAATGTCTTCGTCGATGTTGAGGCTCAGCAACTCTTCCCGCTTTTCATATCCGAGCATGTTCACAAAGGCGTCGTTGCAATCGAGCAGGCGACCGCGGGGTGTGGCCACATACACACCCTCTTGCACCTGCTCGAACAGCAGCCGGTATTTTTCTTCCGCCGACCGCCGCTCGGTGATGTCGCGCACTACATGGATAATTCCCTTCTGCTTGCCCTGCTCCGCGTAGGAAGAGGTCGAGACCATGGAGAATCCGCCGAAGCACGGGTCCGCTCCTTCGCTCACTTCCTCGCTGCCGCGGGCGCAGTAAGGACATCCCGTCCATTCGCCCAGACGGTGCGGCAACACCGATTCGCAGGTGCTGCCATTCACGTCCGCCGAAGCCATCTCCAGTTGCTGGAGTAGAACCTGGTTGGCCTTGATGATCCGGTAATCCGCGTCGTGCGCCAGGATAATGTCGTGCACCGAGTCGAAGGTGTTTCTCCACTGGCGTTGGGAGCGCAAGGCCTGCTCCAGCAGGCGGAAATTCTCGATTGCGAGGCCCAACTGGCGACCGCAGATCCCCAGAAAATCCAGCTCTTCCGCCGTCAGCTTTCTGAATCGAGCGCTGCCCAGCACCAGTAAACCAACCGGCGCCTTCTTTCCCAGGACCGGCGTCAGCACCACGTACTGAATTCTTTCGGACTTCAGCAGTAACGGATCTTCCGGAGTCGATCCTGCCCGGTGCGTGGTTACGGGCGTGCCCCGGTGCAGCATCTGCGAAGCGCCCTCCGTCAATTCCGCAAAACCAGCCTCACGCAAGAAATCCTGCGACATGCCCACGGCGTGGGTCGCCACCAGTTGTCCGCCATCAATCAAGCGGAACCATGCTCCGTTGCTATGGGTCAGGCGGCGCAATTCCGCAAGTACGGTCTGCATCATGCCGCCCTGCTGTTGAGCGCGCACGATGCTGTCGGTCAGGGTTTCCAGCACTTTCAATCGCCGGGCCCGGCCGCGTGCTTCGCCAAACGCAACCAGCAGCATGCTGAGCCCCAGCAGCACGTCCGGCGCCACAAAAAATCGCGCCGGCATCTGGTCTGTGAAAAGCGGCCAGTTGAGGTGTTGCACCAGCAGGCAGGCAGCCAGCAGCCATGCCCAAAGCTCCCAACGTCCCCTGCGGGCGATGAGCAAGGCGATTGCCGCCGTCAACAGAATGATCCGGTAGGAAACTTCCAGGGCGAAGCGCAAAGGCAAAACATCTGGCCACAGCAGCACGCGGGCCACGGCAAAGCCAGCGACAATCGCGCTTGCCACAGCGAGAGGCACCAGAAGATTCCGCTCCCTGGTATACAGGAGGATCGCGCCCGCGAACAGAGCAACTGCAACCACAAACGCAGCTTGCTCAAAAGCGGTGATGTAGCGGAACGGAATTCGTAGGGCGGCCCCGTGGACCGCCGCCAGGCGCGAACTCACCAGCAGCGTCCATCCTGCCGTCCAAACCAGCAGGTACTTCTCCCGCAGCGCGGAGAGCACCAGAAGCGAGGCTCCGAGCATGATGAGCAGCGCCCACTCTCCGGGCTTCAGCCGGGCGAGCGCCGGCTGTGCGGTGTTCCAAATCGACCAGAGAGAAGCATTCATCTTGTGTCAGGCACGTCCAGACGTAACGGTGCCCTGCTTTTGAATATCATGCCTCCGCCCATTATTGTTGGGCTTTCCGGACCCGTTTGGTTACTTTCGGAACCTCACGGCAGGCGTAGAATCGCCGATAGTATTCAGAGACGCTAATGCCCGATCGCATTCTGGTAGTTGACGACGAAGAAGCAATCCGCGAGATTGTCTGCGCCATCCTCGCGGCCGCAGGCTATGCGTGGAAGCAAGCCAGCTCCGGCATGGAGGCTCTGGCCCTGCTCAATTCCGGGGAGAAATTCGAACTCATGCTCTCCGACCTGATGATGGCGGACCTGGATGGCATTGGCCTGCTTGAACGGACCAAGGAAAAGTTTCCTGAGATGCCGGTTGTGATGGTCACCGCGGTTCACGACATTTCCGTAGCCCTGGCCGCCATCCGCAACGGCGCCTACGACTACCTGCTTAAACCCTTCGAGCGTGAACAGCTGCTCAATGCCGTGGGGCGGGCGCTTGAGAATCGCCGCCTGAAGATGGAAAACCGGACATACCAAACCAATCTGGAGTCTCTGGTTGAAGCCCGTACCGACCAACTTCAGGCCGCCATGGGTGATCTGGAGCGCTCTTACGACATCACTCTGCAAGCCCTGGGCGACGCGCTTGACCTGAAAGACGCTGAAACCGAGGGTCACTCCCGCCGCGTTACCGCTTTTACCATTGCAATTGCCCGGGCCATGGGCGTGCCCCGCGAACAAATCCTGGTCATCGCGCGCGGCGCCTTTCTTCACGACATCGGAAAAATGGCTATCCCCGATAACATCCTTCGCAAGCCGGGAAAACTGGACGATGATGAGCGCGCGATCATGCGCGAGCACTGCTATCACGGCTACCAGATGCTCAAGAAAATTCCCTTCCTCACCGAAGCCTGCGACATCGTCTACTCCCACCAGGAACACTTCGACGGAAGCGGCTATCCTCGCGGCCTGAAGGGAGCGGAAATTCCTCTCGGTTCAAGAATCTTCTCCGTGGCCGACACTCTCGATGCCATTATCTCCGATCGCCCCTACCGTCCGGCAAGAACCCTCGGTGAAGCTCGCAAGGAGATCAAGGCCTGGACGGGCCGCCAGTTCGATCCCGAGGTCGTGGAAGTCTTTCTCAAGATGCCCGACGAAATCTTCGAAGACCTTCGCCGCGAGATCAACGCCCAGAGCTATCCCTTCAGCTACTCCGCCAGCACCAAAGGCACCTAACGCAGTCTCTGAGGGTCAACCGGGTTCGACTCCGCCTTTTGGTGGCGCAGCGCTCTCAGCGCTGCGATCGACGCCTCGCGGTGACTTTGGGTTTTCGCCCCGGAGGAACCTACAATCAGAGAAGAGACTCGCCATTGCGTCAGGAGGCACTCCATGAAATCCGCCCTCGTTCTGCTTAGCTTCTGCATCCTCGCGACTACATCCTTCGCGCAGGATCATCCTGCCCTCACCGCGCTTCCGAATTCCGTTTACGTCGGCGCCGACGGCAAGTTTGAATCTGCTCCCGACACCGCCGTCCTCCAGTTCAACGTCTCCGTGCAGGATGACACCGCCCAGGCCGCCTACCAGCACGCCTCCAAAGAGGTCGAGGACGTGCGCCAGGTTCTGCGCGCCAACGGCATTGAGCCTAAAGCCGCGAGCATCGGATTTCTTTCCGTTCACCCCGTGTACGACTACAGAAATGCAAAACAAAAACTCATCGGCTATCGCGTCACAACCGACGTCAACCTCAAACTCAAGGATTTTTCCAAGGTCGGTCCCATCACCCAGCAACTCGCCGACGCCAACGTCAGCGAGAGTCAGACCGTGACGTACACGCTGGAAAATATCGACGAGGCCAAGAACAAAGCCGTTGAAGACGCTTACCGCCGCGCCCGCAACTCCGCCGACGCGATCGCACACGCCAGCGGCCGCACTCTGGGCGAACTTTCCTATGCCTCCGTCGATACCTTCGAAAACCAGCGCGTGCCAATTCCGCGAATGGCCCGCGCCATGGCGGCCGCGGCCAATGCCGCTCCCGCTCCCACGGAAGAGTTCACCCCACAAAACGTGACGGTAACCGCTCACGTGAACGCGCTATTTAATTTGCAGTGAGGTGTTGCTGAACATCTGTGGAGGGTTAGGGGTAGAAGAGTGGGACAAAACAACAGCAAGAGCAAAGGCAGCGGGCAGGAGTGCCCGCTCTACACGAGCAACCCTACGGCCCCGCCCGTGCCACAGCAATCCTGGTCGTATCCACTGTGATGGGACGCTGAATCTGCATCTCGATCGAAGTTCCCACATCCAGCTTCACATCGCTGCCACGTTTCAGCAGCGCATACGCGATGCCCGCCGCGGCGCCCGCCCCGGCTCCAATCCGCGCGCCGTTCAATCCACTGGCCACCGCGCCGCCAATGCCGCCGATCGCGCCTCCGTAGGCTCCGTCTTGCGCTCCTTCTTCAACCTTCTTCCCCGTATCTTTATCCTGCTGAATGGTTCCTTCCTCGTCCTTCACAGAATTATTGTCCGCCCCCGGCGTATTCTGCACCGACCCCGGCAGCATCACCGTATATCCGCTCGGATAAATCATCGAAGTGAAGTGCATCAGGATCTCGGCCCGCCCATTGCCGTGCCCGGCGCGCTCTACGCGAGAAATCTTGCCCTGAATGTAGGATCCTGCGGGAACGATCACCCGTTCATTAGCGACAAACGGAAACGCCGTCTCCGCATAAACCGCATCTCCCTCGTGCGCATTCTTGGTGGAGATCGCCTGCTTCAGCAACAATGGAATCCTGGTTCCCGCCGGAATGGTAAAGGTATTCGGATCGGAAGCCGCAGCCTTAGTCGAACTCGAGGCCGTGGCCGCGGCAGGAGTGGCGGGCGAGCTCTGCGGCTTCGGCGCGTCCGCCGCTTGTCCCAAAGCCATACTCGATAACAGCAGAACCGTTCCAAGTCCGCGCATCATGCACCTCGACGTCGCTGCCCGTCCCAATCAGCGAGAGAATAGCACGCATTCTTGCGGCTACGATGCGAATTTCAGACGCCGTGCTACCTCGCTGCCGTCTCGCCCTAGTAGATCAAGTACTTCTTCCGCACCACCCCAAACTTCTCCAACCCTTCCTGCCAATCCTGCGCAATGCGCCGGGGATCAACCTTCGCCACAAGCCCATCGAACGCAGCCTGATTGACCAGCAACTCCGCCATGCGCTCCATCTTATAATCCGTTGGATACAATTCTCTTAAAGCCGCCGCCAACTCAATCCCCAGCTCCGGCGCATCCAAGGCATTGCGCTCCGTCAGGACAATATTCACGCCTTCACATCTCTGTCCCGAATAATTGCTCGACGTCGGCGTAAACATTACCGGCACAAATCTCACTCCGGCGATCCCACGGGCATTCAAATACGCTGCCAGTTCCCTGCTCTTGATCCAGGGCGCACCCACCAGCTCAAACGGAGTATCCGTGCCCCGACCCACAGAAACATTCGTGTATTCAATCAAAGCTACGCCGGGATACAACGCCGCCTCGGTCACGCTGCGCAAGTTCGGCGATGGATTCACCCACTCCAGACCCGTGGAATCAAACCAGTCCCCACGCTGCCAGCCTTCCATCGGCACGACGGTCAGCTTGGCGTTAATATTCCGCTCCGTGTTGAACATCTTCGCCAGCTCGCCCATGGTCATGCCATGCCGCACCGGCACGGTCCAGTAATCGGTAAACCTCTCATGCCCCGCATCCGCCACCGGACCCTGCACAAACGACCCCGTAATCGGATCAGGCCGATCCAGCACGATCATCTCAATGCCTGCCTGCGCCGCCGCCTCCAGAAAATATCCCAGCGTAGTCTCGTACGTATAAAACGGTACCCCCGCATCCTGAACATCGAACACCACCGCATCCAGCCGCTTCATCACATCCGCCGAGGGCCTGCGCGCCGCATCCGTCCCCCCATAGACGCTGTATACCGGAACCCCGGTGGCCTCATCCTTTGAGTTACTGACATCGGTTGTATCCAGCGTGCCCGTAACCCCGTGCTCGGGACTGAAGATCGCATCGAGCGTTATTCCGGGATATAAATTGTGCAACTGCGCCAGCACATCGATCGTGCGCCGCCCCTGCGCATCGATTCCGGTCTGGTTGGTCACCAGCCCGATTCTTTTCTTGCCTCCGGCGGCCAGCAGCACATCGAATCGACGCTCCTGGAGCACATCGATTCCGGTTTTCACGACGCCATTCCGCGAACTCATGCGCCGCGCCGCGCTCTGCGCCTCGTTGTAGCCGGTGATGCTCTTCCAACGCAGCCCTTCTTTCTCGCTCGCAGTCAGCGGCAGCGCCGCCGCCACAGCCGTCGCCACCTTCGACCGCAACGCAACCGCGCTGCCACCGCGGGGATGCACCGCATTGGTGAGCAAAATAATGTAAGCCTTGGTCGTTGGATCGATCCATATCGACGTTCCCGTAAATCCGGTATGGCCGTACGATCCGACCGGCAACAAATCACCGCGATTCGACGAAAACGGAGAATCAATATCCCACCCAAACCCGCGCAGCACCGGAGCCGAAGGCGGCTGCTCCGGCCGCGTCATCTTCTCCACCGACAGCGGCGAAAGAATTCCAGCGCCGCCATTCAGCAGAGCTTGGCAGAATTTCGCCAGATCATCCCCCGTCGAAAATAATCCGGCCTGCCCCGCCACGCCGCCCATGCGCCGCGCCGTTGGATCGTGCACGACTCCGCGCAGCATGTGCTCGTTCTCGTCATATTGCGTAGGTGCGATCTTTCCACTCCAGGCCGCCGGAGGCAGAAATCGCGTATGCGTCATCTTGAGCGGCACAAAAATGTGACGCCTGGCATAGTCATCCAGGGTCTCGCCGGAAACCCGCTCCACCAGCGCACCCAGCACAAGAAAATTGATATCGCTGTAGGAAAACTGCGACCCCGGCGCATCCTCGGGCGTTTCCGCGAATGCCATCCCGTACCCTGTCTGCTTGCCTTCCCACACCGCCTTCAAATCCAGATCCGGCTCCAGTCCCGAGTAGTGTGTCAGCAACTGCCGCAGCGTAATGTCCTCTTTGCCGTTCTGCCCAAACTCCGGCAGATATTTCGCCACCGGATCATTCAACCGCACCATGCCGCGCTCCTCCAGTTGCATCACAGCCGTAGTAGTAACGATCACCTTGGTCAGCGAAGCCAGGTCAAAAATCGTATCCAGCGTCATCGCCTCGCGCCTCGGTTCCAAAGCCCGCGACCCGTAGGCCTTCCGGTAGATCACCCGCCCGTCATGGCCGACAATCAGCACGGCGCCGGGGATGGTTCCGTCAGAAATTGCCTTCTGGATAACGGCATCGACCGCGGGCAGCGCACGTGTGGGGAGAGCGGCTCTCGGCTGTCCGTCCGGGCGCAGCCCGGCTGCAGCCGCTTCCTCCAGATGAGCGAGGTAACACGCCGCCGTCATCAAAAGAAACCCAAACATGGACAGGTATTTCCGCATTGCCGAATTTGTTTGAAACGAAAGGATGCTCTGACTCTACACAACCCGGACACGATGACTCAAGAAACTCAAGTAAGGGGGTGTTGCGTATGCCATATCATGGACTGGTCGATGACCTCTCCAGATTCATCTTCCCCGCTGCTCGCCGCCTTCGAGAATCAAGACGAGGTCTTCGCCTCCGCGTTCTCCATCCTGCTGGAAGCCATCGCCGAACGCGCCTTCCCCGGCGCCTCCATCGCCATAACTCACCGCGGACGCACGGTCGCCCTCAAGGCCCTCGGTCACTTCACCTACAAAGCGGGTGCCCCATCCTTCTCGCAATCGTTGGCAGAGGATGGGGATTTTGCCTCTGAAGTGAGGCCCTCCACGCTCTTCGATCTGGCCTCGCTCACGAAAGTAGTCGCCACCACTCCCATGGCGATGCTGCTATACGAACGCGGTCTGCTCGATCTCGACGCTCCGGTCGGTGCTGTCGTTCCCGAATTCATCTCCGATGCCGGAAAAGATCCGCGCCGCCGCGACGTAACCCTGCGCATGCTTTTAGCGCACTCCTCCGGGCTACCAGCCTATGAGAAATTATTCCTGAAGACTCCCACCCACGACGAGCTCCTTCACGCCGCCTTCACCACGCCGCTCACCGCTGATCCCGGCACTCGCGACGAATACAGCGACATCGGATTCATCATCCTCGGCATCGCCCTCGATCGTCTGGGCGACGAATCCCTCGACCGCTTCTGCCAGCGCGAAGTCTTCTCACCGCTAGCTATGACTAGCACAACCTTCAATCCGCCACTGGAAATTCGCAAGCAGATTCCTCCGACCTGCGAGGATCGATCCTTTCGCAACCGCATCATCCAAGGCGAGGTCCAGGACGAAAACGCCAGCGTCCTTGGCGGCGTGGCCGCGCACGCCGGACTTTTCTCCACCGCAGGCGACCTGGCAACCTTCGCCCACTGCATGCTCAACGGAGGTAACCCCATCCTCCGCCCCGAAACCGTCTCTCTCTTCACCCGCCGCGAATCCGCTCCCACAGCCACTTCTCGCGCTCTCGGGTGGGACACTCCCTCGTCCCCATCGCAATCGGGAAGGTATTTTTCGCCGCAATCCTTCGGTCATCTCGGCTACACAGGGAACTCTCTCTGGATCGACCCCGCCCGACGACTCTCGATCGCGCTGCTAACTAACCGCACCTGGCCGGACTGCTCCAATCAAGCTATCAAACAAGTGCGCCCCCGATTTCACGACGCAATCATCGAAGCCCTGAATCTCGTCTAAGACGAAGTCGTGTCCCTCGCTTTGAAAGGACGCGGCCTCAGCCGTGCCGCGAGGCGCAGATGACGGCGGAACTTTAGCCCCTGAGGAAACAAAAACGTCACTCTTCCGTGCATTCCGGAGTTATCTAGTAGAATCTCACTCAAAACCCATGCCTACCCTGATCCCACAACCTACCCGCATCCAATCCGCCGGCAACAAGCCCAAGCTCATCGATGAATACGTCGGACGCGTCAACTCCCGCACCTCCTCCGCGAGCGTCGCCCACATGCGCAGCCCATCGGGATGGCTCGAGCCCGGCCAGACTCCTGCCTTCGACGAATTCACCATCGTGCTCAAAGGCATGCTGCGCGTCGAACACAAGAGCGGTTCCCTGGACGTCGCCGCCGGACAAGCCGTCATCGCCCACGCCGGCGAATGGATCCGCTACTCCACTCCCCACGAAGACGGGGCCGAATACATCGCCGTCTGCCTTCCTGCGTTCTCCATGGAAACCGTTCACCGCGATCCATCCTGACTTTCATTCGATACAATTACACAGATGATCGCCAATCGCTCCATCGCAGTCTTCGATCTCGGCGGCGTACTGATCGACTGGAACCCGCGCTACCTCTATCGCAAACTCTTCAATGGAGACGACGCCGCGATGGAGCATTTTCTCGCCACGGTCTGCACCTCCTCGTGGAACGCGCAACAGGATGCAGGACGCCCTTTCGCCGAGGCCTGCGCCTCCCTCAAGTCGGAGTACCCCAGCCACGCGGATTTAATCGACGCATGGTTTCAGCGTCAGCCAGAGATGGTGTCAGGCCCGATTCAGGGCACCGTCGACATTCTCGCCGAGTTGCGCGCGCGCAAAGTTCCTCTGTATGCCCTCAGCAACTGGTCCGCAGAAACGTTCCCCATCTCGCTAAAGCGCTTCGAATTCCTGCGATGGTTTCAGGGAACCTTGCTCTCCGGCGAAGTGCGCCTGCTCAAGCCCGATCCGCGCATCTTTCGACGTTTCTTTGAGACTCATGCCGTCGACCCCGCCGACGCCGTTTACATCGATGACATGAAAGCGAACGTCGACGCTGCCTCAACTCTCGGCATGCATGGCATCCACTTCACCGATCCTCCCGCGCTTCGCACTGAACTAATGAAGCTGGGACTGCTGGATCCAATCGTTGAAACCGAAGCCACACGTTAGAAGCCTCTATTCCCACTCGATTGTCCCAGGGGGCTTCGAAGTAACGTCATAAACCACGCGATTCACGCCCTTCACTTCATTCACAATCCGCGTGGAGATCGTCTTCAACACTTCGTGCGGCAGCGCCACCCAGTCCGCGGTCATGCCATCCTCCGAACTCACGGCGCGGATCGCGCATGTATAAGCGTAAGTCCGCATGTCACCCATTACGCCCACCGACATTACCGGCAACAGCACGGCGAACGACTGCCAGACCTTGGTGTAGAGCCCGGCGTTTTTAACCTCACCCACCACAATGTCGTCGCACTCGCGCAGCAGCGCCAGTCGCTCCGGCGTCACCTCGCCCAACACACGCACGGCAAGGCCGGGTCCGGGGAACGGTTGCCGCTGCAGAATTTCTTCCGGCACGCCCAGGTCGCGGCCAATCTTGCGGACCTCGTCCTTGAATAAATCCTTGAGCGGCTCGATCAGCTTGAGCTTCATCTTCTCCGGCAGCCCGCCCACGTTGTGATGCGACTTGATCACCTGCGACGGCCCCCGTACAGAACGCGATTCAATCACATCCGGATAAAGCGTGCCCTGCACCAGCCACTTCACCTTGCCTTCTTCCTTCTCGATGCGCCGCGCCTCGCGCTCAAACACCTTGATGAATTCGTTGCCGATGATCTTGCGCTTTTTCTCGGGATCGCTCACGCCCTTCAGCTTGCTCAGGAAACGCGCGGTCGCGTCAACCGCATCGAGTCGCAGTCCCAGCCGGTCGCGCAGCGTCTTCTGCACCTTCTCAAACTCATTCTTGCGCAGCACGCCGTTGTTTACGAAGATGCAGGTCAGCCGCGACTTTCCTTTTGCGTCACGCAGCGCTCGATCCACCAGTACCGCCGCCACCGAGGAATCCACACCGCCGGAAAGCGCGCAGATCGCCCGCCCCTTGCCCACCTGCCGCTGCACGTGCTCCACCGTTGAATCAATAAAGTGCTGCGGCGTCCAAGTCGGCTTCGCCCCGCAAATGTTGAAAACAAAATTACGCAGGATGTCGGTGCCCTTGTGCGTGTGATGAACTTCGGGATGGAACTGCACCGCATACCACTTCTTCGCGACATTCTGAATTGCCGCGACCGCATGAGAAGTTCTCGCCGTCAATTCAAATCCCGGAGGGAGCTGCAATGCCTCGTCTCCGTGCGACATCCACACCGCTTGCCGCTTCGCGAGTCCCGTAAACAAAATTGACTCGGCGACAATGTCAATTTCCGCGTGACCGTACTCTCGCTTATTCGCGGGCCGCACTTTTCCGCCGAGCGTGTGCACCATAAACTGCAGCCCGTAACAGATGCCCAGCACCGGCAGCCCGAGCTCGAATAAGCGCGGGTCAGCGGGCGGCGCATCTTTGTCGTAAACCGACCACGGCGCTCCCGAGAGCACAATGCCGACGGGTGCGTTCGCCTTGACTTCATCAAGCGATGCCGTGCACGGCAGCACCACGGAAAAAACATTCTGTTCGCGGATGCGGCGCGCGATGAGCTGCGTATACTGGGCGCCGAAATCAAGGATGACGATGGATGGATTGAGCAGCGGCTGCTTAACTCTGGATTGGGATTCCACCGATGAGTTTCTCAAATCGCATGGCTCGTGTAAAGGTTGAAAGAGGATGGTCCCTGAGGACCGGCTAGCTGGTCTCTATCGCCAGATTTGGAAGATCGCTGAGAATTACCTCATCGCGATCGATCGTCTGCGCCGGCGCGCTCCAGATAACATTCTGCCCGGCATCGGGAGGCGCGGCTAGCGCGACCGGTTCAACAGGTTCCTCCGGCATCTCGGCAATGCAGACATATCCCGCAAGGCGCGCCATGTACAGCCAGTCCGCCACCGCAAGATACGCGAGCGTCACCAGAATGACGCCGATCATTACCAGCCGCCACGGCGCAACTTGAATGAAGGCAAGCGGCATCGAGACAACCGTCGAGGCCACGCTAAAGGCAACCAGATGCGCCAGCCCGGTCCAAGTGCTTACCGCGAGAACGGGTCCTGAGCGCTCCCGAAAAAAAGCACCGGCTGAAACAATTGAACCCAGCCAGTCCTCGCCATCGCGGACGGCAAATATCGAGGCCAGTGACAATAACCAGTTCAGCACCGGCCAGACAAGGCAAATCAATCCGGCCAGAGGCAGAAACAAAATGAAAGCCAAACCCGGCCTTGGTTTCGCTGCGGGAGACGCAAAGCTCGTGAGAATTGCCGCGCCCGCCAAGGCCAGCATCGCGGCGAGCGCCACCGCAACCCGCAGGAAGTTGAGCCCGAGTAGCGAGCGGAAGAACCCAGATCGCCGCGGGACTTCAGGCGCCGCTTCTTGTGTAGCGGCTCTGCGGAAATATTCGAGCAGCGCGCGAACCGCCGCGGCGCGGCCAATCGAACCGACGACGATCCACAAGAACAAAATCGCCACCGTCGCAAACAATGCGCCCAGCACGGCGCGACCCATGCTCCCGCGCAGAATATGGGAGATTGCTCTTCCCGCGAGCACTGGGTGTCTCGTCCGGAGCAGCGTCGCGTCACTGTTCGACACCGGCAACGAGTCGAGATATTCGATCAGCCCGAAAAACAACAACGCCCACGCGACGACGCCAACCGTCCAGCGCCAGGCAATCTCTGCAAACGTGAGCGACGGCCGGCGAAACGCCGCGCGGAAACCTTCAAGGGTGGGCGAGACGCGGGCCATGGTCTATCGCACCACCTTATCGCACCACGAGGTTCAGTAGTTTGCCCGGAACGTATATCTTCTTAACAATCTGCTTTCCCGCAATCGCAGCCCGAACCTTCTCGTCGGCCAGCGCGCGTTCCACAACGAAATCCTCGGCCGCATCGGCGGGCACGACAATCAAGCTGCGCAGCTTGCCATTGATCTGCACCGGGATCTGCAACTCTTCTTCTTTGGCGAGCGCCGCATCGTACTGCGGCCACGCCGCCTTCAGCAGGTTTCCTTTTTCGCCAAGCATCTCCCAGAGTTCATGGGCAAGATAGGGAGCAAAAGGCGCGAGCAAAAGGACCAGACTTCTTTGCACCTCAGCCAAAAGCGCAGCTGGGATCGCATTTCCGGCAATCGACTCTTCCGCGCTGTAAAGCACATTCACCAGCTCCATGATCGCCGAGATGCAGGTGTTGAAGTGCCAGCGCCCCTGGAAATCGTCGCTAACGCGCTTAATGGTTTGGTGAAGTTTCCGCTGAATCTTGCGCGCCTCGGGCGACAAGTCGGCAGGCAAAGGCCCGCCCGAAGCCGAATGATCCGGCTTCGCGTTGCGCGCCACAAAGCGGTACACCCGCCCCAAAAACCGTTGGATACCTTCAATGCCGGCATCCTGCCAATCCAAATCGCGGTCGGGAGGCGCTGCGAACAGGCTGTAGAGTCGCGCTGCGTCGGCTCCGTAGCGCGCAACCATTTCATCCGGGCTGACGACGTTGCCCCGGCTTTTCGACATTTTCGCGCCGTTCTTGATCACCATGCCTTGCGTGAAGAGTCGCTCGACCGGTTCGTCGTTGCTGACCAGGCCCATGTCGCGCATGAACTTGGTCCAGAAGCGCGAATAAATAAGATGCAGGATGGCGTGCTCAACCCCGCCAATGTACTGGTCGATGGGGAACCAATACTGCGCCACTTTTGAATCGAACGGAGCGCGGTCATTGTGCGCGTCGGTATAGCGGTAGAAATACCAGGAAGAATCGACGAAGGTGTCCATGGTATCGGTTTCGCGCCGCGCCGGACCGCCGCACTTGGGGCAGGTCGTGTTCACGAATTCCGGCAATCCGCTGAGCGGCGATCCAACCGCCAGCGCAATGTCAACCTTCTCCGGCAAAATCACCGGCAGCTCTTTTTCCGGCACGGGGACGATCCCATCCTTCTCGCAATACAGCATCGGAATCGGCGTGCCCCAATACCGTTGCCGCGAGATTCCCCAATCCTTCAAACGGTAGGTAACCGTGGCCTTACCGAAGCCATTCTGTTCGGCGAATGCCGACATTGTCTTGATCGCATCCCCGCACTCAAGCCCGCTGTACGGTCCGGAATTAATCAGCATGCCTTCGTGCGCCACGAACGGAAGCGGCGGTTCGGTCATGGTCTCTTCCGGATCATTCGAGATGGGAAGAACAACGAGACGAACTTCGAGCTTATATTTCTGAGCGAATTCAAAGTCGCGCTCATCGTGCGCCGGAACGCTCATAATGGCGCCGGTACCGTAATCCATCAGGATGTAGTTCGCCACCCAGATGGGAATCTTTTCTCCGTTGAACGGATTGATGGCGTAGCGCCCGGTCGGCACGCCATGCTTTTCGATTTCGCCGATGTCGCCCGCTTCTTTCGCCTTGCGCTGCTCGGCGATGAGCTGATCGATCTTGACGCGCAACGCCGGGTTCCCCGCCGCAATGTCCGTGACAATAGGATGCTGCGGGGCGAGTTGCACCGAGGTTGCTCCGTGAATGGTATCGATCCGCGTGGTGAAGACACTGATCACCGCACCCGCGGCGCCGAACCCTTTGTGGTTCTCTGCGTAATCGAGTTTGAAATCGACCCGCGCGCCTTCGCTGCGCCCGATCCAATTGCGCTGCATGGTGCGGACTTTTTCCGGCCACCCGGGGAGCTTTTCGAGATCGAGCAACAATTCGTCGGCGTATTTCGTGATGCGCAAGAACCACTGTTCAAGCTCGCGCTGCTCCACCACAGTGTCTTCATGGCGCCAACAGCATCCATTTGCCAGCACCTGCTCGTTGGCCAGCACCGTGCAACATTTCGGGCACCAGTTGACCACGCTCTTCTTGCGATACGCCATTCCCTTCTCATAAAGCTTGAGAAAGAACCACTGGTTCCAGCGGTAGTACTCCGGAAAACAGGTGGTGACTTCGCGCGACCAGTCGTAGGCGAAGCCGAGGCGCTTCATCTGCGCCTTCATTTTTGCGATGTTGCCGAGCGTCCATTGCCGCGGCGGAGTGTTGTTCTGAATGGCCGCGTTTTCCGCGGGCAATCCGAAAGAATCCCAACCCATGGGATGAAGCACGTTGTGCCCGTTCATCCACATGTAGCGGGCCAGTGCGTCGCCGATGGCATAGTTGCGCACGTGGCCCATGTGCAACGCGCCTGAAGGATAGGGCAGCATTTCGAGCACGTAATATTTCTTCTTGGTCGAGTCAGGCTCCGCGGCATAGAGATCGGGATCATTCTTCCAGCGCTCGAACCATTTGGTTTCCACGCGCTGTGGATCGTAGCGCTCGTCATGATTACGATTACGATTCCCGGGATCGGCAGGTCCGCTATTTGCCACAGTGGCGACTTCCGAGTTGTCTTGCGAAGACATGAGGTCAGGTGCAGTCGAGTAAACTTCTGATTCTACAATGAGGCGGCATATTCGGCGACAAAACGATTACAACCATCCCGCATGGCTCAGAATCTCCCAAAGCCCACAAAGCGCCGCCACGGGCCCTCCCCAGATGTACAAGAGGGACTTCAGGTTCAGCTGCGCTCCCAGCTCTTGCTGTCGCGCAGTCGAGATCATGAACGGCCCGCCGTCTTTCATCACAAGCACCGGCGGGTGCAAATCAAACTGGGTTGTCGAATCTAAAGCCGCGCCCGCGGGAAGCTTCGGATTCAAGTACGGATAAGCTTCGCGCCGTAACAGATCGGCTTCTCCTGCGCCCACAAATCCCGGCCCGATCCGCGACAACTCATTGCATTCGGTTTCCTTCGCCCAGGGATTTTCCCGCAGCGTGCCCAGGACAAAAATCGTGTCTCCCGGTTTTATGCAATATTCCTGGCAAAATTCCGGTGTTCCCTCCGAAAAGCTGGTTAGCGTCATGGCAAGCTTCCCGTATTCCGACCTCTCGCTCGAAGGTGGCAACTGCAGTTCCGCGCCATGCGGATAAATCATGACCGTGCCCGTACCGTCGTCCAGGAAAAGCGGCGCGCACATCTCTCGGATACTTTTATTCAGGTCGCCTTGCGGGTTCGATTCCACCACCAGGCGATAGTAAAAGCAGTCGGCGTGGCTCAACGGCGCAACCAGCGTATGAGGACCCACCGCCGTGCCCGTGATCTCAACCAGCCCCAATGCCGCGGCACGCACGGTAGAGCGCGGAGTGTCCAGGATGAGCCGCTTGCGCTGCAGCGTGCGGAAACCGCGCCAGAAGCAGTACGGCCCAAGTATCACTCCCACCCAGGCCCACAATAACGGCTGGCTCAATAACCAGATGAGAATGCGGATCATGCGATGCGAATCGTACAGTGCGAATCACGAGACCGGTCAGAATACATTAGAATTCGCGGCGAGCAAGCGGCTTCAGGCCACCAACTTCTTCAGCGCTTCCACATTCCTGCGGTCATCGCCCGGCCTCTCGATCGGGGTTTCCGCGACGAACGCGGCGTGGGCCAGCCGCAGATCATTGAGCAGCAGGCGAAACGGCTCTTTGCCGATCATCCCTTTCCCGATCTGCTGATGCCGGTCGAGTTTCGATCCCCGTGCCGCCTTCGCATCGTTGCAATGAATCACTTTCACATAATTCAGCCCGACGGTCTGGTCGAGATGCTGCAAAGTCTGGTAAAGACCTTCTTCACTGACGATGTCGTATCCGGCGACGTGAGTGTGGCAGGTATCGAGGCACGCCGCGATGGGCACCACGCCGCGCAGCCGGTCCAGTACCTCCGCGACCTGCTCGAAGCTGCCGCCCAGCGAAAATTCCGATCCCGCGGTATTTTCAATCAGAATGGTCAACCCGGCTCCCGCGAGATCGAAACCTTGCGTGGCGGCCGCGATCGCAGCCGCAGTGCGCAACAGTCCTTGCTCGCGGTCGGCGCCGCGAAACGATCCAGGATGCAGCACCAGGTACTCCGCACGCAAAGATAATGCGCGCTCGACTTCTCCGCGAAACGCCTCGACCGATTTCCGCAGGAACAATTCGTTGGAGCTGGCCAGGTTCACCAGATAGTTGGTGTGAATCACCAAAGGCTTCAGATCGTACTTCGCCCGCAGACGAGACATCTCCGCGCAGTGCAATTCGCTCAACTCATAGGGCGCCCACTGGCGCGGGCTGGAAGAAAAGATTTGCAGCGTGTTGCAGCCCAGTCGATAAGCCCGTTCGGCCGCATTGAACGCGCCTCCGGCGGTGGAGGTATGTATGCCGATGCGGCGGGAAGTAAGCCAGGGCTGCGTTTTTAGCGGCCGCGCGAAGATCTCCTGTTCGCGGGCCAGAGATCGAGGCATAAAGGTTATACAAATATCCCGTCTGAAACTCTTAGTTCATCGTGATGACCGCACGGAAGCGGACTTTGCCTTCGGCGACGCGATCGTAAGCCTTGGCAATGTCATCGAGCTTGTAAACTTCCTCTACGACTTTGATTTTGCCCTTGGCCGCAATGTCCAGCGCTTCGTAGAGATATTCCGGGCCGTTCTGCACCGAGCCCATCATCCGGATGCGCTTGAACATCAGCTCGGGAGTGTAATTCAAGGGCTCGGCGCTAACTCCCATGAGAATGATGCGCCCCTCGGGACGCATGCCTTTCGCCGCTTCCGCCGTAGCCGACCAGGAGTTCGAAGTCGCCAGCAGAACGTCGGCGCCGCCGGCGGCCAGAAGTTTCTCTCCGCTCTCAACCACTTCGTCCGCTCCCATCTCGCGAATCATTTTTTCTTTGTCTTTGGATTTCGTGACGGCGATGGTTTCAAACCCTGACGCTTTGGAATATTGCAGCGCCAGATGGCCGAGCCCGCCAATTCCAACCACCGCGATGCGCTCGTGCGGCTTGGGGTCGGCGAGGCGCAGGCCGCTCCACACCGTATAGCCCGCGCAGAAAATCGGCGCAGCCTGCTCGTAGCTGAGCGCGGCCGGCAGCGGCATGGTTGCATCGGCATAGGCCAGCATGTATTCGGCGTGGCTGCCTTGCAGGTTAATACCGGTGGAGGTGGGATTCACGCACAGCTCTTTCTTGCCGCGCAGGCACCACTCGCAGGTGCCGTCGCCTTTTTGCACCCAGCCCACGCCCACGCGGTCGCCCACCTTACGCGAGGTGACGCCGGGACCAACTTCCACGATCTCTCCCACCGGCTCGTGGCCCAGTACCCGCGGAAACTCCAGGGGAAACATGCCGTGAGTTAAATGCACGTCGGTATAACAAAGCCCACTGGCGTGGATCTTCATAACCACCTGGTTCGGTCCAGCCTTGGGAGTCTCCCACTGCTTAACCTCCCATTTACCGTTCACTGCGGGCACAACCGCTGCTTTCATGAGGAGGACTCCAAAGAAATTTGAATGCTGCAACGGTTTGGATGCGGCCAGGCACTTTGCGATTCACGTCCTCAGTGAAGCCGAAGGGCCTGCCTTGAACTTGCCGAAGGGGCTGTCCGTCGAGTGCGCTCGACGCCCTTCTAGCTAATGTCAGGCAAATCCAGGTGCTGATAGTGTCCTATTTGTAGGACGCTACCCAGACCCTATACCGTTTGCCGCGCGGAGCAGCCAAAGGTAGACTTGAAGCACTCGCCGCCGTTGAGTCAGCGGGCGGCATGTCCTCTCGGGGGATTACATGTTAGTCGTCATGAAAGCGCACGCTACCGAACAAGAAGTTCGTTCGGTTTGCGACAAGATCGAGTCACTCGGCTATCGCGCCCACGCCATGCCCGGCGCGCAGCGTACCGCCATCGGCATCACCGGAAACAAGGGCGAGGTCGAGCAGGGCACGATCGAAGAGATGCCCGGCGTGCAGGAAGTCATCAAGGTTTCCAAGCCCTACAAACTGGTCAGCCGCGATGTTAAAGAAGATAACACCGTCGTTCGTTTTCCCGGGACGACAGCTACCATCGGCGGCGCCGGCCTCGCCATCGTCGCCGGACCCTGCGCCATCGAGAGCCGCGAGCAGGCTTTCGCCGTGGCCGAGCGCGTGCATCGCGCCGGAGCGCAGTTCTTTCGCGGAGGAGCTTATAAACCGCGCACTTCCCCCTACTCCTTTCAAGGATTAGGTGAAGAAGGCCTGAAGATCATGGCCGAAATCCGCGAGCAGTACGGCATGAAGATCATTACCGAAGCGATCGACAACGAGTCGCTCGACTTGGTCGAAGAATATGCCGACATGATCCAGATCGGCGCCCGCAACATGCAGAACTTTTCTTTGCTGAAGCGCGCCGGACGCGCCAAAAAGCCCGTGCTGCTGAAGCGCGGCATGTCGGCTACGCTCGAAGAATTTCTCATGGCCGCGGAATATATCCTGAGCGAAGGCAACTACAACGTCGCGCTCTGCGAACGCGGCGTGCGCACCTTCGCCGATCACACCCGCAACACCCTCGACCTCAGCCTTATCCCTGCAGTGCAGCGCCTCAGCCATCTCCCCATCTTCGTCGACCCCAGCCACGGCACCGGCAAACGCAACAAAGTCACTCCGCTCTCGCGCGCCGCGGTAGCCGTCGGCGCCGACGGATTGATGGTCGAAGTCCACAACAATCCAGACCAAGCTATGTCCGACGGCCCGCAGTCGCTCTTCCCCGATCAGTTCGACGAACTCATGAAGCAGGTGCGGCAGATTGCGGCAGTGGTGGGGAGGACCTTGCCGGAGATCGGAGTGCGGGAGACCGTCGGAGTTAGTAAGTAAGCCCGTCGGGCGCCTGGAAGTGGCTCAGTTTGCCGAGATGCTCATGTGGGGACAGCCACCTCGGCTGGCTGGTCGGGCGAAGCTTGAGTGTGCAAAGAACTGTAAAGTTTATGGCGCTTCGTTCAAATCTGGGCCACTGTAGGCCTTGGTTGGGTCTGGCGTATAACGCCCCGATGCATCATACTTACACCTGCAGGATCAGTTGCCGTCGTCGTCCCACTCTTGAATTTTCAGCAGGCTTTCGCGCCTGCGTAAGCACATTTTGGGGATGCATATGTTTCGCGGGAGTCGTATTTCCGGGCTAACCGTATTCGTTCTGGCGGCCGCGATGCTCGCCGTTCCGTCCGCAGCGCTCGCCCAGCGCGGCGCCGGCGGCGGCCACACTGGCGGCGGCGTTGAGACTGGGGAGTCATTAAGCTCCATCGGCAAAGCTACCGGTGTGGATGTAAAAGACGACCTAAAGGACTTTCACGAAATGCTTGCCGTGCAAGCCACCAGCCAGCAGATCATCGCCTACGCCGCCATGCTGAACAGGACGGCCGCCGCCGGCGCTGAATCGAAAGCGCTTCTGGACGAACTTGCCAGACAAAACAGCGCCCCAGAACTTGCCAGCCGCGTTTCCACTCTCGATCAGACGATCGAAGCCGCGCGAACTGAAAACAAGAAGTTTGTGGATGGATTCTCTGATCGGCAGAAATCCGGTCTGAAGGAAATTACCAGAAGGCTGCTCAAGGCCGATACGGACCTCGCGCAACAAGCGAGGGAACTGGATGAACGAGCCCGAGACCCGAGGGCACCTGGCACTCAGACCGCAAGCTGGGCTCAGACTCTCGACCAGGCGCTCGCCAATTTCCAGACCGCACAACGCGATCTGGGACAAGAAATGAGCATCGCTGCCAACAGCGGCGAGCAGTCAGCTTTCGCGACTCCTCCGGTGAAGAATTCGATTGACTTTGCCAATCAGCCCATCGCCATCATTACCTCTGGAATGATCTCCAAAGGGATTGCGGAGAGTGGCCACAATCTATT
>Ga0302324_100006794_pt1 | contig 24509 bp, 21 predicted proteins | sample Palsa_T0_1_FD_201949 | JGI IMG/M metagenome (GOLD analysis project Ga0302324, IMG submission 201949) | Peat permafrost microbial communities from Stordalen Mire near Abisko, Sweden - Palsa_T0_1 | ecosystem: Environmental > Terrestrial > Soil > Palsa > Peat permafrost | place: Sweden: Abisko... | reverse complement strand
CTCCCGCCATCTGAAAACGAGATGATCGGCTCCAGTTCGGGGATGCGGCGGGCCTTGAATGCGGTCAAAATGGTGGCCCCCACCGGCTCGGCGGTGTTGATCCACGGCGAGACTGGAACAGGCAAGGAACTTATTGCCCGGGCTGTCCACAACCAGAGCCGGCGGAGGCACGAACCGTTCGTAACGCTAAACTGCGCCGCGATTCCGAGCGGGCTACTGGAAAGCGAGCTTTTCGGCCACGAGCGCGGCGCCTACACCGGGGCGCTGAACGCGGCGATCGGGCGCTTTCAAATGGCGCACCAGGGTACGCTGTTCCTGGACGAGATCGGCGACATGCCGCTGGAGTTGCAGCCCAAGTTGTTGCGAGTGCTGCAGGAGCAGGAATTTGAGAGACTGGGCAGCACGCGCACCATCCAGGTGGACGTTCGCATCGTGGCCGCAACCAATCGGGATCTTTCAGTCATGGTTCAGGAACGCAGTTTCCGGGCGGATCTGTTTTACCGGCTGAACGTTTTCCCCATTGGCCTTCCGCCTTTGCGGGAGCGCTCGGAGGACATCCCGCTGCTGGTGCGGCACTTCGTAGAAAAGTTCGCCGAGCGCATGAACAAAAAGATTGACACGATCCCCGATCAGGTGATGGAAATTCTCAAACTTCACAGCTGGCCTGGGAACATCCGCGAACTGCAGAATTTCATCGAACGCTCCGTGATTTTGACTTCCGGGCCGGTGCTGTGTGCGCCCCTCGGCGATCTGAGGCGCGATCTCAGGCACTTTCCGGAATCGCGAACGCCAGCGGCCAAGCTCAGCCTGGCGGACGCGGAGCGTGCTCATATCTTGGAAGTGCTGCGGCAAGTGGACTGGGTGGTGGGAGGTCATCGCGGTGCCGCCGTTCGCCTCGGATTGCCGCGCACTACGCTTCTCCACCGCATGCACAAATTGGGTATCGTTCAAAGAGAGGCTCAAAACTTATGTCCAACGCCAGAGCCGGTCTTTTCGACTGGATCCCAGTCTGCCTGATTGCAACATCGATCGCGACCACGGGCTGCACCAATCAAACCAGCGGAGCAACCACTCCCGCGCCATTGGAGGTGCAAGTTGCCGCAGTGGAGCAACGCGACGTCCCCATCTATCGCGAATGGATCGGCACTCTGGACGGTTTCGTCAACGCCGACATCAAGGCTCAGGTGACGGGCTACCTTCAGGAGCAGGCCTACCAGGAGGGTTCGTTCGTAAAGAAAGGCCAACTGCTCTTTCAAATCGATCCGCGCCCGTTCCAAGCGACTTTGGACCTGGCGCAAGGCCAGTTAGCCCAAGCCGAAGGACAATTGGCTCAAGCGCGGGCCGAGTTGGCGCAGGCCGAAGCGCAGGTTGCCGTGGCGGAGGCCAACCAGCGCCGCACCCAATTGGATGTGGATCGCTACACGCCGCTGGCGCAACAGCAGGCCATCACGCAACAGGACCTGGACAACGCGACCCAGAATAACCTGGCGGGGAAGGCGCAGGTGCAATCCGCTGAGGCGCAAGTGGCCACCGCACGCGCTCAGATCGTCGCTGCCAACGCCGCCGTTCAATCGGCCAAAGCCACCGCCGAATCGGCCCAGATCAACCTGGGATTTACGCGGCTCATATCGCCCATCGACGGTATCCCGGGAATCGCGCAGCAGCAAGTGGGTTCGCTGGTGAGCCCGGCCAGCCCGACCATCACTACTGTTTCGACGCTCGATCCCATCCGGGCCTATTTCACGGTGGCCGAGCAGGAATATCTGGACTTTCACAGGCGTTACTCCACACCGGATACGCTGAACGCTGCCAGGAAGGGCCTGAGGCTGGAGCTCATTTTGGCGGACGGGACAGTGTATCCGCAAGGCGGGACGTTCTACTTCGCGGATCGCCAGGTGGACGTAAGGACGGGGGCCATCCGGGTGGCGGGGCTGTTTCCGAATCCGGGAAACGAACTGCGGCCCGGCCAATACGGCAGGGTCCGCACGGCGCTGCGAATGCAGCCCGGCGCTTTGCTGGTTCCGCAGCGCGCCGTGAATGAACTTCAGGGAAGCAATCAGATTGCGGTTGTGGATGGCGACAACAAAGTGGATATCCGGACCGTTAAGTTGGGAGACCGCATCGGTAACCAATGGGTCATTACCGAGGGGCTCCATCCCGGCGAGCGCGTGGTGGCCGAAGGCATCCAAAAGGTTCGCCAGGGAATGCAGGTGAATCCGAAACCGTTCGCAGCGAAATAGGGCCGCCATGTCCAAGTTCTTTATTAACCGGCCGATTGTGGCGATGGTAATCGCCATCCTGACTGTCATCGTGGGCGCAGTCGTAATCACGAGCCTGCCCATCGCGCAGTTCCCCGCCATCGCACCGCCGGAGGTTCAGGTGTCGGCGATCTACGTGGGCGCGGACGCGCAGACCATCGAGCAATCGGTGGCGACGCCCATCGAACAGCAAATGAGCGGCGTCGACAACATGAACTACATGTATTCGCTCAATGCCACCGCCAACGGCCAGATGAGAATGATCGTCGATTTCGACGTGAATACGGACCCCAATACGGATCTGATTCTGGCGCAGAGCCGTGAAACGCAGGCGGGGCCGCAGCTTCCGGTGGATGTTACCAACTACGGGGTTACGGTGCAAAAATCGGTACTCGCGCCGTTGATGCTGGTGGCCCTCTATTCGCCGAAAGGCACCTACGACGCAAATTTCCTAGCCAACTACGCCTACATCAATCTGAACGACCCGTTGACCCGCGTGAAAGGCGTTGGCATCGTTCAAATATTCGGCTCGGGTCAATATGCCATGCGCCTGTGGGTAAAGCCCGACCAATTGGCGAAGTTGCAGATCACGGTCCCGGAAATCGTCTCGGCCCTGCAGACGCAAAACACCGTGAATCCGGCTGGACAGGTAGGCAGCGAGCCGATTCCGAAGGGACAGGAGTTCACCTATTCGGTGCGGGCCCAGGGACGGCTGACGTCCCCTGAGGAGTTCGAGAACATCGTGGTTCGCGAAACGCCGGAGACCGGAATCGTGCGCGTGAAGGACGTGGCGCGAGTGGAATTGGGATCGCAAGACTACAGCGTGATCGGCCACTTGAACGGGAAGCCGAGTGCGGTGATCGCCGTCTACCAGTTGCCGGGATCGAACGCGGTGGAGACCGCGGCCGCGGTAAGAAAGATGATGACGGAATCGAAAAAGCGGTTTCCCGACGATATCGACTATGTGGTTCCCATCGACACTACGCGAGCCGTGACGGCGGGCATGAAGGAGATCGTCGAGACGCTCGTGATCGCGCTCGCGCTGGTGATTGCCGTGGTTTACCTGTTTCTGCAGGGCTGGCGAGCGACGCTGATTCCTCTCCTGGCAGTCCCCGTGTCGCTGGTGGGCACGTTCCTGGTCTTCCCCTTATTTGGATTCAGCATCAACACGCTCTCTTTGTTCGGCCTGGTGCTGGCTATCGGCCTGGTAGTGGACGACGCCATCGTGGTAGTGGAATCGGTGGAGCGTCATATTGAGGACGGCATGGCTCCGAAAGAGGCCGCGTTGAAGGCGATGGAAGAGATTTCAGGTCCCGTGATCGGAATCGCGCTGGTGCTCTCCGCCGTTTTCGTACCTACGGCCTTTATCCCCGGGATCACCGGCAAGCTGTATCAACAGTTCGCGGTCACCATCGCCATCTCCGTGATTTTGTCGGCGTTCAACGCGCTGTCGTTAAGCCCCGCCTTAGCAGCGCTCCTGTTGAAACCGAAAGTAGAGAGCAAGGGTTTGCTGGCGAGATTTTTTGCCTGGTTCAACCGGATGTTCGGGCTGGCCACGGAGCGCTACGTCCAACTGTCGGGCGTGCTGATCCGAAGGAGCGCGGTGGCGCTGATTCTGCTGGCGGGCGCCGGCGCGGCCAGCTATTTCATCAGCGACAAATTGCCCAGCAGCTTCGTTCCCGACGAAGACCAGGGCTATTTTTACTTGAACCTCCAGCTTCCCAACGCCGCCTCACTGCAGCGCACCCAGCTGGTGGCGGCGAAAATCGAGGATCTTCTGGCGAAGACGCCGGGCGTTCAGTACTCTACCACCATTCTGGGTTTCAGCCTGCTCAGCCTGGTGCGAACCAGCTACAACGCGTTCTTTTTTGTCAGCATGAAGGACTGGGATGATCGCAAAACCCGGGCCGAGCAGTTCCAGGCCATCAAGGCGAGCTTGAACCGGGAGCTGGCCGCGCTCCCGGAAGGGGTGGCGTTCAGCTTCTCGCCGCCGGCGATTCCCGGAGTGGGCACTTCGGGCGGATTCACGTTCATCCTGGAAGACCGGGCCGGCAAGGACGTCCAGTTCTTGTCCGACAACGTGAACAGGTTTATGGCCGCGGCCCGCAGGCGTCCCGAGATCGGAACCCTTACCACCACTTTCCTGCCGAGCGTGCCGCAGCAATTCGTGGACGTAGACCGCGACAAAGTGATCAAGCAGGAAGTGCAGATCAACGACGTTTACCGGACGATTCAGGCCTTCATGGGCGGGCTGTTCGTCAACTACTTCAACCGCTTCGGCCGCCAGTGGCAGGTCTACGTGGAAGCGGAGAACGAATACCGCACCAAGTCCGAAAATGTCGGCCAGTTCTACGTGCGCAACGCAGCCGGCGAAATGGTGCCGCTGTCCGCTTTAACCCGATTCAGGTCGGGTACCGGCCCGGAATTCACGATGCGCTTCAACGAGTATCGATCCGCGCAGTTGAACGGGGCGGCCGCGCCGGGTTACAGCAGCAACCAGGGCATGAAAGCGCTGGAAGAGGTATTCGCCCAGACTATGCCGCCCGAGATGGGCTACGACTATTCGGGCATATCGTTCCAGGAAAAGAAGGCGCAGGAAGGCGTGCCTCCGTCGGTGATCTTTGGATTCTCGCTGCTGTTTGTCTTCCTGATTCTGGCGGCGCTCTATGAAAGCTGGAGCCTGCCGGTCAGCGTCCTGTTGAGCACGCCGATCGCGGTGTTTGGAGCCTTGGGCGTGCTGTGGCTGCGCCGCACCTTGCTGGGCCATTTTGTTCCGGCCTACATGGTCCAGATCGAAAGCGACGTGTATGCGCAAATCGGTCTGGTTATGCTCATCGGGCTGGCGGCGAAAAACGCGATCCTGATTGTGGAGTTCGCCAAGGACGAGCTGGAGAAGGGCAAACCCTTGATAGATGCCGCGCTGGAGGGAGCGCGCCTTCGCTTAAGACCGATTCTCATGACGTCGTTCGCCTTCATTCTGGGATGCGTGCCGCTGTGGATCGCGACGGGCGCCGGCGCGGTGGCGCGCCAGATCATGGGCACCACGGTGATCGGCGGAATGCTGGCTGCCAGCTTCATCGGCATTTTCGTCATCCCCTCCGCCTTCTACATTGTGGAAAGGCTCTCAGGCGGGGCCGCGGCTCCTCAGAATCTTGCGATCATTCCGCCACCGACGCCTGCGCAGGGTGATTAATTCGATGCCACCGAAAACAGCTATCTCCGCGATCTCGCTATGGGTGCTCTGCGGCTGTACGGTTGGCCCCAATTATCAACGCCCCAAACTCGCCACGCCCGCGCAGTTTCGCGCGCCGGAGCCGCTGCCCGCCCCGCAAGCCGCTTCTATAGCGGATGCAAAATGGTTTGAGATCTTCAAGGACGAACAGCTGCAAGCGCTCATTCGCACAGCGTTGGTGCAAAACTACGATCTGCGGGACGCGGCTGCGCGGGTGGAAGCAGCGCGCGCCAATTTGGGCATTACGCGATCGGACCAGTTTCCGCAATTCGGAGCGAGCGGGGGCATTGAACTGAACCGTTTCTCGCGCGACGGCGCCACGCCGCTTCCCCCGATCTTTCTGCCGTCGCAGAATCGCAGCTTCGGGAGCGTCGCTCTGAACCTGCTCTCGTTTGAAGTGGATCTGTGGGGCCAGCTGCGCCGCGCCACCGAAGCCGCGCGCGCGAATCTCTTGAGCGCGGAGGAAAACCGCAAGACCGTGATCACTACCCTGGTCAGCGACGTCGCCACCGCGTATCTATCGTTGCGCGAACTCGATTACGAGCTCGCGATTTCGAACGAGACCCTGGAGACGCGGCAAGAATCGCTCAATCTTGTGAAGTCCCGGCAATCGGGCGGAGTGGCAACACGGCTGGACATGCGTCAGGCGGAACAACTGGTGGACACCGCGGCCCAGACTATTCCGGTAATCCAGCAGCAGATCGAACAGACCGAAAATCAGATCCGGCTCCTGCTGGGCGAAGCGCCCGGCGACGTGCCGCGCGGAAGAATTCTCACTGCGCAGGATCTGCCTCCGGAAGTTCCCGCCGGGCTTCCATCGGCCTTGCTGGAACGCCGCCCCGACATTCGAGCAGCGGAGCAAAACTTGATCGCCGCCAACGCCGAAATCGGCGTCGCGCGGGCCGCTTATTTCCCGCAATTGACCCTCAGCGGATTTCTGGGCGGCCAAAGCACCCAACTCACCAGCCTGTTGACCGGACCGACCAGCGCCTGGAGTCTGGCGCCGCAGCTTGCGCAGCCCATTTTCACCGCCGGACGCTTGAAATCGAACGTCAGGCTGACGGAGGCTGAGCGCGAGCAAGCGTTGATTCAATATGAAAAGACCATTCAGACCGCATTCTCTGAAGTGTCGAACAGTTTGATCGCGCACCAACGCACCCGCGAGAGCCGCGAAAAGCAGGAGGAGCTGGTGACCGCCCTGCAAGACCGGACGCGCCTGGCCTATATACGCTATCGCGGCGGCGTGGACACGCAGCTGGATGCACTGGACGCCGATCGGGATCTGTTCTCGGCCGAGTTGTCGTTATCGCAAATCCGGCTCGGCGAATTGCTGACGGTGGTGCAACTCTACAAGGCCCTCGGCGGCGGATGGCAATGATTTAACCGGAAACTGCCCGGGCAGCTTAGCCCAGGGCCGCGGCGGTCGCAATCGCCGCTACCACCGCGATGTTCTGGACCAGTTCCGGGGGCAAACCATGCCGCACCTGAAGGTAGGCTGGGGTGTTGTATGAAATCCACACTTTGGAATCGGCGCCCTCCCAGACCAGTAGCTTGAGCGGAAGATCGATGGCGATGCTGGGAGAGGCGATCATCACAGGAGTTCCAGCCTTCGGATTGCCGAATATCAGAAGCTTGGTGGGACGCATTTGCATACCCGCCTTTTCCGCCTCACCGCTGTGATCGATGAGGGTAAACAGCTTGACTCCCTTGGCCAGCAGAATTTCTTCCAGTTTCTGAACCGTCTGGTCTACCGTGCGATGGCTGGGTATTGTTACGATCCCGTTGTCTACATTCGAGGTCATTGATTTCTCCTGAACTTTGACGAAATGCGGCGCCTCATTGGGTGGGGGCAGACCGGCGAATGCCAGCTCCCGCCCAAAGCCTCGTGAAATTCCGGTACCCATGCGTACACCGCTGCCAGCCAGATGATAGCAACTTCCAGGCATCGCCCAGTGTCGAGTCCAAATGGTGACGAAACTCTGGCAATTGCCGAAACTGGACACGCTATCGACGCCGAAAGTGCCGTAAAATCAATAAGCAAACATGGCGCCCTGCGTGCCTCATCGGTACACAAGATGTCATTCAGAATCGAGCGAAGTTCGAGCGAGGATGGCATCACATTGCGGGTAATCGGGCGATTGCAATCGGGGCTATCCGCTGTCAAAACACGCCGGCGTGGTGGGCCTGGGTAGCGATGCACATCCTGTCTCTGGCACGGCCTGGGCTTCGGCTCAGCTTTCTACAATGGAGCTGGACTTATCTGACGCGGCAACGCGCAGCGCGGCTCATTGTAAATCACCGCGGCATGGCGCATGAACGGAAAACAGTGCAAGCCAGCCAAGCGGCAGTGACGACGGGAAAAGGAGATTGATATGGCGAGAAATGTGGCAGACCAGCTGTGGGACATGCTTGTGAACGCAGGAGTCAAGCGGTGTTACGGCATTGTGGGCGATGCGCTGAATCCCGTGATCGACGCATTACGGCGAAACGGCAAAATCGAGTTTATCCATGTTCGGCATGAAGAGTACGGCGTGTTTGCCGCAGTCGCGGAAGCTTATTTTACGGGCGCGCCCGTAGTTGTCTGTGGAACTGCTGGTCCGGGCGTGGTGCATCTGTTCAATGGGCTCATGGATGCGCGCAAGGAAGGCGCTCCAGTGATCGCCATTGCAGGCGATGTCGAGACTTCCATCATGGACACCTCCGCTCTGGAGGAACTCAATCCCTACCAGTTCTTTCAGGCTGCGTCGCTCTACACCGGACGTTTGATCAACCCGGCTCAGGCGGGGCCGATCATCGGCACGGCAATACGCACAGCCGTGATGGAGAAAGGACCCACGGTCATTTCAATTCCCGGTGACGTCGCTTCGGCCGATGCGGTGGAACACTCCATAGAGATCAACATCCCCGCGCAGCCGGTCTTTCGCCCGTCGGACTCCGATCTGAACCGGCTGGTAAAGATGATCGACGACGCGGAGACGGTCGCAATCTTCGGCGGTGATGGCTGCAGGGAGGGCCGCGATGAGGTGATACAACTCGCCTATCGATTGAAAGCGCCGGTCGGGTACGCCTTCCGAGGCAAGCAGTGGTTGGAGCATGACAATGCCAACGCGGTAGGCATGACCGGCCTCATCGGGTACGGAGGAGCGTATGGCGCAATTAACAGCGCCGACCTGCTTCTCATGCTCGGCACCGATTTTCCTTTTTCTGAATTCCTGCCGGGCGCCAAAGTGAAGAAAGTCCAGATCGACAAGAACCCGAAACACATCGGCCGCCGCACGCCAGTGGACCTTGGGCTGGTAGGTGACGTAAAAACCACCGTGGCTGCGCTGCTGGAGCGCGTCCGTGAAAAGACCGACGATCGTTTTCTTCGCAAACACCTGGAGGCCACAGACTCTTTCGCCGAGCTCAAACAGCACTATGTCGAAAAAGGCCCGGGGATTAAACCGATACGTCCGGAATTCCTGGCCGCCACATTGTCCGACCTGGCCTCAGACGATGCCATGTTTTTCGCCGATACGGGCACGGCGGTGATCTGGCTGGCCAGACACATCCAGGGCGGTAGAGACCGCAGGCTCTTCGGCTCCTTCGCGTGGGCGTCCATGGCCAACGCCGCGCCCAACGCGTTCGGTGCGCAATTGGCATATCCCGGCCGCCAGACCATCGCCATCTGTGGTGACGGCGGGTTCACTATGCTCGGGCTAGGCGACCTGTTGACCCAGGTGGAACGAAAGACCCCCGTGGTCCACATCATACTCAACAACGAATCTCTCGATTTCGTGAACATCGAGCAGCAAGAAGCCGGTTTCGTTCCCTTTGGCGTGGACTTCAAGAATCCAAACTTCGCCAAGGTAGCCGAAGCGATGGGCGCAAAAGGCATTCGCATCGAAGAGCCAGGCGACGTGCATGACGGCCTTACGGAGGCGCTGGCGCACAAGAGCGGTCCTGTCGTGGTGGATGCCGTCGTGGATCCTATGGCCTTAGCCCTTCCGTCCCACGTTCCTTTCCACACCATAAAAGGCTATACGCTCAGCGTTGTCAAACAGGTACTGAACGGCAGGATGGACGTGCTCATCAAGACGCTCGAACGCAACGTGGGAATACTCTGAAGTCCGATGTCACACCGCTGAGCACCAGAGCCGCGGGGCTGGCCGCCACGGTGGAAGTGTTCGATAATGAGCCGGTGAAGGCCGGCCAGTTTCTAGTGCGCTTGCGCGCTGAAGATTTTCAAGCCCAGGTATTGGTCTCGGCCCGGGCAGAGCTGGAACAAACGATCGGACGAACTCCAGGCCAGTGAGATGGTATGCAACTTTCTCCCATTTGTGCCGTCCGATCCCCAAGGAGGAGGTCTGTGAAGAGAGGCCTCATTGCTCTCAGTGCGTCGGCGGTCACCGGGTTCGCGGGGCCCGTTCATCCATTTCTGAGTCCAACGAATATTTTCGCCCCCGCGTCCACGCCGGCCCAATCGATCTTCGATCTGTCTGTCTTCGTACTGGAGGTCACGGCTGCGATCTTCATCGTCGTCTTCAGTTTGCTCGCTTACGCGGTAGTGAAGTTCAGGAAGAGAACCACCACCGAGGGGCGCGAGCCCGCGCAGGTATACGGAAGCACTCAACTCGAGCTGGCCTGGACGGTGATTCCGGTTCTTATTGTCGTGGTATTGTTTCTGGCGGCAGCGCGTGTGATTGCCAGCATCCAGAACGCGGCTCGTCCCAGCAACGCTATCCAGGTCACTGTCATCGGACACCAATTCTGGTGGGAATATCGATATCCAGGGCTTAAGGTGGTCACGGCGAATGAACTGCACATCCCCGTAAGCGATCCGGCGCATCCTACTCCCACGTTTCTTACTTTGCTCTCCGCGGACACCGACCATAGCTTCTGGGTGCCCCGCCTGGCTGGTAAGACAGACCTGATACCGAATCACCCGAACAGCATGTGGCTGGACCCGCACCAGACCGGGCTGTACCTGGGACAGTGCGCACAATATTGCGGAACGCAACATGCGCTGATGCTGCTTCGCGTGTATGTCGACTCGCGAGAGGATTTCGATCGCTGGATTCGCGTGCAAAGCCAGCCCGCGCACGTCAACAGCAAGGTTTCTGTAGGGCAGCGGATCTTCGAAACGACAGCGTGCGTGAACTGCCACACGATTGCGGGCACGGCGGCCAAGGGCACCTTCGGTCCCGATCTTACGCATCTCATGAGCCGCCAGACGATAGCCTCGGGCGCGGCCAAGAATACGCTGGGAACCCTGATCGCCTGGATCTACAAGCCCGATTTGATGAAACCCGGCAGCAAAATGCCGTCCATGGGTCTGAGCATTCAGCAGTCGGCTGCGGTAGCGACATATTTGGCAACGCTGCGTTAGGAACAAGCATGTCCACTGAATCCATCGCATGGCCCCGCCCCGCAGCAACGCCGCTCCCTTGGGTGGAGCAGCTGCACCAATGGGTGACGACGGTCGATCACAAACGCCTCGGCTTGCTGTATATGTTTTACGCGCTGCTGTTTCTCATAGCCGGGGGCGTTGAAGCTACCATCATGCGGATCCAACTGATCCGCCCGCTCAACCATTTCGTGTCGCCTCAGGTATTCAACCGAATGTTCACTATGCATGGCACCACCATGATTTTCTTTGTGGCCATGCCGGTGATGTTTGGATTCGCGAATTACTTGATCCCTCTCATGATCGGCGCGCGCGATATGGCTTTTCCGCGCCTGAACGCTTTCAGCTTCTGGATGACGGCCTTCGGCGGACTGCTCCTGTACTTCAGCTTTGTGGGCGGAGACGGACTTTACGGAGCGGGCAACGCTCCCGACGTTGGATGGTTCGCTTATGCACCCTTGACCGCGCAGACATTTTCGCCTGGACACAGTACTGACTTCTGGACCCTGTCGCTGCTGGTCTCCGGCTTCGGCAGCATCGGAACAGCCATCAACATCATCGCCACCGTTCTTTGCTCGCGTTGCAAGGGAATGACCCTCGGAAAGATGCCGCTGCTAGCCTGGCTCAATCTCACCATGGCTGGCCTGGTTATTCTAGCCGTTAGTCCGCTCACGGCTGCGCAAGTAATGCTACTGGTGGACCGCTACCTGGGTGGACACTTCTTCGACACGCAGGCCGGGGGCTCGGCGGTCATGTGGATGCATTTCTTCTGGGTGTTCGGACATCCGGAAGTTTATGTGCTCGTCATCCCCGCTTTTGCATTCGCTTCGGAAATCATTCCGGTTTTCTCCCGCAAGGCGATTTTCGGATACCCCATCATGGTGGCCGCGACGGTCTGCATCGGATTCATCAGCATGAGCGTGTGGGCGCACCACATGTTCGCGGTGGGCATGAGCGCGGCTGGAAATACCTTTTTTGTGCTCTCCACCATGGCCATCGCCGTTCCCACGGGAATCAAGATTTTCAACTGGCTGGCTACCATGTGGGGAGGACAGATTCATTTCGAGACCCCGATGCTGTTTTGCATCGCCTTTCTGTTTCAGTTCCTGATCGCCGGTTTGACCGGGGTGATGCAAGCCGCGGCGCCGTTTGACTGGCAGTTGACCGCGTCGTACTTCGTGGTGGCGCATTTTCACTATGTGATCGTGGGCGCGATTCTGTTCACGCTTTTTGGAGCGGTCTATTATTGGTTCCCAAAGATGTCGGGAAGAATGTACAGCGAGAGGTTCGGCAAATTGCATTTTTGGCTTTTCGTCATCGGATTTCATCTGACGTTCGACTTCATGCACGTTCCCGGTGTTCTCGGGATGCCCCGCCGGATCTATACCTACGAGCCGGGACGCGGCTGGGACATTTGGAATCTCATCATTACAGTCGGCGTGTTCTTTCAGGCAGCGGGCGTGCTGGTTTTCGTCGTCAACCTGCTGTGGTCATACTTCCGGGGTAAGGTGGCGGGGAACGATCCCTGGGATGCATGGACGCTCGAATGGTCCACCACTTCGCCGCCGCCCGCCTATAATTTCGCAACCCTTCCCGAGGTCGGGAGCCGGCGTCCTTTGTGGGACCTGAAGCATCCGGAAGACCCGGATTGGCAATACGAGTAAGGGAGTCTCCCGATGAGTACAGCATCCGTAACGATGCCCGACAACGAGATTCGCTGGAACCCCGAGCGCGGGCCCGTGGGAATGTACTGCTTGATTGCGGCGGAGACCGCAATTTTCGCGATATTTGTGGTGGCGTACATTTTTTACATCGGCAAGAGTCTTACCGGACCCCAGCCGCGCGATGTGCTGCATGTTCCGATCTTTCTGACGATCTGTCTGCTTTCGAGCAGTCTGACCATTCACATTGCCGCCAGGCTGCTGAGGACCGGGAGGGTGATTTCCTTCGCCTTCTGGTGGTTTCTGACATTCGTACTCGGATCAATCTTTCTGGCAGGCACGTTTCGCGAATGGCGCCATCTGATCTCGGACGAAGGCTTGACCATCCAGACCAATTTATTTGGCACCACGTACTACTCATTGGTGGGGCTGCACGCGTTTCACGTAACGGTGGGCCTGCTTGCTCTTGCCACGGTATTGGTTTTCGCGCTGCGCGGGGATGTGACCAAACAGCACGCCGCGCGTGCCGAGGTTTTGTCGATGTATTGGCACTTCGTGGATGTGGTGTGGGTTGTGGTCTTCACCATCGTATACATCATCGGGCGCTGAGGAGGAAAGCGAATGGCTGTCGAATCAGTGAATCAGACCGGCGAAAGCGCTCCAGACACCGTCGAGATGCCGGCCCCCACGGCGTGGCCGATTGCGCTTGCATTCGGGCTCACGCTGCTGTTCGCGGGGCTGGTGACAAGCGAAGCCGTCAGCGTGCTTGGCGCGTTGGTCGCCGTTGCGGGCGCGGTGGGATGGTTTCGCGATGTTGTGCCCTACGAGGCCCACGAAAAGGTGCAGGTTGTGCACCAGGTGTTGAGCGTTACGACGACTCGAAGCTCGGTGCTCCGGATGCCGGCTGCGCCCGAATTGCAACGGGCGTTTCTACCCCTGGAGATTTATCCGATTTCAGCGGGGGTGAAGGGCGGCCTGGCAGGCAGCGTCGCGATGGCGATCGTGGCCATGCTCTACGGTCTCATTAGCCAGCACAGCATCTGGTATCCGATCAATCTCTTGGCCGCCGGCTTCATGCCCGCCGCCATGACAAAGAGCACCGCGATGATGGCCGCATTCGATCTGCGCATCTTCTTGATTGCCGTTCCCATTCACTTGATTACCTCGTTGCTGGTTGGGTTGCTCTATGGCGCCATGCTGCCGATGCTTCCGCGCCATCCCATTCTGCTAGGCGGTTTCATCGCGCCGCTGCTATGGACGGGGTTGCTTCACAGCATTCTCGGAATCGTGAACCCAGTGCTCAACGAGCGAATCCACTGGGGCTGGTTTGTGGCATCGCAAGTGGCATTTGGGATTGTAGCGGGCATTGTCGTCTCAAGGCAGGAACGGATCCGAACGTGGCAGCACTTGCCGCTAGCCTTCCGCGCTGGCGTGGAAGGGTCTGGAATGAGGGACGAATGAACCAGCCCGTGAAGCAGCCCACAATTTTTCTGGCGGTATCGCTGGCAGCTTTGGCGGCCTGCGGAACTCGCGGTCCCCAGGCTGGTCCGCCAGTGGAATCGGCTGTGATCCCACCGAACAGGATTATGGACTTCAATCTTCTCTACGCGAGGAACTGTTCCGGATGCCATGGCGCGGATGGAAAGGGCGGCGCGGCGATTGGACTTGGCGATCCAGTTTATCTCGCTATCGCCGACGACGCCGCGATCAGGCGCGTGACGTCCGACGGAGTTGCGGGAACGTCTATGCCGGCGTTTGCGCAGCACTCCGGCGGCATGTTGACCGACGATCAAATCCATGTCATTGTCCGCGGAATGCGAAGCCGCTGGGCCAAGCCAGATGCGTTGGGGAACGCTGAGGCTCCTCCCTATGCGGCTCCGAGCGCCGGTGATCCCAAGCGAGGATTCGTCGCGTACGGTGTCTACTGCTCCTCCTGTCACGGCCCAGACGGCCATGGAGGCAAGGCCAGTTCCATCATGGATCCTGCGTATCTCGCCTTGGTCAGCGATCAGGGTCTTCGTACCACCATCATTGTGGGAAGACCCGAATTAGGCGCGCCGGATTGGCGCGGCGACGTGCCCGGCAAGGCGATGTCGCCCGATGAAATTTCCGGCGTGGTGGCTTGGTTAGCAGCGCAGCGTCCACAAGTCTCCGCGCAAGTGGTGGGAGGAAATCGATGAAATCAGCCGAAGGAGTTTCCAGGCGCGGGATGCTGGTGAAGATTGGGATCCTGTTTAACGGGGCCGTGGGTGTCATCCTGGCCGTGCCAATTGTGCGATACCTCCTGGCGCCCGGCATTCGTGAACGGAGGCCGGGGGCTGAATCCTGGCTCTCGCTCGGCACGCTCGGCCAGTTTCCCGAGGGCGAGACGCGCTTGGCCACTTTCCGGCATCCAGCCGTCGACCCATCGGATGGGGAAACCGCGAATATTCCTTGCTGGGTGCGGCGCGTGGGTGGTGAAAAGTTCCAGGTCTTCGCGATCAATTGCGCGCATCTGGGTTGTCCGGTGCGTTGGTTCCCGCAATCTGGCCTGTTCATGTGCCCGTGCCATGGCGGCGTTTACTATTCGGACGGTTCGCGCGCCTCTGGACCTCCCGAGCGCGGCTTGTTTGAATATCGCTACAAGATAGAGCAAGGCAATCTGGTGATTCAGGCGGGCGAAATGCCCACCACTGGGGCGCCCACCGCGCGCCTGATCAATATTTCGACCGGTAAACCGCCATGCGCTTAATCAGGAACATGGGGGCCTGGTTCGACGCGAGGCTTCAGCTGGCCAAGCCGATCCGTGAAACCCTGCAGCACCCGGTTCCGCGCCAAACAGCCAGCTGGGCTTACGTTTTCGGCAGCGCCGCACTCACCGTTTTCATCCTTCAGATTGTCACGGGCATTCTGCTCGCTCTTCTTTATGTACCGTCCGCCGGAGAGGCGTGGAACAGTCTGCAGATTCTCAATCACCAAGTCACACTCGGCTGGTTCATTCGAGCTTTGCATGGGTGGGGATCGAATTTCATGGTCGCCATCGTCCTGATCCACATGGTGCAGGTCTTCCTTTTTGGGGCTTACAAATTTCCCCGGGAACTTACCTGGGTGGTCGGTATTCTTCTCCTCCTGCTGACGCTCGGCATGGCGTTTACCGGCCAGGTGCTCCGATTCGATCAGGACGCCTATTGGGGATTGGGCATCGGGGCGTCCATTTCAAGCCGCATCCCAGTACTGGGCCCCTGGATCGTGAACCTGCTGTTGGGAGGCCCGATCATCGCCGGCGCGACGCTCTCGCGGTTCTTCGCACTGCACGTGTTCGTGATCCCTGGATCGCTGCTGGCCTTCGTTGGCGTGCATCTGCTCCTTGTGCTAAAGCTCGGCATCAACGAATGGCCGATGCCCGGACGCATCGTTCGCCGTGCGACGTACATTGAGGAATATCACGAACTGACACACAAAGACGGCATTCCGTTCGTACCCGGCGCGATTGCAAAGGACATGTTTTTTTCCGGGTTTATTTTGCTCGCCATCGCTCTGTGCGCCGTGTATTTCGGCCCGTTCGGGCCGAGCGGGCAGCCGGACCCCACCATCATCCAAACCGTGCCGCGGCCTGACTACTTTTTCCTGTGGCTTTATGCAGTGCTGTCTCTGTTGCCGCCGTCGATGGAGACTCCGGCGTTGTTGATCGGTCCGGTAATCGCGTTGGGCGTACTTCTTGCGCTTCCTTTTTTCTCCGGAGAAGGCGAGAAGAGCTGGAAGCGCCGTCCGATAGCGGTTCTCACCATCCTCTTGGTCGCGGTCGCGCTCGGCACTTTCACCCACCTGGCTGGCGATGCGCCCTGGAGTCCTGTGATGGATGCCTGGAGCGGCGAACCGATTCCAGAGCAGAACTTGAAGGGTCGTACGGCGCTGGAGCGGCAAGGGGCGCTTGTTTTTCAAGCCAAGCAGTGCCACAACTGCCACGCCCTGGGTGGCGCCGGAGGGGAACGCGGGCCGGCGTTGGATCGAGTGGCTGTCGAGCTGACGGAGGACCAGCTCATCCGCCAGGTAATCCAGGGTGGCGGCAACATGCCGGCCTATGGCAAGAACTTGAGTCCAGCGGAGACAACCGCACTGGTGGCGTTCCTCGAGACCCTGCACCCCGTCGGACTGGCGCCTGCGCACGATGCTTCCCGCGGCGTTGAATCTGGAGCGAGCCCGTAGGGCGGCGATGTCATCTCCAGTTCAGCGGTGGCGGCTCGTGGCGTTCCTGGGCGGACTATTTTCACTATGGCTCGCGGTAGCGTCTCCGCTCGCCGGGATGGATCATCAGCTCCTCACAGCTCACATGGCGCAGCATCTTCTGTTGATGACGGTGGCTGCTCCGTTGATCCTGCTGGGCACGCCTGCGATCACTTTGCCGCGAGGCATCATTCAACGGGTAACAGGCTGGCAACGGGTAACAGGCTGGCAACCTATAATCTGCTGGCTCAGCGGTACGTCCGTGGTGATCGGATGGCATGTTCCCGCTCTGTTCGAGCTCGGCATGAGGTCGGCCGGGTGGCATGCGTTCGAACATGCGACCTTTTTCGCCGCCGGTCTCGCGTTTTGGTGGCCTGTAATCGAGCCGAAAGCGTGTCCGCGGTGGGGCATTCCCATCTACCTTTTTCTTGCCACGTTACCGTGCGATGCGCTTTCGGCGTTTCTTACGTTTTGTGACCGCGTCGTCTACCCGCACTATTTATCAGCGCACCGGATATTCGATTTTTCCCCTCTCGCAGACCAGGCCTGCGCGGGGGCGCTGATGTGGATTTGGGTCACTTTTGTTTATCTCGCTCCCGCAGCGGCCATCACCATCCGAACGCTTTCGCCTCAGAGGCACGCTTTGAATCCGGAGGCCGTTTGAATATGGCAGCGGTTGCGCAGTCGCCGCAGACTTGCCGTCCCGCCCTTTGGCCCGAACGTTTCCTGGGATGTTGCGAACTCATCCTCAGCGCCTGTCGGGTGGACGCTGTTTACGCCCAACCCAGGCGCTCCGGCATTGAAACTTCATACACTGGCCGGGACTGGACGACGATTACCACGAAGTGGTGCCAGGGCGGCACCAGATATATTTGACAGGTTTGGTCGGGCCGCCGGGATTTGAACCCGGGACCTCCTGCACCCCAAGCAAAAAATATCAATCACTTACGAAGTACGGCCAATGATAACACGAGACTTACGCGTGGTCGATTTGGACGCCAAATGGACGCCAACCGTGGAGTTCGGGTCGTTTGGACTCCACGCGGACTCCTGCTGGGCAGCGCGCACCACGGGCGCGGTTGTAAGCCGCGTCGGGGTCTGATGGAGAACAAAAGTTTCGCTATTCGGAGAGGTGCTCCCGATTTGACTGAACGCTGTGGGAATCCGTCGAGCCGCTTTAGGCCTGAGGAGGAATGGCCCATTCCGATTGTGCGGCGAACCAACGGCATGTGCTCTTCGGCTTTGAACCGCATACCTGTGTGTGTGACGATTCCTCTGGCAACGGGTCAGGGTGAACCGTTTGGTCCCTTGATCGGATCTGACCGGCAGTCAGCGACGCGAGTGCATATCCCTCGTGTCCGACCATGATCCGACGAATGTTATCGCCTTCGGCTTCTATGATGTCACGACGATAGACGGACATGGGATCGCCGTCCTGGTCATCCTCAAATGCAGCTGAGGACGGGCGCAATCGGCCGAGGTTCTCGTCAAAATAAAAATGCTTGGGAGGGACCCGGCGCAGCAACGCGACACCACCGGCAATTGTCGGATCGTTCGGAAAGTTCTTGGCACAGTCTTCCGGGATGCCCAAAGACGAAGCTCACTTTCCTGAGATGCGCTCCAGCCATGAACTCAATTCACGCTCGTGGCCGGACAGCGGCACATCAGGGGATTTGCCAATTCCCGCCTCCTCGGCAAAGAAGCTAACCGCATTTGGGGATTCGATATAGATCTCAACGTTCACACCTCGGGCATGCCATTCCAACTGGATGCCTCCCCGTACCGTCGGCACAACCGAGGGAGGCAGCATACTGGGTTTCAGAAACTCAGCCAGAAGCCGAATCGCTTGCCTCGCATTCTCATGGTCAATGGAACTTGCTGAGTATGAGTTCCAACCTGGTGGAAGGCTAAGCAAGTCGGCGACTGCTTCGACGCTCTTAAGGAATGTCGGTGACATTGGACGGTTGGCGTATACTTCTACGAACACCGCCGGTCCCTGCTTTCGGATCACCACCCGACGGAGGACTGGCGACGGTTGTTCCACCGCGGCGGTGATAACGGCAGGCCTGGCCAATACGTCAGGCAGCGTCGTCGCGGAGAGCCATCGCTCGGACAGGATGGCTGCGTCCGACAATCCGTATTCGTTCTCACCTACGATCTTCGTTTCAGGCATCGATCCTCTCCCACACCCGATGCATTTCGGGCGTCGTCAAATCCGCGAATCCTTTCACAATCCACCGCCGACCAAGATCAAAAAATGCAAAAGCGCCCTCGATCCCGACTCCGATCGGTGCACCTCGGGCTGTCAAGTTAAGAGCCAAAATAGGAGAGTTATCGGTTTTCTTCCATGCCGGATGGACGACGACGTGTAACCTCCCGATTGGGTTCTCGCTTTGGTCTGGAATTACGAAACGCATGTGCAGCCCGGCGTCTTCGGGATTCGGCAGAAACGCTGCGTTCCCCAGCCCAGACCACATAGAGAAGACCTTCTCCAATTGTCCGGGCCGGTCCCACACTCCGGCCGGTTCAATGTGATTGACGTAGGTCACTTCACACTGGTTCACGGCAAGGGGGCCCAGTTTTTCGTCACGGAGAAACGCCTCCAAAATGGCGACCTCGCTGCGAAACTTCTCGCGGATCGGTTCGTAATGAGGGTACGGCTCAATGCCTTCCATCTTGCGCCAGTTGTGAATGAACCGGTTTGACTGCATTTGGATGAGTTCGGTCTTGCCTTCGTTGACAAACCAGACTCGAGGCAAGGCCGGCTTCTCCTCAATCATGACTTCTACTTGGCCGGGCGAAGGGGGATCGAATTTCTCGAAGACCGGCGGAAGCTGTGGGTGTTCCTCAATCAGTGGCAGATCCTTACGAAACCTTTGCCAGAGCACGCCAAGGTGTGCGCTCGTCAAACCCGAAATCGGCTCGAACTGGAGCGACAGCACCGTCTCTGCGACTGGCGGCTTGCGGAAATCTGGTAGGTCTTTAGGGCGAGACATCAATATGCTGGCGCGCCAAGTAAGATCATTCAATCGTTTTCAATCGGCGGGTATGGCGCAGTTCATTATGCTAACACTCCGAACCTTCACGATCGAGAGAGCCTTGCTTTTCCCTTGCCTCGGCCAACTGGAATTGATAGGTTTGAGATTTCGTATACCAATGTTCTGAGCTGCTCAGACTATGGTATACCATATCAAGGTGCCACAGCTGGCGCAATCCTCTGTCGATCCGGAGTTCTGGGACCGCCTTCGCGAAGCTCTCAGGGCCCACATGGAATACAAAGGGCTTAAACAAAAAGAGCTGGCGGAGAAGTTGGGGATTGATCCAACGACACTCAATAACTTCTTAAACCGTCAGAATAAAACGTTGGGTGGGCTCGCTGTTGCCCTCGCCTGTACGCTCATTGATGTCATTTGTAATGGGAAAAAGATCGGGAGAGTCGTGCAGCACGGGCGTTCAAAATCGGTAGCCGAACCGTCCGATGAGCAACTGCTCCTTGAGTTCGATGCCGCCTTTGAAGTCAAACGCAAATCGAAGCACCCAACTATTCTTGTTCGAAAATCTGCGGGGCGACACCATGGCCTACGATTGGCCATTAAGCGGATCAGCTAGATAAGCTGATCAGAAAAGTATTCTCCTACTGAAGAATTGACGTCACCGGCTTCGTCTCAGCGAGGTTTGGAGGGATGTCAGGCCCACATGGTGCAGGCTGCGCCGGTGGCTCCGACTGGCCGTTGCTTTTGCTAGTGGCCTCCGCCAGTTTCTCCTGAATGCGCAGCGTCAGCTCGTTTTGCCGTTCCGGAGTTACGAAGGTGTACTCGCCCGTCATTTCAAGATCACTGTGGCCGGCGATTTTGGAAGCTTCAATTGCGCTGCCACCGACCTGTTGCCGCCAGGTGATGTTGGCTCTGCGGAAAGAGTGCGGCCCAAGGCCGGGGAAGTCACAGCCATCGGCTTCTGCAGCCTGGTGCAGTGCATCGCGGATACCTGAGTCCCAAAGCGGTTTCTCCGGCGCGCGCTTCTGGTAGAACACCCACGCCTCTGGCTTCGCGCCGTCATTGGCTGACTTCTCACGGAAGCGTTGGGCCAGATTTCCGATGCCCAGGACACGGCGGCTGTCCTCGCTCTTAGGGCGGCCGACGTCCTGGTGCCAAACACGCTGCTCGATCTTAATCGTGGCGGCGTCGAGATTGATGTGCTTCCATTTCAGCCCAAGCACCTCGGAGATCCGCGCGCCGGTGGCGATGCACGTTTCGATGACCAATAGGTTTGGCTCTTCCAGCCGAGCCAGCACACGCGCCGTCTCGTCAAAGGAGAGTATTCGACGCTCGTATTTGTGATGCTTCTTGCCGAGTTTCGCCTTGCTTGCCGGACTGCGTTTCCCTTCCTCCCATAGCGCGTGTCCCTCGGCGTAATAGAAGATGCGGCTCATGATCGCGCGAACGCCGTGCATGGTCCACCACGAATCGAAGGTAGTGTGCAGCCAGTCTTCAACTGCCTTTGGCTGAATCTGATTCAGGCGAAGCGCGCCCCACCTCGGGACGAGGTACCGCGTCAGAAAGAACGTCTCTTTCTCGCGCGTCGGTTTGGCGATTTGCTTTTCCCGACCCAGGTAACCTTGCTCATACATCTTGGCCACCTCGCCAAACAGCACCACGCCAGTGGTCGCCACCTTCTCGATCGCCTCCTGGACCGTCGGCGCGTTCAGTTTCGCGAGCACCTTGTCGCGCTCAATTTCCGCCTGCTTCTTAGTTAGGGCCCCGTCGCCCTTGCTCGGTCCGACTTCCCGATACTTGCGCAGCGTCTTTATGGAACCGTCCGGCTGGACCTCGTCGTGCCAGTATCGGAATACCCATGGGCAGCCTTCTCGATCCTTCCGCGCCTTTACTTGCGGATGTTGAACTCGTGCCTTCACACGCAGGCCTCCGGCCAGCGTCAGCACATTACCTTCATGCCCAAACATCATTCAAGTCCGCCGGAGCGCCGGAGCGATTCAATTTCCCCAGGCGTCTCTTCTGTTGTAGGAACCCGACATTTCCGACAAAGGGGGCTTAAGTCATTGATGGCATGACGCTGGGGCTTGTCGGGTTGGCCCGATTTCCCGACAGGAAACCCGACAAAGTACCCGACAATTGCCGGTTTCATTCGGCGTCCTCGTCACCATCGGACACATCTGGCAGGATAGTAGCCCGCAGAAAATGTAAGACGCTCTTGGCCGTGCCAGCGATATTGCGCCGCACCGTGATGGTCTCGCGCGCCTTGTCGACCGACTCCAACAACCGTTTCTCCTGTAGTCTCTTCTTGAGCGTCTGTTCGGATACCGCGAGGATATCGCCCGCGTCGCGGCCAGCGATCTGAACCGCACGATAAGCCGCTGTCGGATCGAGATAAATGTTCTGATCTTCCACCCATCCTATGCAGTCACCAAGCGACACCCAGTTGCCAGAGGAGTCGTACTTCCAGCCGCAACACTTGGGAGAAGGGGGCTCACCGCCATTGCGCGCCGCCAGATGTGCCCGACCGGACGAGAGCAGCGAACGCAACAGCGTCAGAAATCGCGCAGTGGGTTCAGTCTCTCCCTGGTGCTTGGCCTGCGCTGCGGCGGCCTCACAGAGTGCATCCCAGCAACGAGTGCGGAGCTGGTCTGCTTTAGAAACCTCGAGCGCACCGCATGACACGGTGAACTTCACGTACAGCTCGAACGCGGCTTGCAGGTTCGCCACGATCTCGGGTGTGCGCGCGTGAGCTGTTCCAAACAAAGCCTTCGCCCGATGTTCAGAAATCTTCACATCAAACATGGCACGCGCTTCGTCATAGTGGCCGGCGAACCATTGCAGGAAGCCTCCCATGGCGTCGACATAGAGCCCAGCGAGTGCGTCCCGCTGGCACTCCGAAAGTTCCGAACTTTTGATGCTTCCTTTTGATATTTCCAGGATCAACAACCGTGCGCGAACAGACGGGCCGCGCGGGATTTCTTCTCCAGTCGAGAGGATTAGAGCCCGAGGTGGCTTCGTCTCCCGCAGCCTTGCCGTGGAATCCAGTCGTCCGCGGCCAGCCAGATTTCCGGCGGCGCGGAAGACGCGGTCGGCCGCCATGTGGTAACGCGCGACGTCACCGATGTTACCTTGCGGCGCGAAGTCGTCGATGACAAACAGCGTGTCCTTCGCTTGGAACGCCATCGCCTCAAGCGCGTTCCCAGTGGACGACCACGCTCCGGGCAGATGGAGACGATCCATAACGGCGCCGAAATGTTGCTGGTGAAGTGCAGCCAGTTCGCTCTTGAATGTGCCGGTCTCGCCGACCAGATGAACGGCGAAGTCGGCGCCACCAAGAATTGCTCGGATGGTGGCCGCCAGGAGCGGGAAACTTACCGAGCGAGGTCCAAGGTCGACGAGACTGAGACTAGCTCTCACCGCCTTCTTGAGCGTCTCAGGCGTAGTGGGCGGATTTAGCTCGTAGCGGCTCAAACCACCGGACAGACGTACATCAACATCCGCCACGGCTCCGGCTGCGCTGATGGCACCACCGCCGTGAAGGTAGACCCAGCCGCCATCCAAGTTACGCCAGCCGGTGTGTGTATAAATGCACCTCTCAGCCGCAGTCAGTGAGAGCGATTGGATTGCAGTCCGGGTGTAATCCTTTTGGCCCGGAAAAGTGATCGCGGCCGACCCCATCCGTTCGATCGGCCAGTCCATCTTTGCGAACTCCGAGGCGGAGATCGTGAATAGCGACTTTTGTCCCATCAGTTCAGAGTCAATCTCGAATTCGCGCCGGGTTTCCACGCCGTCGTCCAACCGGATGTTGGCAGTGATCGTTGCCTGATAGTTTGTCAACTGGACTTGGGACAGCCGCTCACCCCTAGCGGTAACGCGAACCATGCCGTCGGCCCTGGAGTGGAACTGTGGTGGAACGACAACCTCAAGCCGGGCGCCGGAGACCGCTCTCTCGAACAGTTCGAGTACCTTGGTGGGTCCCACTTTAGCTAGCAGGTCGTCAATGCCATTCACGCCGGAGTCTTTTGGAAGATTGACGAGCTTAACGTCCGCACGGCGGGTAGCGAGTTCTCGGCAGATCCCTTTCCTTGCCCATTGCACACTGTCGTTAGTGTGGACGTTCGTGTCGAACACGATGTACACCAGTCGTCCATCCCACGGGATGCGGCTCAGATCAGCGATTGGGCCTTTTACGGGAAGCCTCTCTCCGTTTTGTCCGCCGGTCTTCCCTATCGTGCCGAGCCAGTTCCAAACGCCTGAGATTGCGATTGGAATGAATCGAAGCTGGTCCGTCTCGTAATGGGCAAGTCTCCAGAGTGCAAGTGCCTTCTTTTCGCCTTCAACAATGACAATTGGAATCGTTACATCCGCGAGTTGCTCTAGGCTCGCGCCAGGTGGGCTGTAGAGGCGGTTGGCGCTACCAGGCGCACCGAGATATTTTGCGTTCGGCTTGACGATCCCCTCGATGCCGCAGAGGCCGAACGGCGCGAGATCTCGGAATCCAGATTCACATCACTCGACCGCAGGATCATGCGGGAAGCGTCGAATCCGAACGCGGATTTCGGCCCCGAGTATTTCGAGGTTGTTCGGAATCCTGCCGAGCCCGGCTTGAGCGAAACGGCGCGCCTGCGAACTCAACATGAGGCTTCCCGCCTCGCCGTTCTTCACCGAATGGGTCTAGCCGAATCGACCGGCGGAGTAAGCTGGCTAGTGCGGCGCGATTGTGAGCAGGTGCTTCGAGCGATGCAACGCAGCACGGATCGGCAGAAGACTCTAGGA